>OLQM01000785.1_pt1 | contig 36468 bp, 31 predicted proteins | sample 1673161 | NCBI WGS metagenome assembly OLQM01 (sample SAMEA3136761, study PRJEB25190) | human gut metagenome | reverse complement strand
GCAAAGGTAGTAAGGCAGGAAGACCACGCAAAGGCGGCTAATATTGGATGCTTACATTTTTCCAAATAAAAAGATAACCAAAAGGGCTGATACCTCGTGAGAAGTGTCAGCCCTAATTTTATAAACCAATAAAAGTTTTAACGGACAGCAATAATTCCGAATATAACCAGCCTGCAATTTGATCTATTGAACACCTAACACAAAAAACAGCCGGCAAAATGAGCCATACGCCTCATTTTTACGAAATAGTCGTTGTCAGACAATACATGCAACGGTAAGTCCCGCCATCACTATACTTACCATAGACATAAGTTTAATAAGTATGTTAAGTGAAGGACCACTTGTGTCTTTGAATGGATCACCTACGGTATCACCGACTATCGTTGCCTTATGACAATCAGAGCCTTTCCCACCGAAGTTTCCTTCCTCAACCATTTTCTTTGCATTGTCCCATGCTCCGCCAGCATTTGCCATGAAGATGGCGAGCGTGAAACCTGCTGCAAGACCGCCAACTAACAAACCGAGTACACCAGCAACACCAAGCACACAGCCGACAATTATTGGTATTGCGATGGCGAGAAGTGACGGGAAAATCATCTCGCGCTGTGCAGAACGTGTCGAAATCTCAACGCAGCGGCCGTAGTCTGGTGTCGCCTTACCTTCGAGAATCCCTTTTATATCTCGGAACTGGCGACGCACTTCGTCAACCATTCTGCCTGCTGCACGTCCGACGGCTCCCATCGTTATCCCGGAGAACAGAAAGGCTGCCATAGCTCCTATGAATGCCCCGACGAGAACCTTCGGGTTTATAAGTGTGACTTGGAAGAACTGCATGAAATCATTCATGTTTGCCTTTGAAGGATCGAACTCATTCCCGATGGCATCAATATATACTGCCCCATGCTCAACGGCACGTGCCATGGCAATCTTTATTTCCTCTATATATGACGCAAGCAGGGCAAGCGCAGTGAGCGCGGCAGAGCCTATCGCAAAGCCCTTGCCAGTTGCGGCTGTTGTATTTCCGAGCGCGTCGAGCGCGTCAGTGCGGTTACGGACTTCCTCGCCAAGTTCACTCATTTCGGCATTGCCACCGGCATTGTCGGCGATTGGTCCGTATGCATCGGTCGCAAGTGTGATTCCAAGTGTCGAAAGCATTCCTACGGCAGCAATGCCTATTCCATAGAGTCCAGTTGAAATGCTTCCTGCACTCATCGACATGTCAAATTTGTTGGCGCACAGATAGCTCATTATTATTGCGACAGAAATAGTAACCACAGGAATCATTGTCGATATCATTCCTGTGCCGATACCCTTTATGATTACGGTCGCCGCGCCGGTCTTTGAAGCAGCCGAAATATCTTTTGTAGGCTTGTAACTATGCGAGGTGTAGTATTCAGTTGCCTGACCGATAATAACCCCGGCAGCGAGTCCTGTTATTACGGAGAATGAGATGCCAAGCCAGTTTTCAATTTCGAGCAAATATAGTATCGCAAACGATGCGATTGCAATGAAAACTGCCGAAACGTTTGTGCCCAGACCGAGTGAGCGGAGAAGGTCTTTCATAGTTGCTCCTTCCTTCGTCCTAACAAGAAATATTCCGAATATCGACAAGAACACACCTATTGCTGCTATAATCATAGGAGCAATGACGGCTCGCAGCTGCATGTCGCCTTTCATTGCAAATGCTGTGGCACCGAGTGCTGCCGTTGACAAGATACTGCCACAGTAACTTTCGTACAAGTCGGCTCCCATTCCTGCTACGTCTCCTACGTTGTCTCCCACGTTGTCTGCGATTGTTGCCGGGTTGCGTGGATCGTCCTCAGGGATATTAGCCTCAACCTTTCCAACGAGGTCTGCCCCGACATCAGCAGCCTTGGTATATATTCCACCGCCGACACGAGCGAACAAGGCCTGGGTGGATGCTCCCATGCCGAATGTAAGCATCGTAGTGGTGATTGTTATCAGTGCAGCGTTTTCACCTTGGTAAAAAGAATTGAGAATGATGAACCATATTGCTATGTCAAGCAGTCCGAGGCCAACGACAACCAACCCCATCACCGCGCCCGAACGAAATGCCACACGCAGTCCGCCGTCAAGGCTTTTACGTGCAGCGTTGGCCGTGCGTGCGCTGGCGTATGTTGCGGTTTTCATTCCAAAGAAGCCCGCTAATCCAGAGAAGAACCCTCCAGTAAGGAATGCGAAAGGTACCCATTCGTTCTGTACTTTCAGGACATAGGCCATAAATGCGAAAATCAGTGCCAATACGATAAACACGATAAGCACAATTTTGTATTGCTGCTTAAGATATGCCATTGCACCACGTCGCACATATTCGGCAATTTCAATCATTCGAGGCGTACCCTCTTCTTCTTTAATCATCTGGCGGAAGAAAAACCATGCCATTACAAGGGCTGAGACCGCTGCTATCGGTACGAGCCAGAACACATTAGGAATCATAAGTTTTAATTTTTAAATATTACAATTAGACCATTAAAACGGTCATTTACTTTTATATATTTTCTCTCCTTTCAAGTCTCACAACATTCTCTACATGCGGTGTATGTGGGAACATATCCAAAGGCTGTACGTCAGTCACTCGATATGTTATGTTGAGCATTTGCAGGTCGCGTGCTTGCGATGCAGGATTGCAACTCACATAGACAATCACTTTTGGACATGCATTGATGATTGTCTCCACCACGTTTGGATGCATTCCCGCACGTGGTGGATCTGTGATTATAATGTCAGGTTTGCCGTGTACGCTTATAAATGATTCATTCAGGATGTCCTTCATGTCACCTGCATAAAACAAAGTGTTGCCTATTCCGTTAATTTGGGAATTAACCTTCGCATCTTCAATTGCCTCTGGTACATATTCAATTCCAATTACCTTCCGTGCCTTGTGTGCCACGAAATTTGCTATTGTGCCTGTGCCTGTGTAAAGGTCGTAAACAAGTGGCATATCTTCAGTACCTGCAAAGGCGAGGTTTCGTGTAATTTTGTATAATTCATATGCCTGGTCGGTATTGGTCTGATAGAAACTTTTCGGTCCAACCTTGAATTTCAGCCCTTCCATAAGTTCGAATATGTGGTCTTTACCTTTGAACAGGTGCAGTTCAAGATCGCCAAAAGTGTCGTTGCATTTTTGGTTGTCCACCCAGAACAACGATGTCACTTGAGGGAATGAATCTGCAACGTGCTGCATGAGATCCATGGCACGTTGCTCATCGTATTGTTCGTCAAAGTGAAACTGTATCAACACCATCCATTCGCCTGTGTTTGAAGTTCGTATCATTATGCTCCTCAGCAGGCCGTGTTGCTGTCGCAAGTCAAAGAATGTCATACCTGTTGTCTTGGCAAAATCACGTATGGAGTTGCGTATTTCATTATTCAGAGGGGACATAAGGTGACAATTCTCTATTGGCAGGATTTTGTCGAAAGCACCTGTTATGTGGAAACCTATTGCACTCTCCTGTTCCACGATTGCATCAGGTTGTTTTTCCTTCAAAATCCTCATCTCGTCCCATGCTCTCCATCGTTTGTTGGAGCAGCCGAACTCAAGTTTGTTGCGGTATTCATTTGTCTTTCTGCTGCCCAATATAGGACTTATTTCTGGCAGTTCTATTTTCCCTATCCGGCGCAGTTGGTCGCTCACCTGTCTTTGTTTCATCTTTAGTTGCTCGGGGTAGGGTAGTGTTTGCCATTTACAGCCACCGCATACTCCGAAATGCTGGCATATCGCTTCTTGCCTGACATCGCTTTTCTTAACGAACCTAACGACTTCTCCCTCGGCATAACTGTGCTTTTTTTTTCGCAACTGGATATCCACTATGTCACCCGGAACACAGAACGGGACGAACACCACCAAGTCGTCAATTCTTGCTATAGCTTTTCCCTCTGCCGCACAGTCTGTGATTGTTATGTTCTCAAACAGTGGTAATGGTTTCTTTTTTCTTGACATCGTTTCACTATATGAACTTCGTTCCTTTAGCCTTATGGATTTTGATATCCACATGTCTCAGTAATCGCTGGCAAATTTACATAAAAAAAATGAAATACAATATAGGCAGATGTCCAAAATTAATTTCAAATGGATTAATCTTGGACATCTGTATTAGAAAAAATTATTGAATTCCGTCCTCGCGGAGTCTTTCCTGCCATTTCCATGCAGAACGCAGCACATCATCAATGTTTGCCTCTGCTTTCCAACCGAGTACTGTGTTAGCCTTTTCAACATTCCCCCAAACTTTCTCAATGTCTCCTTCACGGCGTGGAGCGAAAGCCCAGTTCAATTTAATTCCGGTTGCCTTTTCGAAACGTTTCACTATCTCAAGCGTACTAAGACCGTGTCCAGTACCAATGTTGAATATCTCCACCTTATCATTGTCCTTTTTTACAAGTACACGTTCCATTGCCTTAACATGCGCCTTTGCGAGATCCACGACATATATGTAGTCGCGTATGCATGTGCCATCCGGAGTGTCATAGTCATTACCAAAAATATTCAGTTGTTCGCGTATTCCCATTGCTGTCTGCGTCACGAACGGAATAAGATTCATTGGAACTCCGTTGGGCAACTCACCAATGATTGCAGATGGGTGTGCACCTATGGGATTGAAATATCTAAGTATCACGGCATTAATTGGTGCGCCACTGTAAATGAAATCATGTATTATTTCCTCGTTGATTTGTTTCGTGTTGCCGTATGGGGAGAGCGCCTTCTGTATGGGAGCATTCTCTGTGACGGGTAAATTCTCCTTTGACGGTTGTCCATATACAGTGCATGACGACGAAAATATTATTCCGCGAACCCCATGCTTAGGCATAAGTTCCAGCAAGTTTATCAGCGAATTTATGTTGTTGCGGTAATACATCAGCGGTTTCTCAACACTCTCTCCGACAGCCTTTGATGCTGCAAAATGTATTATCCCTTTGATCTCCGGGTATTTTGAAAACACCCGCTCAAGCGAATCTTTGTCGCAACAGTCAGCCTGCTCGAAAAGTGGTCGCGTACCTGTTATTTTTTCTATGCCGTCTATTACATCTGCCTTTGAGTTGGACAGATTGTCAATTATGACCACACGATACCCCGCCTCGATGAGTTCTACTGTGGTGTGGCTTCCTATGAAACCTGAGCCTCCTGTTACAAGAATAGTTTCTTTCATTTTTATATTTTATATTAATACCTTTTTCAAATAGTATCACATCCCCAGACATACATTCACTCTATGCCGAAAAGTCTCCGCAATCCTCCGTCAACCCCGGAAAAGCCCATGAATGCAAGTGACAGCAGACCTGCCGTGACAAGTACAATACTCACGCCGCGCATACCTTTAGGAATGTTTGACATGGCAAGTTGTTCGCGTATTCCGGCAAACACCGTCAGTGCAAGCGCAAATCCTATGGCTGTCGAGAAAGCATAAACAATACTTTGAAGAAGAGAGAAGTCTTTCTGTACAACAAGTATAGCGACACCTAGTACGGCACAATTTGTTGTGATGAGCGGCAGAAATATTCCAAGAGCTTGATACAGTGCTGGAGACACTTTCTTCAAAATAATCTCCACCATTTGCACCAATGCTGCAATAACTAATATAAATGCAATAGTCTGTAGGTATTGCAGTCCGAGAGGGTTGAGTATGAAATACTGCACAAGGTATGTGACTATGGTGGCGAGCGTCATTACAAAAGCCACCGCTGCCCCCATTCCAATAGACGTGTCTATCTTCTTTGATACGCCAAGGAATGGGCAGATACCAAGGAATTGTGACAGTATTATGTTATTAACAAAAATTGCGGATATAAATATCAACAGAAATTCCATGTCGCTTTTATTTTATCGTTTTAATTTTGTTTTGCCATTATCCTATTTATTATAGCCACAAGGTATCCGAGAGTTATGAACGCACCAGGAGGTAGTACAAACAACAGCATGTTGTATGTCTCCGGCAACAACACATAACCGAATATTGCGCCAGCCCCGAGTATCTCGCGACATATTCCGAGGAGTGTAAGTCCGACGGTGAACCCCAGTCCTATGCCAATGCCGTCCATAAGGCTTTCCACCGGACCGTTCTTCGCCGCGAAAGCCTCGGCACGGCCAAGAATAATACAGTTCACTACAATAAGCGGAATAAACAGTCCGAGAGTGATGTAAATGTCTGGGAAATATGCCTGCATAACCATCTGCAATATTGTCACGAACGATGCTATGACAACTATGAACACCGGTATGCGCACCATGTCTGGTGTTATATTCTTTATGAGCGATATCACTATGTTTGAACATATAAGCACGAACATTGTTGCCAACCCCATCGAAAGGCCATTTATTGCACTTGTCGTGGTGGCAAGTGTGGGACACATGCCAAGCATGAGGACGAACGTAGGGTTCTCCTTTCCCAATCCGTTATAGATAATTTTCAGATATTTCATATTATCATCTCTTTATTTTTATTTTGAACCATGTTGTTTGGAAGCACATGGCTCCGTCATAGAAATGGCAGTCGTATAGGCGTTGTATGCATTATTTACTGCCCGAAGGAAAGCGCGGCTTGTAATTGTGGATGCCGTGATGGCATCAACCTCTCCCTGCCTGTTGTCGCTCTTGCGTGTGTCTTTTTTTACGAGCAGCACGTCTGTTCTGGGATTTTTGCCCACAATACAACCTTTACCATCATTTTGAAACCACCTGTCAACCTTTGCTCCAAGACCTGGTGTTTCTGAATGTTCAAGAATAGTATATCCGAGAATCTTACCACTCGTGTTGAAACCAACGAGAATTTTCAAATTGCCGCCAAATCCTTTAACTGTGCTTTCCACTGCAGCACCGATATTCTTATGGTTCAAATCTTGTGCAACATACATTATATATTCTACGGGTTTTCCTTTATTGTCAGTTTGCCTTACAGTATCTGTCTTTAGGATATTCAGTTCTCCACCTCCCATCACCGTTTTGATGCCATCGGCAAGGGTTTTGTTTTTCTGAAGCATTATAGGTTCCTCCGTTATGTGGTTTACATATGCGAGTATTGCTCCGGTAACGACTGCAAAACCGGTAAGTACAAGCACCATGTTGATTACTGATGATTTTAACTTTTCCATAATCAAATTAGGTTTTATTATTTGAATGGACACCAGACCTATCAGTCCGCATTTCCATGCTTTTTAAGTACTTCACCAAAACGCTTCGGCTTGACATACGTGTTTATGAGCGGCGTAAAACCATTCATAATAAGTATTGCAAAAGACATTCCCTCTGGGTATGATCCCCAGTTGCGTATAACCACAGTAAGAAATCCAATTGCTATGCCGTATATAATCTGCCCCTTGTGCGTCATTGGAGATGTCACATAGTCTGTCGCCATGAAAATAGCGCCAAGCATTAGTCCGCCAGTTGCGATAACTGCGAAAGGGTTGGCATAAACAGGGTTGGTAACATGCAGCAAACCAGAAAAGGCAAAGACCGTTACGATAATACTTACTGGTATATGCCATGTTATTATTTTCCTCCACAACAAATAGGCCAGTCCTATAAGCAATGCGAGCGCACATAATTCGCCAGTCGTGCCTGCACCCATTAGTGTACCATCTGCAAGTCGTGATGTGTTGTCGCCTAAAAGTAGAGAGAAAGAATCAGGCATTTGTCCGAGGATGCTGACATCACCACTTATTATTGCGTGTTTCATTATCGAAAGAGGCGTAGCACCTGTTGTTGCATCAAGATAACTCCCCAACTGTCCAACAACAGGCCATGAGGTCATTTGTGCAGGGAAGCTTACGAGGAGGAAGCAACGTCCCACGAGCGCAGGATTGAACGGGTTGTTGCCAAGGCCGCCAAACGTCATCTTGCCAATTCCGATTGCCACCAATGCACCAATGATTATTAGCCACACAGGAAGATTTGACGGCAAGTTGAAACCGAGCAACAATCCTGTCACTATTGCCGAACCGTCCTTTATTGTGCAGCACCCATGTCTTAATATGTATTTTGAAATTAAATATTCAAAACATATGCATGACAAGATGCTGATGGACAGTACTATCGCTGCACCAATGCCGAAGAAATAAAGGCTCGCGCCAAGTGCAGGCATAAGTGCGACGATGACACCGTACATGTTTTTCTCCACACTGTCATCACCATGTGCGTGAGGGGATAGTGATACTATTAATTTGCCCATCCTGATTGTATTTTATTTATTTTCACATTATTATTTTCTTGTGGCATTACGGGTCTTAATAATTCCAATTACAGCAGATTTGCCAATACGAATATTATCAAGGAGATACCGATGAGACGGACAAGTGAACTGACACGAGCCGCACTCAATGCACGAAGTTATGTCTTCCGCCTCTAACCTGTCCCATTTTTTCATTGAGGAACATGTTGCAAGAAGATATGGCTCCAACCCCATAGGACATACACTGACGCACTTAGCACACCTTATACATGGTTGAGGCTCTTTTCTGCGTGCCTCATTTCCGCTAAGTACTGTGACAGAGTTCGTACCTTTGCATACGGGAACATCCACAGACATTAATGCCTTTCCCATCATAGGGCCACCAGCGAGTATCTTGTTGTCGCAATCAGGCAAACCTCCGCAGGCATCAATCAGTTCTCTCATCGGAACACCCATGCGTACGAGGAAATTCCCAGGGCTCTTCAGTTTCTTACCCGTCACTGTGGTGTATCGCTCAAACAATGGCTTGTTCTTCATCACTGCCTGATATACGGCAAACGCGGTGCCGACATTCTGCACTACCGCCCCAACATGCACCGGTATCGCTGGTGGTGCAGGTACTTGCCTGCGTATAACGGCATCGACAAGTTGCTTCTCGCCGCCTTGCGGATATTTACGGGCAAGCGGCACCACTCTGACACCTTCCATCTGTGATGTCTTATCTTTAAAAAGGCGTATCGCTTCCTGTTTGTTCTCTTCTATGCCAATATATCCCTTGTCGACATTCACTGCCTTCATTAATAATTGCAGACCAACAAGAATCTCGTCGGCGTGTTCGAGCATAAGGCGGTTGTCTGAAGTTATATATGGCTCACATTCCACAGCATTTATAATGACACATTCTGCTTTAGTGCCTGGTGGGGGCATTAGTTTTATATAAGTGGGGAATCCAGCTCCACCCATTCCCGTCACCCCGGCTGCCTTGACACGATTTATAATCTCTTCTGATGTTAATTCTGTGTGAGACGCGAGTGTCTCAAGTTTTTCAGATCGGTCTATCCTTTCCTCCCATTCGTCTCCCTCAACCTTTATAACGATTGATGGCTTGAGGTATCCGGTAGCATCAATTCTGTCTTCAATCTTTAACACCGTCCCTGATACGGAAGAAAAAATTGGTGCAGATACAAAGCCACCTGCTTCTGCAATCAAGCTCCCAACCTTTACCTTATCTCCCTTCTTGACAACAGCTTTGGCAGGCATGCCTATATGCTGCGACAATGGGAAAATTGCTATTCCCGGCAATTTGGCGACTTTTGTGGCAACGTCTGCAGTTAACTTGTTCTCCTGCGGATGAATTCCGCCTTTCCTGAATGTACTCAGTCTCATTTTGTCCCCCTATTCTTCTTTTGATAAATTATCGGGATTTTCATTTCGTTTAATCGAATTCTGTGCAACAACCGGCTTATGACTTGGTGTTGGAAAATTCAATGCTATTATAGCATCCGTAGGACAAACGCTAACGCACTTTCTGCACAGACGACATTTGTCTGCATCTATGTAACTAAGATTGTTGGCTACAGTGATCGCTCCAAACTTACATTCATTGAAGCATTTGCCACACCCTATGCAAGCAGCCTTGCATGATTTCATTGCTATCGCGCCCTTGTCTTTGTTCATGCAACGAACATATACGCGCCTGCCTTTAAGACCTTTTTTCATAAGTCCGATTATATTCCGTGGACATGCCTTAGCACATGCGCCACAACCAGTGCATTTGTCCTCATACACTTCAGGCAATCTTGTCACATCGTTTATTTTTATGGCATCAAACTTGCAAACGGAGGCGCAGTCACCACAACCAAGGCAGCCATAACCGCACAACGTCTCTCCTGCACCCGCAGAATGCATTGCTGAACATGTTCGCAGACCATCGTATAACGACACGGGCGGTCTGAGATCACATGTGCCGTTGCATCTGACAACGGCAACCCGCGCTTCTGAATTGGTAATTGACATACCGAGGAGATTGGCAACCTTATTCATGACATCGTTCCCGCCAACGGGACAGTTCAGATTGTCAATGGAACCCGCATCTGCTGCCTTCACTAATGCTCCTGCAAGTCCCGAACAACCAGGAAAGCCACAACCACCACAATTCGCGCCAGGTAGTATTTCAACTACTTTCCCTAATCGCGGGTCTTCCTTTACGGCAAATTTTTTAGAACAGACATATAATATCACTGCAGATGATAATGCTATTGCTCCAAGTACCAAAACTGCGGTTAGAATAAAATTCATAAGTGTTTTAAAGTTTTGTTTTAATTAAAACGTTTGTTTTTCTCTTTTATTGTGAAAGAAATTTTGTCACGCAGTCTACGCCTAATAAAATACAAAAAAATATAATAAGGTATAAGCAAACTAATTCCGCCTATTGCAATTGACACTTCGTCGCCTGTTATTCTGCTGATAATGAATATTCCACCGACAAGTATGATGAAAGGTATTACAAATGCGATAAAAACAGCATTAAAACCTGTTCTGGAAGATGCCAAAACCGTTACAGCATCACCTTTCCCATATACTGTATGTGCATCAATATCATATACATCGACAATCTTTTCTTTTCTTTCAGCAGCTTTGCAAAATAAAGCCGCATTACAAGACGAACATGCTGGCGACTGTATTATGCGAACCTTAATACAATTTGGCTCAATACTGTCAATTATACCGCTGTGTTCTATCATAGCACTTAATTATGTTCATTATTTAGAAAGAAGGTTTTCTAAAAAATCATCGAGCTCTTTGTCAAGCCCCAGCATCAAATCACCGCCTATTATTACAGTATCGTCATCAACAACATATAGTTCCGCAACATGTTCACCTTCGTCATCCTCAAGGACGAAATTGTATGGTTTTATTATGCCAAGATTATCAATCTTATCTTTCTGAAAAGTAATTGTATCACGCAATGTTTTAGCAGCATTGTCGTAGAAATCAGCCTCTTTGTTTCCTATCCATTGGTCAACTACACAACGGGTAATCTCTTTGTCATCATCATCAAAGGCAAGTAGTTCTCCACTTTCCTGAACGACTCTTATGTGCAGGTCTGTCATTACACCTGCATCTTGGCCAGAAGGGAACTTTTGTGCGACCTTTCCAAAAAAGCGTTCGATTTTTTGAATTGTTTGTTCGTTTGTAGTCATATCTTTTTCTTTTTTACTTTACTTTCATTACCTGCTCTATCCAATGCAGTGACAACGTATGTCGCTCTGCCGTTTTCAGTTATGTTATAGAAATTGTTCGTCGTTATCGCCACAATCCTTGACGGGTCGTCTATATTGATGCGTTCCCCACGTTGAAATCTGTAAACAACATACTTGACAGCTTTGTCCTCCCAACCTTTCCCTTTAGGTTCGGTCCAAAAAAGAACCATGCCGTCTGGTGTGTCAATTGCCTTCATCTTCCTTACCTTCTTTGGGGCATCTTTGTCAATGAATGGCATCAAAGGTTGAAGTGCCGGATATTTCCAGTAATGTTTTCTTAGCGTCATTCCGTAGTTACCAACATTATCAACCACAGTTTTGGAATACCATAAAACGGCTCCTTTCACATTGCGCATTTCATTGTGCAACTTGAACTTTGCAGGCATCTGGTTTATGGCAGGATTGTTCAGGTCGGCCTTCCTCACGGTTCGTTCTATATCTTCTCCTATATACAGAGGCCGCTTAGTCACATGAGCATTCCACCATTTAATCAGCGTCTCGTAATCTGCCGCCTTATGACCTATCTCCCAATATAGTTGCGGAACAACATAGTCAACCCAGCCGTTGTTAACCCAAATGAGTACATCGGCATACAAGTCATCGTAATTCTGCAACCCATTAGTTTCACTGCCAATAGAAGAGTTTTTCTTGTTGCGGTAGATACCGAAAGGAGACACTCCGAACTTGACCCATGGCTTTACGGAATTGATTGAATCGTGCATTTGCTTTATAAAAACATTAACATTATAACGCCGCCAGTCTCCAATATCCTTAATGCCGTTATTGTTTTCTCTGAATTGGCGTGCGTCATCGATTTTCTGTCCGGCAACAGGGTACGGATAGAAATAGTCATCTATGTGCAGCCCGTCAATATCATATCGCCGAACTATATCACAGACAATTTTACATATATATTCCCTGCATTCTGGTATTCCTGGGTTCAATATCCATTGGCCATCATATTTTAACACCCATCCCGGACGACGTATCCCCACATGATTCATCGCAATGTCACTTGTGAATTTTGTTTTTGCGCGGTACGGATTTATCCATGCGTGGATTTCCATACCACGTTTGTGGCACTGCTCGACCATCCATTTCAGCGGATCCCAATACGGAGACGGCGCAACGCCCTGTTTTCCTGTTAGAAATCTACTCCAAGGCTCATACGGACTGTTGTACAAGGCATCGCATTCAGGACGCACTTGAAAAATTACTGCATTTGCTCCGTCTTTCTGTAGTTCATCAAGTTGGTGTGTCAGATTTGATTGCATTGCATGGGTTGACAGTCCCATGAATTGCCCGTTGACACACTGTACCCACGCGCCACGAAATTCTCTCTTGGGCTGGGCATACACATTGCCACTGGCAATTACAAACATTATCAAAACTGATACAACTGTCTGTAACTTATATATTTTCATAACAGATATAATATTTGATTTCAAAGGTACGAAAAAAAAACATCACCTCCAAATATTTATCACCTCCAAATATTTATCGGACTATAAATCTGTGCGTATATTTCAACCAATGTCGTTTATGTTTCTTCGTTGCCTCCTCGTAAAAGAATACTTGTTGCACCTATGGTAAACAATGTACCGTTTCTGATGATTCTTCTCTCACGGTTCCCAAGCAACTCATTGTCAACAAATGTTCCAGTATTGCTCGGCCCGTCCCTCAACACATATTTAAGTTTGCCAGATACATCACGGCTTACATTCAGCACGCAATGACTGTTGTCAACACTTGGGTCAACAGTCTCTATAGGTGTGTTTATATTATTGCCTTTCTGATAACGGCCTATCACATTGTCTCCAAGCTTAAGAGGTATTACCTGCTTGTAATGAAACACATTTTCAATTACGATAATCGCCCCATAGTCATCGCTTTCAACGAGTTCCTCTGGGTCTTCTTCTTTCTGTCTGTTACGGAGTTTGCTCTTACCTATTCGTATCCCGAATTGCTTGTTACAATCAGGACAAACAAAAATCAATGATTGACCATCTTTGTAACGAGTTTCGTCAAAAACAATAAAATTATCGCACTTTGGGCATCTGACACGTTTCATATAAAAACACTTATTTCATCTCGAAAACCCAAGCCTGTTTGAAATATTCGTTGGAGTGAAGTCTGTTCAATTCCTTGTAGGCTTCTGTTTCTGATGCAAATTCTCCATATATAATTTTACGCTTCTTGCCATTACCAATCATCCTTGCCGAGTCAAATCCTTGTTTGTGGACAACTTTAAGAAAAGCATTCCCATTTGCCCACGAGACTTGACTTGCCATGACAAGGCAAAATTTTGTTCCCACTTTTCCATTGTCGGGATCTTGGCTTTTATAATTAACTACTTCTGATGTCGTTTTTTCTTTTTGCAAGGGCTTAACAGCGTCTGTTCCCTTTTCTTTTAAAGTGATTGGGCTGACATTTTCTACATCTCCTTTGACAATCGTTTTTGGCATTATTTGATAAAGCATGTCTGTGTTTATCTTTCCAACATTCATTCCCGCATTGCCTGTTGTTAGAGGGGAAGCAAACAAGAAAAAGCCTATCAATGCAATAAGGACTGCTGCAACATTCCTTATAGCACTTACTCTTATGCTTATGTATTCTTCTCGTGTTTTCTCTGGTTCTGTGTTATCTAACTCAATGCCTTCAGCCTTAGCAGCATCCGTTTCATCAGAAATCCTTGTTTTGCCGTTGTTTTCTGCAAGTTTCAAGTTGTGGAGTTCATTTATCTGAACCGCATCGAAAGCATAAAGTTCAGGGGTAAGCAACCCAGATTTTATTGGTGTGAAATCAAAATTCCCATCTTTATTGGTGTGCAATGTTCCAATCCCGTTGAATGTATAACAACCTTCATTTGTCAGCCTGTTGTTGATTTCACATACTTCATCTTCAATTCTTTGCATTGCTTCTGGGAAACTTATATCAAATGCCTCCATAAACGACTGCACAAGCAGGTTATCGTTTGCCTTCAACTTGGGATTGAACCCCAGATTACGCAATGGTGGTATTATCTGACAATCAACATCGCTATATTTGGCACATTGATGATAAGCCATGAAGCCTCCCAAACCAGGCACCATAACACAATCGTTGCATAAAAGCAATATCTCAATATGTTTTTCCAAAGAAATCACGTTTGCAAAATTAATGACTTTTTTCGACATTCCCAAAAAAAAGAAGAGTAATGAGAAAAAACGTTCAAAATACTTTTTGCAATCAGAATTTATTCTTAATTTTGCATCAAACAAAATTATTATCTGAATAATGCACTATTTAAAAACAGACATTGACGGTGTATATATTATAGAACCAAAAGTCTTTGAAGACCCACGCGGATATTTTTTCGAATCTTTCAAACAGAAGGAATTTGATGAAAACGTTGGTAAAGTGGTTTTTGTACAGGATAATGAGTCCAAGTCTTCACGTGGAGTGCTTCGTGGACTGCATTACCAGAAAGGGGAGTTCTCGCAAGCCAAACTCGTACGTGTGATAAAAGGAACTGTAATTGACGTTGCTGTAGACATCCGAAAGAGTTCGCACACATTCGGTAAACATGTTATAGTTGAACTGAGCGAGTACAACAAGCGTCAGCTATTCATACCGCGTGGTTTCGCACATGGCTTTCTTGTGTTGAGCGACCAGGCGATTTTCACATATAAAGTTGACAATGTATATGAACCCAATTCTGAGGCATCAATAAGATACGATGACCCAGAACTTGGCATAGAGTGGCCTATAAGTTCAACAGAGATTTTGCTCAGTCCAAAGGATGAAGCCGGGAGGAATTTTTCCGATGCTGAACTTTTTGACTGACGACTTTGACATAGATGGCAATGTATAAAAATATTCCTTTCGCATTAATTGTAATTGCCTCCTTGCTGGTATCCTGCAAAAATATGAAAAAAGAGGATGAAGGCATCAAAGAAGACATTAAGGCAAAGAAAATGATGCAGGGTGTATGGTATGACGAACTGGAAGACAATGTGGTTTTCAGCGTTAAGGGAGATACCATCTTCTATCCAGACTCAATTAGCCAACCTGTTGCATTTGCCATCGTAAATGACTCTTTATGCCTTAAAGGTACTGTTATGACAAAATATCCTATAGAGAAATTGACGGAACATTTACTAATATTCAAAAATCAAAACGGAGACGACGTTAAACTTACGAAAGACGAGTACGCAAGTGCCAGACAGGCATATTTGGGCAAATACAACAATCATGTAGCAATAAACCAGCACAAAGTTATTAAGAAAGACACAGTTGTTATGCTGAATGGCGTTAAAAATCATATATACATACAAGTGAACCCCACCACATACAAGGTGTCTAAAAGCAACTATGACAACGAGGGGGTACGTGTTGACGACATCTACCATGACAACACTGTAAGCATTTGTATAGTTAAAAATAGCGTGAAGACCTTCATACACGACTTCAACAAAAAGGAATTCGTCGGGACAATACCGTCATCAATAATTCCTAAATCCATACTTAACGACATAGTTTATGAACGCCACAGTAGTTATGGCTTCCATTTCTATGCGACAATGGGCATTCCTGATTCTCCAAGTAATTATATGGCGGAAATTGTCATATCCGATGATAACAAATACAAAATCTCAAAGATGAAAAACTGACAAATGGTGGACACAGATTACCATCTATAGAATCATCTTATAACACTTCCCATGAATATCAAACGTAGGGGGCTCGTTTTTGAAAATTCCATATATGGCAGACCCGCTACCGCTCATACTTGAATAAACCGCTCCTTGCTCATAGAAATTTTGCTTTATTCTTTCCAATACGGGGTATAGGCGGAACACGCTGTTTTCAAAGTCGTTGGAAAGTTTTTTTCTCCATTCATATATGTCGCCAAGGACAACATAATCGCAACGTTCTTTGGGATGCTTTGGTACGACCTTGGAAAATGCTTCTCGGGTACTTACTGCAATTGGCGGATTTACGACGACAATCCAATAGCCTTTCAATGACAATGGTATTGGTTTGAGCTTTTCACCGATGCCTGTTGCAAACGATGGTTCTGGGTTTATGAAAAAGGGACAGTCTGCGCCAAGTGAGGCGGCAACCTCCTTCATTTCACAGCAACTCATTCCTATACCGAACATTTCGTTCAATGCTTTTATCATATATGCACAGTCACTTGAGCCTCCTCCCATTCCAGCCTGAGATGGTATGTTCTTTTCTAAAGTAATACTGACGTATGGAATTGTATATCTTTGTTTTACAGCATTATATGCTCTAATCACGAGGTTTTCCTCTGGCTTGCCGTCAAGCGGAATGCCTCCAAGTTCCAACGAAGTTGGTTCATTTGATCGTTTGATTTCCAATTTATCAAAAAGAGGAACTGGATAGAACACAGTTTCAAGGTCATGGTATCCATCAATGCGCTTGTTCACCACATTTAACCCCAGATTGATTTTTGCACATGGGTAAACTATCATGTCTTTATTCCAATGGTTTATAATGCAAAGATAGTCCAATATATCGAATATGCAAAATAAGATAAGTAATTTTGGACGAAATAAATAAATTGAGTACCTTTGCGAGAAAAATATAGTATGCCAGAACATAAGAAAAATACAAGCCCGATAGACCCAGCATATGGTCATTTACAGCCGCAAGCCTTGGATGCGGAACGTGTTGTGCTTGGCGCGCTTATGATAGACAAAGACGCTTTCAGCATAGTCAGCGACATACTGCGTCCGGAAACTATGTACGAGCCACGCAATCAGAAAATATTAAAGGCAATACAGTCCCTCAACATGGAAGATAAGCCTGTTGACATCGTTACCGTTACCGACAGGCTTGCAAAAGACGGAGTGCTTGAAGAGGTGGGCGGTCCAGAATATATACTAGAACTGAGTTCCAAAGTGATTTCTTCTGCAAACATAGTATATCACTCACACATTCTTGCCCAGAAATACGTAGCACGCCAGTTGATAAGTTTTGCGAGCGTGATAGAGACAAAGGCATTCGACGAGTCTCAGGATACTGACGAATTGATGCAAGAGGCTGAAGGATTGCTTTTTGAGATTTCGCAGAAGAACATGAAACAGGATTACACCCAGATAGAACCTGTTGTCAAGCAAGCCCTTGAGCAACTTACGAAAGCGGCAGAAAACGAAGGTGGACTTACAGGCATTCCGACAGGATATGACAAGTTGGACAATATAACGTCTGGGTGGCAGGCAAGCGACCTCATAATAATTGCAGGCCGTCCGGCTATGGGAAAAACATCGTTCGCGCTTTCACTTGCAAAGAACACAGTTATGGACTATAATATACCAGCAGCTTTTTTCTCATTGGAAATGAGTAATGTGCAACTTGTTAACAGGCTTCTGTCGAATGTTTGTGAGATATCTGGTAAGAAAATTCTAAGTGGACAGATTGATGATGAAGAATGGAAGCGGATTGACAAAAACGTAGGAAAGATGCAAGTTGCTCCGTTATACATCGATGATACCCCAGGTATGAGTATTTTTGAACTTAGGACAAAGGCAAGACGCTTGGTAAGGGAAAGGGGGGTGAAAATTCTGATGATTGACTATCTGCAACTTATGAATGCCAATGGTGCAAGGTTTGGAAGCAGGCAGGAAGAGGTTTCTACAATAAGCCGAAGCCTCAAAGGACTTGCAAAGGAGCTTAACATCCCTGTAATAGCATTGTCACAGTTAAACCGCTCTGTAGAAAACCGTGAGGGAAATGAGGGTAAACGCCCACAACTCAGCGATTTGCGTGAGTCTGGGGCCATAGAGCAGGATGCCGATATGGTCATATTTGTCCACCGTCCCGAATATTATCATATTTACCAGGATGACCATGGGCGTGATTTAAGGGGCAAGGCTCAAATAATAATCGCTAAACACCGCAAAGGCGCGACAGACGATGTTCTTCTCAATTTCCGTGGCGAGTTCACACGTTTTGAAAATCCTGGAGATTCGCGTCCAGGCTATGATGGCGAAGTTATCGGCTCAAAGATAAACGGGGTGGGGGACATGCCTGTGATAAATGACACTCCTTTTGGCCCAATGCCTATGGATGATGCGGACGGATTTTGAGAACGATTATCTATTTCACTTAGTTAAGGCACAAACAATGAACAGGTATTTCATTTTTTTATGCTATGACGGAAGCCGCTACCACGGCTGGCAGAAACAACCGAACGGCATAACTATCCAGCAAGAGATAGAGAAGGCACTGAGTATGCTTTTACGCAGCGATGTGGAAATAGTTGGGGCTGGAAGAACCGATGCCGGGGTACATGCAAGGCTCATGACGGCGCATTTTAATACGGATGAAACAATAAACGGACCAAAACTGTGTTACAGGCTTAATCGTTTTTTGCCAGGTGATATATCAATACAAAGGATAGAAAAGGTTAGCAGCAACCTTCATGCGCGTTTCAGTGCCACCTCACGGACATATCATTATTATTTGCACACTACAAAGAACCCGTTTATTGACAAATACAGTTGGGAAACAAGTTTCCCGCTGGATTTTGAAAAGATGAACACAGCCGCGCAGACTCTTGTTAAAACAAGCGATTTCGCCTCGTTCTGTAAAAGTGGAAGCGATGTGAAAACAACACTATGCACAGTAAGCGAAGCGGGCTGGCATTACATGGGAAACGACAGTTGGTTTTTCAGAATAACGGCAAACCGTTTCTTGCGAAATATGGTGCGCTCTATAGTTGGCACGTTGATAGATGTGGGCAGGGGGCGGATTACCATAGAGCAATTCAATCAAATCGTTGATAGCGGACGCAGGACTAATGCCGGCGAGAGTATGCCTGCTCATGCGTTATTCCTCGAGGATATCAGGTACTGATTATTTTGTCATATTCTTTCCACCGATTTTATCCCTTTCACGGTCTTTAATTTTTTTATGAGTCTCTCAAGTCTCTTGGTGTCATCAACATTAACTGTTACCACCCCTTTAAAAAGTCCATCGTGACTGTCAATATTTATACTCCTAGTTAGGATCTTTTCATCTTTTGAAATTATGCTTGTTATGTTGCTCACGATACCTATATCATCATTGCCAATAACACGCAACGATATGCTGTATTGGTAAACTCCTTTACCACTCCACTGTGCCCTAACTATGCGGTATCCGAACCTGCGTCTCATCTCCGGCGCGTTTTTACAGTCTTTACGATGTATCTTAATTCCGCCATTGACGGTGACAAATCCGAAAACATCGTCACCATATATAGGATTGCAACAGCGAGCGAGCTGATAATCAATGCCTTTTAAGTTCTTGTCTATTACAAGAACGTCATCGTATGCACAGTCGGCATGGACTCCCACATCTAAGTTAAACTCCTCCGCACTACGTGACTGCTGCGCAGAATCCAATGCTTTATATTGATTTCTTAACTCTTCATATCTTTCTATAATGTCTGTCAGATCAACTGCCCCGATAACAATATCGTGATAAAAATCAGATGCCTGCTTGTACCCCATTTTTTTTACCAACTGGTTCATTATGGACTCTTCAAGTTCAATCTTTCGATTCTTGAATCTGCGCTCCAGCATCTCTTTTGCCATCAGACTTTCCTTGGCTTGCGAATCTCTGAGGGCAGCGCGTATCTTGCTTTTTGCATGTGATGTTATTACATACGACAGCCAGTCATGCTTGGGATTTTGCTTTGATGACGTGATTATTTCTATTTGATCTCCACTTTGCAACACATGGCGGAAATTCACAATCTTGTTATTAATTCTCGCTCCTGTGCATGTGTTGCCAACGGCCGTGTGAATTGAATATGCGAAGTCAAGAACCGTTGCGCCCTTGGGAAGTTTGAAAAGGTCACCCTTAGGGGAAAAGACATATATCTCATCTTCGTAAAGGTTCATCTTGAACTCGTCCATAACCTCCAGGTCGTTACTGTTCTCTATGGCAGAACGTATGCTTCCGAGCCATTCGTCAAGCCCGCCTTCTCTTTTAAGTCCCTTGTATCTCCAGTGTGCTGCGACACCTTTTTCTGCCACTTCGTCCATGCGTTCAGTCCTTATCTGCACCTCAACCCATTTACTCTGTGGCCCGAGGACCGTGATGTGCAGACTTTCATATCCGTTTGTCTTTGGCATCGAGAGCCAATCCCTAAGTCTCTTTGGGTTAGGTTGGTACATGTCTGTAATTATGGAGAATACCTGCCAGCACTGTTTCTTTTCCAGTGCATGGAATTTTTTCTCCTCGTCTGCCTCATCCACTTTCAATATGATACGTATTGCGAACAAGTCAAATATAGCATTGAAATCACAGTGCTGTTTTTTCATCTTTTGCCATATACTATGTATGCTTTTAGTCCTGCCCTTTATCTGGAAATCGAAACCTGCAGAAGCGAGTTCCTGCTTTATCGGATATATGAACGAGTCTATATACTGATCACGGCTTTTCTTCGTTTCATTTAGTTTCTCCTTGATCATATAGTAAGCATCATGCTCGAGATATTTTAATGACAGATCTTCGAGTTCGCTTTTCAACTGATATAGTCCCAGTTTATGTGCTAATGGAGCATAAAGATAACTTGCCTCTTCAGAAACTTTTTTTCTCGCATCTGTGTTTGCATTGTCTCTTATGTGTCTCATCAAATTGACACGTTCAGAGATTATTATCAATACGACGCGCATGTCTTCTACAAAGGAAAGCAGTAGATTTCTGAAGTTCTCACTTTCTATTACAGGGTTTTTGCTGTATAGTTGCTTAATATTTGAAAGGCCATGTATTATTCTCGTAACGTCTTCGTTTATAATTATATCACATTCTGCCTTATCAAAATAATCCTGTTCTACAGTGTTGTAAAGCAATGTTGCAATGATGGGATCCTTGCCCAGTCCAATCTGATGGGTTACAATTAACGCAGTTTGCAAACTTGTCAGTACTGGATTGAAGCCAAAAGCATCGCGTTGAAGCAGCCCCTTGTCATTGGCCTCACGAAGGTGGCTTACAATAAATTCCCTCTCGTCTTTTTCAAGCCTAATATTTGTCGCCGCCAACAACATTCGAATAATATTATATGACTCCAGTCGTTCCTCCTGTGTGAAAATCAACTTACCATCCATATCAGTCCATTTTATCTATTGCAAAGTTATTAAATTTTCTGCCATTCCTTTCACGTTTAAGAAAAAGTAACTATATTTGCGAGTGAATTGGAAAATAACAAAAATAAAAGATAAGATTATGCTGTCAAATTCAGATTTAAGACAAATCAACCAGAAGGGTATAACCGAAAAACAACTTGAAAAACAACTTGAAACTTTCAGGACAGGCTTCCCTTTCATAAAAATAAAAAGTGCGGCATCTATAGGAAATGGTATAGTTGCACTTACAAAAGCACAACAGGAATATTATATAAAAGAATGGAAAGAATATAAGTCAAAGGGTAGGGATGTCGTGAAATTTGTTCCTGCAAGTGGGGCGGCGAGCCGTATGTTCAAAAATATGTTTGCCTTTCTTGAAGCTTCACACAGCAAACCAGAAACTGAATTTGAAAGATTTTTCTTTGACAACATAAATAATTTTGCATTCTATGATGCGCTAAATGATGTATGTATTAATAATTATGGAAAGGACATACACAAACTTATTGAACATGGCAATTATAAAGATGTTGTAAAGTCAATGCTCGATGAATGCGGACTGAATTATGGACAGTTACCTAAAGGTATGTTGCTTTTTCACAAATATGCTGACGGGGCACGTACAGCGATGGAGGAACATCTCGTAGAGGCGGCTCTATATGCAGAGAGTGGGGGAGTGGCAAAGGTACATTTCACTGTTAGTCATGAGCATCTTGAATTGTTCAAACAAAAGGTTTCAGAAAAACAGGAAATATATGCAGACAGGTTTGGTATAAGGTATGATATTGGTTTCTCCGAACAAAAGCAAAGCACTGACACCGTTGCTGTTACGCCAGACAACACTCCGTTCCGAAAAGATAACGGTGAGATTCTGTTCCGACCAGGAGGACATGGCGCATTGATTGAAAACCTGAACGAAATTGATGCTGATGTCGTATTTATTAAAAACATCGACAATGTAGTACCAGACAGACTGAAATATGAAACCGTAAATTACAAACAAATCATAGCAGGAGTGCTTGTTTCATTGCAGGAAAAAATATTCAGTTATATCAATAAGATTGATAATTCATGTTCACATGAAAAACTTTTGGAAATACTCAATTTTGTCGAAAGGGACTTGTGTTGCATAAAAGACGATGCTTTGAAACTTTCCGACACAGAATTGTCTTCTTATCTTAAGAAAAAATTAAACCGACCCATAAGAGTTTGCGGAGTCGTTAAAAATGTGGGTGAACCAGGCGGAGGCCCGTTTATAACATATAACCAAGACGGAACTGTAAGCCTGCAAATTCTTGAAAGTAGTCAAATTGATAAAAAAAACAAGGACTACGTGAAGATGTTTAATGAGGGAACGCATTTTAATCCTGTTGACATTGTTTGTGCCATAAAAGATTACAAGGGAAAACAATTCTGTCTCACGAAATACATTGACGAAAAAACCGGATTTATAAGTATGAAGAGCAGTGGTGGCAAAGAACTAAAAGCACTTGAACTGCCTGGACTTTGGAATGGTGCAATGATGGACTGGAATACAGTATTTGTCGAAGTTCCTTTGGAAACGTTCAACCCTGTTAAGACCGTTAATGATTTGTTAAGGGAACAGCATCAATAGGCTATCGCTTAGATATCAAGTTATGAGGTATTAAAGGACTTATATTATCCATTTAATCACATTAGGCAAACGCATACATACGCATTGTAAGCAATTAATAAAGGCGTAATGACTATCAATTTATTTCCGTTGTTTGCAAGCAGCCGTGGAACGGGACTGCCAAGACGAAATGGAAAGAATCTGTGTTGTAATGACCGATTGGTTTTTAGTCCGCTAAATCCCAGTCCCGAAGTATTTTTTTTGCCTTTCTATAGTGTTTACGATCTCGTCTTGCACGTCTGTCTAAAATATTGGCAAAATCAAATGTTAACAGATTCGGATTATTGCTGAGCATCATACTTTCATGGTTCTTTTTCATTGCCTTCTTAAGGTCAGGATTTAAGCCAGTCACAACAACTTCCGGCAACATCATGTCCTTTTTCACGAGGTACATCGTATCTGCAATTTCTGAATAGCAAATCTTTTCTGGAAGATATTTCAAATGTCGGAAACTTATAGTATCGAATTTTTCTGGGATACTAACCATGCCATTACGGTCAGTTAAAACACTACTACTGACGTTTGTCTTCACACTGACTTTTTCTATGGGCAGGTGTGTATCAAGATTTACAACAACGACATGTCGCTGTGCCATGGCAACAAATACAAAGGAACTCAATAGACATATATTCAATATCCTTAGCATATATTAGATTGTTTATCATTTTATTTATGCGCACAAAGTTAGTCCTTTAATTCGCAGATTCCAATAGCAGGTGCAAAATTAGTGAATTATTTTCTGAAGAATTAAGAATAAAAAAATATTTTTGTAAATAAAAAATGAGAGATTGCGCATTATGATAAATACGTTTCCTTTTCGAATTGTCGGTTCCCGTTCCCCAACTGCTTGCCAGCATCTTTTGCCCGTCATTTTTTCTTGACTTAGTCCACTACGCCTGCAAAAAACACACTACCCGTTACATTCACATACGCGCACCGTAATGCCATATAATGCGCACACCGCATCCAACTACTCCGTACTTGTCATAGAAAAAATTAATGCTCTATAACGTTTTGTAATTTTGCACTTGCTGGTTGACTCTGCGATGAAGCGCATTCGGGAATTTATTTTATGTTTTTTATTTCCACTGGCTTACATATCGATATTTTTATGTAAATTTGCAACTCAAATATTTTTATAGATGAGAAATAAAATTTTATTGCTTATTGCAGCATTTTGCTTGAACAGCTATATTATTATGGGTCAGACGAAAAATATAGAACTTAGGATAATACAAACAAGCGATGTGCACGGGGCTTTCTTTCCATATGATTTTATCAACCGTAAACCGATGAAAGGAACTCTTGCGCGTGTAAGCACTTATGTCAATAGACTAAGGAAGGAATATGGTGAAAATCTCTTGCTTCTTGACAATGGCGACATTCTTCAGGGACAACCAACGTGTTACTATTGCAATTATGTCAATCGAGATATGGAAAATGTCGCAGCAAGTGTTGTTAACTATCTCAAATATGATTCCGAAACGATTGGAAACCACGATGTTGAAACTGGCCATGCAGTTTATGACAAATGGATAAAAGAAGTAAGATGTCCAATACTCGGTGCAAACATTATTGACACAAAAACGAACAAGCCTTATCTGAATCCATACTCTATATTCGTCAGAGACGGAGTGAGAATTGCGGTGATAGGAATGCTAACTCCGGCAATACCCCACTGGCTGTGTAAGGAACTGTGGAAAGGACTGCGTTTTGACGACATTGTGAAGAGTGCCTCATATTGGGTTGATTATGTCAAGAAGCATGAGCATGCTGACATTGTTGTAGGACTTTTCCACAGTGGACGGGAAGGCGGCATACAGACCGACGAATATGAGGAGAATCAATCCATGAAAGTGGCAAGGGAAATCCCCGGTTTCGACATAATACTATACGGACATGACCACACAAGTCATAAAGACATTGTGAAAAACTCCGCAGGAGATGATGTTTTGTGCCTTGACCCTTCGTGCAACGCTTTTATGGTTAGTGACGCAAAGGTGTCTGTGAAAATCGAGAACGGTAAAATTGTTAGCAAGAAAATAGAAGGAGATGTTGTAAACATATCCAATGAAGATGTTGATGCCGAGTTCGTCGAAAAATTCGCCCATCAGATTGACAGTGTTAGAAATTATGTTGATAGAGTTATAGGCAAGTGCGAATCCACGATGTATACACGCGATTGCTATTTCGGAAGTGCGCCATTCACCGATTTCATCCACGAACTTCAACTTGAAATTACTGGTGCGGACATTTCATTCAACGCTCCACTAACATTTGACAACAAAATCGCAGAAGGAGAGGTGCGTGTCAGCGATCTGTTCAACCTGTACAGGTATGAAAACCAGATATTCGTGCTTAGGATGACTGGCGAGGAAATCCGCAGACATCTTGAAATGAGTTACGATTTATGGGTTTCAACAATGAAATCTCCTGATGATCACATAATGCTCCTTGACACATATTCCAAGAACGACAAACAGCGTTTCGGATTCAAGAACCTTGCATTCAACTTTGACAGCGCAGCCGGTATAATATATGAAGTTGATGTCACCAAGCCCGATGGCGACAAAGTGCATATAATAAGTATGTCAAATGGCGAGCCATTCAAGGAAGATAAATGGTATAACGTGGCAATGAACAGTTATCGCGGAAATGGTGGAGGCGAATTGTTGACACGTGGTGCAGGCATACCACATGAGGAACTGGAGGAAAGACGCATTTTCGCCAGTGAGAGAGACCAACGATACTATCTTATGAAAAAGATTGAGAAAATTGGAGTTATCAAACCAAAGGCAAACAACAACTGGCGTTTCGTGCCAGAAACTTGGACTGCCACGGCAATAGAAAGGGACAAGAAATTGATTTTCGGCAAATAAAAACATGTTCTATGGATAAAAAACTATGGTTCGTTTTCTGCAAGTCTGACATCTTGATTCAAAAAACATCAGGAGGGAAATATTGCATACCATACAGCGAGTTCCCCCCAACCGATATAAAGCCATGGACGACAGTTCACAACATAACTCCTCTTGGCGGCGTTGGCGTGAAAACATACAGTATAGACACTCCCGTAACCAACAACGAGTTTGAGATGTGTGGATTGCGGGCCTCCTATAACAAACTCGCCCACGAACTGTACTTTAAGGCAGGGAAATGCGCCGAGATACTCTATTGGGACAGGAACACAAAATTCTGTGGAGTGTGCGGAGCACCTATGCAGATGCACACCGAAATATCAAAAAGATGTACGAATTGCGGAAAGGAGGTTTGGCCGCAACTTGCAACGGCAGTGATAGTGCTTGTACGCAAAGGTGACGAAATACTACTTGTTCATGCCAATAACTTCAAGGGCAACTACTACGGTCTTGTGGCAGGTTTCGTAGAAACAGGCGAGACATTGGAAGAAGCGGTGGTACGGGAAGTGCAGGAGGAAACGGGGCTGGAAATAACAAACCTTAAATATTTCACCTCACAGCCATGGCCCTACCCTTCCGGTCTGATGATTGGTTTCAACGCCGATTATTACAGTGGAGACATACGTCTGCAACGCTCCGAACTGTCCGCCGGAGGGTGGTTCAACAAGTACAACTTGCCAAAGATACCGGAAAAACTATCTATTGCGAGGCAACTGATTGACAACTGGCTTCAAGAAGACGAAAAAGACAAAGAACAGCAAACATGCAGAACTACATAGAGATAAAGAATGCGAGAGTCAACAACCTGAAGAATGTTTCACTCAATATTCCGCGCGACAGGTTCGTTGTCATTTCTGGTGTCAGTGGCTCGGGCAAATCATCGCTGGTATTCGACACCCTGTATGCCGAAGGCCAGAGAAGATATGTAGAGAGCCTCTCTTCGTATGCGAGGCAATTCCTCGGGCGAATGAGCAAGCCGGAATGTGACTATATAAAGGGCCTGCCGCCTGCCATTGCCATAGAACAGAAAGTGATTTCAAGAAATCCACGCTCCACTGTCGGAACGTCAACCGAAATATACGAATATCTAAGACTGCTTTTTGCACGTATTGGCAGGACTTATTCACCCATCAGCGGTCAGGAAGTCAAGAAACACACTACCGAAGACATCATCGCATGTACCAAGCAATATGGTGAGGGAACACGTTTCGTGATACTTTCTCCAATAAAACTGCATAACGACAGAAGTCTTGAGAGCCAGTTGAAAATGTATCTTCAGGAAGGTTTCGTAAGACTATGGGTAGATGACGACTTCGTAAGAATTGACGACTTCCTTGGGAAAAAAGACAACCTCGACAGGGACTGCAACGACGTTATGCTGCTCATAGACCGTCTCTCGGTCGGATTCTCGCGTGATGCCATATCGCGACTCGTTGATTCTTCAGAGACCGCTTTCTACGAAGGACACGGGGAATGCAGGTTGATGTTTCTGCCTTCAAACATATCATACGACTTCTCTACACGTTTCGAGGCTGATGGCATTGCTTTCGAGGAGCCCAATGACAACATGTTCTCATTCAATTCTCCCCTCGGTGCCTGTCCCACATGTGAGGGTTTCGGCAAGGTCATTGGAATAGACGAGAAATTAGTTATACCCAATTCATCGCTCAGCGTGTTTGACGGCTGTGTGCAGTGCTGGCATGGTGACAAGATGAAAATGTGGCAGGAGGAATTTTGCAGACGTGCGGCGAGCGACAAATTCCCGATATTCGAGCCATATTACAGTCTGCCATGTAAATATAAGGATATGCTTTGGCATGGGCTGCCAGGAGACAATGCACGAGATGAGCGCGACAGAGTATCGATAGACAGTTTTTTCCAAATGCTCCGCGAAGGAAAGTACAAAATACAAAACAGGATAATGCTAAGCCGGTACAGCGGAAAAACCACATGCCCGACATGTCATGGCACAAGGCTTAAAAAAGAAGCGAATTATGTTAAAATAAATGGGATGAGTATAACTGATCTGGTGGAGATGCCCGTTAAAAATCTTTACGAATGGTTCAGGAATATAGAACTTGACGAGCAGGATACTAAAATATCAAAACGACTGATTAAAGAAATATGCAGCAGGCTCGAATTCGTTGTAAATGTTGGACTTGGCTACCTAACACTGAACCGTCAGTCTAATACCCTCTCAGGCGGAGAAAGCCAAAGGATAAACCTTACAACGTCACTCGGAAGCAGTTTGGTAGGCTCGTTATACATTCTTGACGAGCCAAGCATAGGACTCCACAGCCGTGATACTGAACGGCTCATAAGAGTTCTGAAAGATTTGACAGAAATAGGCAACACTGTTGTGGTGGTGGAACATGACGAGGAAATAATGCGTGCCGCCGACTATCTTATTGACATAGGCCCGGATGCCGGAAGACTTGGTGGCGAAGTGGTTTTCGAAGGTGACAATGATGAAATCGCCAGACTAACAGATGCCAGCACTTGCCGTTTGGGAAAAAACGCAAGAAGTCACACAGTGAGATACCTTACGGGACAGGAAGAAATAGCGCTGCCGACAAGCAGACGGAGCTGGAATATGAGAATTTTGCTGAATGGAGCGAGGATGAACAACCTAAAAGGGATTGATGCGCTTTTCCCGCTTAATGTATTAACCGTTGTCACCGGTGTTAGTGGTTCAGGAAAATCTTCGCTTGTCAAGGGAATACTCTACCCTGCCCTGAAACGGCATATCAACGAAGTTGCCGACCAGCCAGGGGAATACATCTCACTTGAAGGCGACTGGCAACAGATAAAGCATGTTGAAATGATTGACCAAAACCCAATAGGAAAAAGCACTCGCTCGAACGCTGCCACATACGTCAAGGCATATGATGCGATAAGACAGTTGTTTGCCGACCAGCCTTTGTCCAAACAGATGGGATTTACCACACAGTATTTCTCTTTCAACACAGAAGGTGGAAGATGCGAAGAGTGCAAAGGTGCAGGAGTCATCACAGTAGAGATGCAATTCATGGCAGATATTTCGCTGCAATGCGATTCCTGTCATGGCAAACGCTTCAAAAAAGACATCCTTGACGTGCATTTCAACGGTAAGAATATCAATGACATACTTGAGATGACGGTTTCCGAAGCCATAGAGTTCTTCAACAAATTTAATCAGAAAAATATAGCCGACCGACTGAAGCCACTTGAAGACGTGGGGCTGGGATACATAAAATTAGGGCAGAACTCCGCAACACTTTCCGGAGGAGAAAATCAGAGGGTGAAATTGGCATTCTATATTGGACAGGAAAAGCAAGAACCCACACTGTTTATTTTCGATGAACCAACAACAGGACTTCATTTCCACGACATAAAAAAACTATTGTCGGCATTAGATGCGCTAATAGACAGAGGCCATTCTATAATTGTCATAGAGCATAACATGGAAGTGATAAAATGTGCCGATTATGTTATTGATCTTGGGCCTGAAGGAGGTGATGCCGGAGGCTTCATCGTGTGTCGCGGGACACCAGAGGAAATCGCAAAATGCCCCAAGAGCATTACCGGGGAATATCTGAGGATGAAACTGTAAAAACAAGGGTAAAAGAGCGGCAAACGGGACTCGAACCCGCGACCCTCGGCTTGGGAAGCCGATGCTCTACCAACTGAGCTATTGCCGCATTTGAAATAATAACCTACATGAACCTAAATAAATTTTGAGCCGATACCGGGACTCGAACCCGGGACCTACGCATTACGAATGCGTTGCTCTACCAACTGAGCCATATCGGCATCCCATAATCTTTCAATATTTAAAAGAAACATTTTTTTCAAATGCGGTGCAAAGGTAATTATTTTATATAACTTTCAACAATTATAAGTACGCTAATTTCTGTTATTTAATTTTTTTAACAACATATTATGCACAAATCAACATCGTAATAAACCTTTTTCGTGTATCTTTGCAAAATGTAAACGTAATGACATGAATTGGCAAATTATCATTGTATTTTTCATTTTGACAATTGCTGTGGCGTGGGCCGTATATATGATATGGAATAGAATAAAACATACTGAAGATCCATGTAATGGCTGTGCCGGATGCGACCTTAAAAAAACAAAACGGCTTTACGGTAAATATAAAAGAAACGGGAAATGTCATGTGGATAAAAGAAAAGGCAACAAATATTTGCGGGAATAAAAATAAAAGACTACCTTTGCACTCGGTTATGAAAAATGGTACCTTGGCCGAGCGGTTAGGTAACGGTCTGCAAAACCGTGTAGAGCAGTTCGACTCTGCTAGGTACCTCCACGACAAGAGCCTCTCCGTGTTATATAGGGGAGGCTTTTTCAATAAGGAAACAGTTTCCGAATATTAACCTTTTATTGTTTTGCAATATGATTTTCTATTTCTCTGCAACAGGAAACACTCTTTGGGTTGCTACGCATCTGGCTGAGGCCACCGGGGAAGCGCTTGTTGACATGGCAAACGAAAATGCACCTGCGGTATATGAACTAGGGAATAACGAAAGTATTGGTTTCTGTTTCCCAGTGCATGGATGGAGACCGCCAGTATTGGTGAGACACTTCATAAGGAAACTCAACATGAGGAATTACAACGATAACTACTGCTGGGCCTTATGCACCGCAGGCGATGACATAGGACTCTCCATGGAGTATCTCGCTAAAGACCTTAAAACCATTGGCATAAGCATCGACAGTATGTTCTCAATTATAATGCCGGAAACTTACGTTGGGCTGCCCTTAATGGATGTTGACAAACCAGAAAAAGAACTTGAAAAGAAGGAAACGGCAAAGAAGATGCTTTCAAGTTACACCAAAATAATAAAGGGGCATGAGCGAGGAGTCATAAAAACATATAAAGGCCATTGGCCTCGTACTAATAGCCACCTTCTTGGTTCGGTATTCGTGAAATGGTTGGTAACAGACAAGCCGTTTTGGGTCAAAGAAGACAGATGCGTAAAGTGTGGGAAATGCGCCGACGTATGCCCGGTAGGCGACATAAAAGGAGGCGGTGGCATGATGCCCGAATGGAAACACAATGACAAATGCCTTACGTGCTTCAACTGCTACCACCACTGCCCAACTCATGCAATAGAATATGGAAAAAGGACCAAAAACAAAGGACAATATTATTTCAAGTAGAACAATTTAAACCAAAGATGATAAGGATATGAACAGACTTTATTTAATTTTTGTGTCAATATTTCTTGCCACATCTATCAACGGGGCAAAAGTGCATACGACACCGGCCGTTATAACGCAAAGAGACGGGACAAAGGTTACCGTTTATGCCTATGGAGATGAACACAATGTATGGTACACAACATCAGACGGAGTGTTGCTATGGCACGAAGGATTTGATTATTATGTCGCAATAACCGACAAGGAAGGGAACTTGCATCCGACCAAACAACTTGCACATGAGGTTGCTCTGAGGTCATCGGCTGAAAATGAACTTGTTAGAAAACAGAACCGCAAATTGTTTTATGAAAATAATAAAATATTAAGGCTTGACGCAGTGCGCCATGAGCCAGTAGAAGGGAACACAACCCTATTCCCGCACACGGGAAGTCCAAGAGCAATAGTAATCCTTGCAGAGTTTGCCGACAGCACTTTCAAGGATGCCGACCCCAAGAGTGTGTTTGAACAATACCTAAATGCGAAAGAAATAGACAACACGGTCGGTAACGGGACGGTTGGGAAAAATTATGGCAGTGTGAGGAAATATTTCGAGGATATGAGTTTCGGACAATTCAAACCTGAATTTGATGTATATGGGCCAGTGAAACTATCACAGGGTTTGAAATACTATGGCGAGGGAAACAGAGATCACATGGAAAGGCTATTGCCGGAAGTATGCCAGTTGGCTCAAGACCAGATAGACTTCTCACAATATGACCAAAACAATGATGGGTACATAGACTTGATATATGTCATTTGCGCAGGTTACTCGCAGTCTTGGTTACAGAACTCGTCAGACTGCATATGGCCGAAGTCGGGCGCATTCAATTTCGGCACATACAATGGCAAGAAAGCATACAGATACGGTGTCCACACCGAATTGAACGGTTATCCCGGTGCATTCGCAAAACAAGGGCTTGAATATGGAATAAACGGTATCGGGCTTTTCTGCCATGAGTTTTCACACTGCATGGGATTGCCAGATTTTTATCCAGTAAGTGCTGAGGCACAGGCTGCGTGTAATCCTGGTATGGAATATTGGGATCTTATGGATGGCGGAGAATACTTGAAAAACGGATACTCGCCGACAGAGTATAATGCCTGGGAACGGGAAGCAATGGGATGGTTCACGATAGACAACCTTTCGACAGACGACAAAGGAAGCATTGCTTTGGGAAACATAAACGAGGGTGGTAAGGCATACAGAATAAAGAATGACGCGGACATGTCTGGAAACGAATACATTATATTACAGTATATTGAAAAAAAAGGATGGAACAAGCCTCTTTTCGGACATGGAATGTTGGTCACTCACGTGGATTATGACAGAACGGCATTCTCTTTGTCGTCCAACTCTGTCAACAATGAAGTTGGGCATCCAAGATACACAATAATACCTGCCGACGGGGAATATATCAGTTCATACGATAGAACCAGAACAAAGGAAGAATACAAGAACAGTATGAAGGGCGACCCCTACCCTTCTTATGGTTTTTCGGAAATTTGCTCAATACCATGGTACACAGGCGATGACAATGGCAGGCCAATCCTTAACATAAAGGAATATACGTCAGCCCCCGTTGACAAACTTACATTCGACTACATCGTGCCAAATGACACAATTACACCAATAGAAGAATATGAGGTTGACAGCATTTTTATAAACGGAAAACCTGAAGGAAGTATCACGGTCAACAATGCTTCAATAACATCGTATGCTAATGGCGACAAGGTTATAGAAGCCAAAGGCTTCATCAATGCCGAAATAATGTTATCAAACGAATTGGATATTTCAGGAAATGGCTTTCTGCATATAGATTTATTTGCATATAAGAACATTCAGATAAATGTAAGTCTTGTCAACAACAAAAATGTTATGGCAAATGGCTCTGTACACGAAAACGCCACACATGTTTCCAATTTGAATGGAAAAGAATGGACAAGACTTGACATTCCGGTTAAGGAACTAACAGGTGGGACTACGGGTAACGAAAAAATTGAAGGAATACGTCTTTCTGGAGGTAACGGGGAACCCTTATATGTAAATAACATATATTTCTTAAACAAAGCAACAAACTCCATCAACGGAATACATGGCAATTCATGTAATGGAAACACCATTTACACTATGGAGGGCATACGTATTTACAGCCCCATTGAAAATCTCAGAAGAGGTATATATATAATTAATGGCAAGAAACATGTTGTAAGGTGAGAAAAAACAAGAAATGGTTATTGGGGCTAAGCAAATGGCATGCCCCGATAACCAACTGTTTTAGAAATTGAATTAGGTCGCTTAAAAACACAAAGTCGCATAATTAAAGAATTTAATCAATTTTATTAATCTTAATATTAAGCGGGTCTATGCTCATTCGGAATAATCTGGCAATCACCGTATTTTGATAATTACTTACATAAGGTAATGTGACATTGGTATACGGCGGTCATTCTGCAACATGTACCCATGCAATAATTATAATGGAGTTGATAAACCCCAATGCGGTCATTACAACTCTATTTTTCTCTTTTAGTCTTATCACAACCCGTTCCCCTGGCTGCTTTCATATATTTGCCCGCCGTTTTTCTTGACGTAGCCCACTGCGCCTGAAAAAACAGCCTACTTGGGCAATCGACTACTATCAGTTCGGGCTATAAAGACCGATTTGATGTGAAAGGGCATTGTGAAACAGAATAAACGAATGTGATTATAGTTGGTTTGCAATATTATTACATTCGTTTTGCAATCACATGAAATAAAATTCTACGAAAAATATAGCCATCTGCTTTTTTTTTCATACCTTTGCAGTGCGTAATCTGAAAGTGGCAATGAAACTTGTTTTAATGACAAAACCCACATTCTTTGTGGAAGAAGACAAAATATTATCCAATCTTCTCGAAGAAGGTATGGATTTCCTTCATATATGCAAGCCAGACTCATCGCCAGTTTACACTGAAAGACTTTTATCACTAATACCTGAAGAATATTACAAAAAGATAGTTGTGCATGGCCATTACTACCTTTATGAGGAGTATGGGTTGCGAGGTATTCATATTGATGACCCCATAGCGCAACTGCCAACAGGATATAAAGGCAAATTCTCAAGAACCTGCAATGCCATTGAACAATTAAAAGAAGCCAAAAAAGGCGCTGAATATGTATTCCTTAAAAACATATTCCGTGACAGTTCAAAAAACGGGGAGGCGCAAAACTTAACAACGGAAAAAATTACGGATGCGCGCAGGTTGGGATTGATAGACAGACATGTTTATGCCATCGGGGGAGTGAACATTGACAACCTAAGGGAAATCAAACAAATGGGCTTTGGCGGCGTTGTGATTTGTGGAGATATATGGAGACGTTTTGACATACATCATCAACAAGACTACAAGGAGTTGTTGAATCACTTTGACAGGATAAGAAAAATCGTGGATTAATGGGACTATAATAAATTACTTTACTTCAAAATAAATAATCAATGATTGACCAAAATTCTTTCATGATATTCTCGGGTACTAATACGAAATATCTGGCAGAAAAAATTTGCAGAAGTTTAGGTTGCCAATTGGGAAACCTCGTTATGACGAAATTCTCAGATGGCGAGTTTGCCGTTTCTTACGAGCAATCTATAAGGGGAAGAGATGTCTTTCTCGTACAAAGCACATTTCCACCATCAGACAACCTGATGGAACTGCTGCTTATGATTGATGCTGCCAAGAGGGCGTCAGCGAAAAGCATAAATGCAGTAATTCCATATTTCGGATGGGCTCGTCAGGACAGGAAAGACAAACCACGCGTAAGCATCGGGGCAAAACTTGTGGCAGACTTGTTGAATGCCGCAGGGATTGACCGCCTAATAACGATGGATTTACATGCTGATCAAATCCAAGGTTTCTTCAATGTCCCTGTTGACCATTTGTATGCCTCTGGAGTGTTGCTGCCATATCTGCAGAGCCTCAATATAGGCAATCTCGTGATTGCGTCTCCTGATGTAGGCGGCAGTAAGCGCGCAAATACTTTTGCAAAATATCTCGGTTGCCCACTGGTTCTCTGCAACAAGACAAGATCAAGAGCAAATGTCGTTGATAACATGCAGATTATCGGAGATGTTAAAGGCAAGAATGTGGTTCTCGTTGATGATATTGTTGACACAGCAGGCACTATTACAAAGGCTGCGGATGTTATGATTTCAGCAGGGGCAAAAAGCGTGCGCGCGTGTGCAAGTCACTGTGTAATGAGTGGTCCTGCAAGTGAACGCGTCCAAAACAGTGCCCTTGAGGAAATAGTAATGACAAACTCAATACCATACGCACAAAACTGCACGAAAATAAAACAATTGTGCGTGGCTGACATGTTTGCAGAAACAATACGTCGTGTGCTTGAAAATAAGAGTATAAGTGACCAGTACATTATTTAATATTTTGTATCTGTTATGAGAAAATCAAATACGGTTGCTGCAATAGTATTAGTGGCATCAATAACATTGTCGTTTGCCATAGGCTCATGCGACACCTCTTCGAACAGACATGGAAAGGAATATCAAGGGCGTGAAGATAATCCTGGATTGACAGAGGATAGAGGCGATAATATGGCTGCCTTAGACTTCAACTTAAACGACATTGATGGCAACAATGTAAATTTTATGAGTGAAGTATCAAAAAACAAATTAACCATTCTTGATTTTTGGGCAAGTTGGTGCAGACCGTGTATGGATGAAATGCCTAACATGATAAATATCTATAATAAATATAGTGACAAAGGACTCGGGATTGTTGGCGTGTCACTTGATGAGAGGGAACAAGATTGGAAAGGTGCTATAAAGTCAAAGGGGCTGAAATGGCTTCAGTTGTCTGACCTACAAGGTTGGGAGAGCCCAGTTGCCAAGAAATATGGCGTACAGTCGATTCCTCACATCATTGTGATAGACCAAAAAGGAAATATCATTGCAGATAACTTGCGTGGAGCAAGTTTAGAAGAATTTATTTCGAGAAAAATTGAATGAAAACCAAATAAAATTTACAAGAATAAGGGGGCGTGCCAAAATAGTCACACCCTCTTTTTTATTTATCCCAAAGGGGGTGTGTCAAAATTGGCACACCCTCTTTTAACATATCACAAAGCCCGAA
>OLQM01000782.1_pt1 | contig 36585 bp, 25 predicted proteins | sample 1673161 | NCBI WGS metagenome assembly OLQM01 (sample SAMEA3136761, study PRJEB25190) | human gut metagenome | reverse complement strand
TCCGTTAAAGAAATTCTTTAATAGGGAGGTTGCTTCCGACACCTCCTCCAGCTGGCTGTCCGTGAAAAACAGCCGGACCCGCGGATCGGCCAGAAGGGATTTGAGCCAGGATTTCTGCAGCCCGGTGAGGGGCGGTTTTAGCTGGTCGGGATGATGCAAAACAGGGGCGTAGGTTTTGTCCTCCCGCTGCTCAAACAGCGCCCAGCCGCCATCGATGAGCTTGGGAACGATGGTGAGCGCGCTTTCGCGGTAGCTGTAGGCGCCGCAGACCGCGTCCATGTCCCGGCGCGTCAGAGGAGCGCGGGCGCCCGCCTCCAGCATACGCCGCACCACATAATAGTAGCGCCCGTATATCTTGTCAAACAATTCAGCAGCCATCAGATCTCCTCCCCGCTCTCTTCGCCGTTCCGGCAATACATTTCATACATTTTTTCCCAGTCATATGTGATCTTGGCCACTGCGAAGTGGTTGCTTCCCTGGATGTCCAAAATGCGGCCGGTAAAGGTTTTGACCCAGGAGAGCATCTCGTTGGTGTCAAAAAATGCACCGCTGTAGAGGTATTCATTTTCCCGGATCCGCTGGATTTCCCCGCCCCTGCCCTCCCGGTACAGACGGTCCAGAACATAGGTTTCCGTGGATTCATTTACATAAAATTTAATACAGATTTCCTCGAGACGCCCGCTGCCGGAAAAGGAGACGCCCCAGAGCCGGTCCAGATTGCGCTTCAGTAGGTCCTGCTTCCGTCTGTAGTCGGAGTGGATTTCCAGGGGCGTCACATCGCTCATGGAGTCCAGGCGCATATTGGTAAAACGCCGGGTGTTTTCCTGGTACAGACACACGTAGCGCCTGCCGGTGCGGGTGCTGACGAAGATTTTGAGGGGCAGGCCCCGGCTCTGGAAAACGTTGCCGGTTCTGCCGCTGCGGTTGGTGAAGGCGATGGCGCGCCCCTGCTTCATGGCTGCCAGCACATCCGAAAGTACCCCATCTTCCAGTGTGTGGACGATGAAATGGTGTTTGAACTGGAAATATTCATTGTCTGTCTCCTCGCGGTCAAGGATGGTGCTGCCGACCACGCCGAAGGGGGCAACTCCCTGAAAAAATTTAACAGCCATCATCAAACGGTCCCAGACAGGGGAAGGGGTGGCCATTTCCGGCGGGAGCAGGGGGGCCAGCCGGTAACGGAGCTGCTTTTTGTCCTTCACGGCCGACAGCAGCCCCAGGGACTCGTATTCCTTTAGCTTGAGCCGCACCGTCTGACTGTCGAAGACCACACCGTAGTCCGCGCAGATGCGGTCGCAGAGCTCCCCGGCCGTGAGACCGCTGGGGGGGAGGGAGTCGGTCTGCGCCGCCCCGGTCTGCGCCGCCCCAGCCTGCGTCGCCCCGGCCTGCGTCGCCTCGGTCTGCACCATCCCGGCGTTCAGGTTCCCGTCCTCAATCATCTGGTCCAGCAGGAAAAAATGCAGCATCAGGTCGTTGTCCGTGAAGCTCTTGGATTTCCAGGCCGTGTAGAGGGGATTCTGGGGGATTTCCTTGCTGTCCACGTTGATGTACACATGTTTGCCCTTGGACGTGTAGTCCGCCCGGGTGTAATCCGCCAGCCAGCTCTCGATGCGGCGGCGCTCATTGTCGTAGGTGCGGGCGCTTTTGCCGTCAAATTCCGTGCGCGCCTTGAAACCGTATATGTAAAACTGCCGCATATAGTCGCATATGCGGTCAAAATTCTTGATCAATTCCTGAAATTCTGCCATAATCCTCTCTCTTTATCCGACACGTGTCTGAAATGTGTTCCGCCTGAAAGCGGAGCGGGAGGTTCAAACGCGCTTTGTTGATGGCTGCAATGGACCGGCCGCCGGCGCAGCCTGCGGGGAACGCCTCAACGCCTTACGTGTTGAGGAGCAGATCGTCCCGGCTGAGCAGCATCTCGAAGGTGGCGTTTTTGGATTGGAGCAGGTGCTCGTACATGGCCTCGGCGGCGGCTTTCCAGTCCTTTTTTACGCAGGCCTTGACAATGGCCAGGTGTTCGCTGCGGGTGTCCTCCAGCCGCTGCACCGCCCGCTGGCCGGTGATGATTCGGATGCGCTGGTTCTGGTTGTTGATAATTTTAAAATTCTCCTGGATGTAGTGATTGGGCACCGCGTTGTTTAAAAAGTCGTGGAAATTGTCGTCGATGACAAAAAAGTTTTTGGAGTCCCGGGTCAGATCCATGCGCAGGAATTTCTGATAGTAATCCATCAGTACGTTCTCGTCCAGGGTGTATCCGTAGTTTTGAATGCTGTAAGGCTCTAGCAGCAGGCGCAGTTCGAAGAGGTTGTTCACCTCGCTGATGGACAGGCTGGATACAATAATCCCCTTTTTGGGCCGTATGGTAATCAGCCCCTCCTGCTCCAGCCGGCTTAATGCGTCGCGGATGGGCGTCCGACTTACGTTAAATGTTTCACAAAGTATCTCCTCGTTGAGCAGCATACCGGGGGAGTATTCACAGCTGATGATTTTCTCCTTAATGTTATTGTATGCCTGGGACTTCAAGCTTTTTTTCGTCATATTGGATAACGTCTCCTTCCAAAATATTGGATACATCTATAGTTCCATTATAGTAAAAAAATTGGTAAAAGCCAAGGGCGGAGCGAGAAAAATGTATGCGGGCGCCAGATTGGAAATGGTGATGAATACAATAAAATAACGCATTTGACAGGAAAAACAACGATATGTCTGATTGGAATTGGGGAAAATCGTAAAAATTAGTAAAAAGTTATAAAAATAACAAAGATAAAACCGGAAAATAGGATAATATTTAAATACACTATTGACAAGGAGTTGCAAATATTATAAATTATGATGTATACAACAGACGGAACCGCCGGTTGGAAGTATTGTGAAATTGAGAAGAAGGAGCTAATGCCACTATGAAAGCTGTGTTTATTGAGAACCCCGGCGAGGCGATGATAAGGGACATCCCGCGCCCGGCCAGAAAACCCGGAGAAGCCCTGTTAAAGCTGCTTTACGGGGGGATTTGCGGAAGCGATCTGGGCTCGTACCGGGGGACGTTTGCATATTTTTCCTATCCCAGAACGCCGGGACATGAATTTTCCGCGGAGATTGTGGAGATCGACGAGAACGACCGGGGGCTAAAACCGGGCATGGTTGTTGTATGCAACCCATATTTTAATTGCGGGGAGTGTTATTCCTGCAAACACGGCCTTGTGAACGCCTGTATGAGCAACCAGACCATGGGCGTGCAGCGCGAGGGGGCGTTTTCGGAATACATTACCATGCCGCTGGAACGCATTTACGACGGAAAAGGGCTGGAACCCATGGTGCTGGCCATCATCGAGCCGCTCTGCATCAGCTACCACGGCGTAAAGCGGGCCGGTGTGAAGGGCGGGGACAAGGTGCTGATCGTGGGCGCGGGAACCATCGGAATCCTGGCCGCGGTGGCGGCCAAGCAGAAGGAGGCTGAAGTATACATCGCAGATGTGTCCCGGGTGAAGCTGGATTACGCCAGGGAATTTGGCGTGGACGGCGTGGTGCTGGCAGACGGGCCGGAGGCCTATGAGCGGGCGGTGAAGGAGATTACGGGGGGAAATGGATTCGACGTGACCATTGAGGCCGTGGGGCTTCCCTCCACCTTCCAGAACTGCATCGATGCGGCGGCGTTCGGAGGACGGATGGTGCTCATCGGCGTGGGCAAGGAAAACCTGGATTTCAACTTTACCATGATCCAGAAAAAGGAGCTGAACGTGTTCGGTTCCCGCAACGCATTGAAGCCGGATTTCCTGGAGCTGATCGATCTGGTGAAGGAGGGGAAGATACCGCTGAAAAAGATCATCACCGACGTCTACAAGTTCGACCAGGCGCCCAGGGCGTTTCAGGAGCTGAACGAGAACGCGGGACGTATGTTAAAGGTGATGATTGACTTTACGTGACAGGGAAACATGTAATTTACAGTATCGCCGGAGCGGTAGAATGGCGATGGAGAGGAACGGTATAACAGCCACAGGCGTCTTGCCGCCCGGAGCGGGAAAGGCGCGGTATGGATGGATCAGGAGGTACAGCATGCAGGAAGTTCTAAGAGGATTGGAGCCGGAGCGGGTATTCTGGTGGTTTGACCGGATTGCCCAGATTCCACATGGCTCGGGGCGGGAACAGGAGTTGAGCGATTACATAAAGGAATATTTCCAAAAGCTGGGATTTTCTGTGACTCAGGACGGGCACTGGAATTTAATCATCCGCAAGCCCGCCACGGCGGGGTATGAACAGGCCCCGGCCGTGATCCTGGAGGCTCATCTGGACATGGTGTGCGAGAAGGAGGCGGGCAGCGGACACGATTTCGACAGAGATCCGATCCGCGTCCTGCGGGACGGCGACCGGTTGTATGCGGACGGAACCACCCTGGGGGCGGACAACGCCACGGGCGTGGCCTTTGCGCTCAGCATTCTGGAGTCGGAGACAGCGGTCCATCCTGCGCTGGAGGTGGTGCTGACCACCGGCGAGGAGGCCGGGCTGACCGGGGTGAAGCAGCTGGATTTCGACTCCCTAAAGGGCCGGGTGGTGATGAATCTGGATTGCAGCGACGAGGGAATCGTGGTGGGCTGCGCCGGAGCCTCGGTGGTCCGGCTGGAGCTTGTGGGAGAGTTTGAGCGCACCCGCAGAGAGCAGCAATTCTACGAGTTGCGGGTGTCCGGGCTTTTGGGCGGGCACTGCGGGCTGCACATCGGCCTGGGGCGGGGCAACGCCAACGTGATTCTCGGGCGGGTGCTGGCGGCGGCGTCCCGCACAGGCGGTTTCTGCCTGGCCCGGGTGGAGGGCGGAACCCAGAACGGGGCCATCTGCCGGGAGGCAAAGGCTGTGTTCGCGGTGGAACAGGGGGACATGACAGCGGTGGAACAGGCTGTGGCGGAATGCACACAGGAGCTGAAGCATGAGCTGGCGGGTGTTGACCCGGGATTGGGGATTGAACTGGAAAAAATACCCAGAGAAACCGCCGTATTATCCCAGGAGGACAGCGCGGCTTACGTGAGCCTGATCAATCTGCTGCCGTCGGGCGTGCTGGAGATGGAGCGGGACGATGAGGGGGAAGCGGGAGAACCGTCCGCCCTGCGTCTCACCATGAACCATCTCCCGGAAACCTCCTGCAACATCGGTATGGTTTATATGGAAGGGAGCCGGATCTGCATTCACTGCAACTGCCGCAGCAGTTACGGCAGCAAGAAGCGCTGGCTGCAGGAGAAATGCCGCCTCCTTGCCGCCTGCCACGGGCGGACGGCGTATTCGGTGCTGACCGATTACCCGGAGTGGGAGTTCAACCCGGACAGCCGTCTGGCCCGGCTGATCTGCAGGGAGTACCGGGCGCAGACGGGGGAGCCCCTGCTGGTGGAGCGCTCCCACGGGGGCAACGAGTGCGGCACATTCAGCAAACGGCTTCCCGGGGCGGATATCGTGTGCATGGGGACGAAGATCCACCACGCCCACTCGCCCAGGGAATGGGTAGGCATCGATGTGATTCAGAGGGAATACCGTCTGCTGCTGAGCGCGCTGAGAGCGATGAAGGATTATGAGAGACAGGGGGATAAGAGCCAATGTACGAGTGTTTAAAAGGGCTGGAGCCTGCGAGGGTGTTCGATCTGTTCGGGGAGCTTTGCCGGATTCCCCACGGTTCCAAAAACGAGAAGGCGATCAGCGGTTATATCTGCCGGTTCTGCGAGGACCGGGGGCTGGAGGTCTGGCAGGACGAGGCGTACAACCTGATCATCAAAAAGGACGCCACACCGGGTTATGAAAATGCCCCCACGGTCATTCTCCAGGCCCACCTGGACATGGTGTGCGAGAAAAATGCCGGAACGGACCATGATTTTACCAAGGACCCCATCCCGGTTCTGCGGGACGGCGACCGCATCTACGCGGATGGAACCACTCTGGGAGCGGACGACGGCACGGGCGTGGCCTTCGCCATGGCGGTGCTGGAGGCGGACGACATTCCCCACCCACGCCTGGAGGTGGTGCTGACTGCGGACGAGGAAGCGGGGATGAGTGGAATCAAGGCCATCGACTTTTCGAAGATTACGGGCCGGGTGATCGTTAACCTGGATTGCAGCGACCAGGGCATCGTGGTGGGCTGCGCCGGTTCCGCGGTAATCCGCCTGGAGCTGCCGGTGGAGCGCGAGGCGGTCCCGGGCAACTGGGAGTGCGGGGAGCTTCAGATCCGCGGCTTAAAAGGCGGCCACAGCGGCCTGGATATCACCAAGGAGCGGGGAAATGCCAACGTGCTGCTGGCCAGAATCCTTTCCTCCCTGGCGGAGACCTGCCGGGTGCGGATGGGCGGCTTTCACGGCGGACTTCAGACCAACGCCATCTGCCGGGAGGCGGAGGCGAAGATCGCATTTCCGGCGGAACGCCGGGGGGAGGTGGAAACCTGCCTTGAGGAGTGGGAGCGCATTCTGAAAAAGGAGTTTAAGATCAGCGACCCGGACGTGCGGGTCGTACTGGCGGAACCGGCCGAGGGCTGGGGTATGCTGACGCTGAAGAGCCAGGAGAAGCTGTTGGACGCCATGTTGAATATTGACTGCGGCGTGATCGCCATGAACGCGGAGGTTCCGGGAGTCCCTGAGACCAGCGGCAACATCGGCGTGGTGACCACGGAAAGCGGGAATGTGGTGATCCGCACCCTGTACCGCAGCTGCTACGACAGCAAAAAGCAGTACGTGGTGGACAAGAACCGCCGTCTGGCCCGCCTGCTGGGAGCGGAATTTTCCGTGGAATCCAGCTCGCCGGAGTGGGAGTACAAGGCGGACAGCCGATTAAGCGCCCTGATCCAGAGAATCTATGAGAAACGGTTTGGTAAAAAGCTGGCGGTGGAGGTGTCCCACGGGGGCAACGAGTGCGGCGCGTTTTTCAAGGCGTTTCCGGACGCGGACATCGTCTGCACGGGAACCCAGATCATAGGAGCCCACACGCCGGATGAGAGCGTGCTGGTCAGCATCGTGCAGAAGGAGTGGGAGATGCTCTGCCTGACCCTGAAGGGGATGCTGGAGTATTAGGCGAAGGCCGGCGGCCGGGCAGCGTTGCAGCCGCCGGAAGTAGAACAGTTTAAAGCGGCGAAAGGCCGTTTTGATAAAAAGAAGAAAAAACGGAGGAAAAAACATGAAAAAAGCATTATCACTGGTATTAGCTGCGGCAATGACACTGTCTCTGGCAGCCTGCGGCTCCTCGGGCGGCAGCACACAGGCACCTGCGACCACACCGGCCCAGACCGAGGCCGGCTCCAAGGCTGAGGGCGGAGAGAGCCAGGCGGGAAGCGAAGCGGCAACCGAGGCTCCGGCGGCCAACTTTAAGATCGGCATCCTGACCTCCACGGTCTCCCAGGCCGAGGAGGAGTACCGCGCGGCCGAGGCCGTAAAGGAAAAATACGGCGATATGATTATCCACCAGATCTTCCCGGACAAGGCGGCCAGCGAGCAGGAGACCACCATCTCCATCGCCCTGTCCCTGGCGGCCGACCCGGATGTGAAGGCCATTATCTGCAACACCGCTATGGAAGGAACTGCGGCGGCAATGGAAAAGGTGCGCGAGAAACGCCCGGACATCCTGCTGTTAGCAGGCGTTCCCAGCGAGTCCCCGGACGTGATCTGTGCGGCTGCTGACCTTGTGTTCCATCCCGACGTTGCCAACATGGGCACCGCGGTTGCGGAAGCAGCCGCTGAGATGGGCGCTACCACAGTGGTGCACTACTCCTTCCCCCGCCATATGGCGCAGCCCTTAAACATTGCCCGTCACGACAATATGAAGGCAAAATGTGAGGAGCTGGGACTGAAGTTCGTGGACGGAACCTCCCCCGATCCTATGAGCGACGCCGGAATCGCTGCAACCCAGCAGTATATCCTGGAGGACGTGCCGCGTAAGGTGGAGGAGTACGGAGCCGACACCGCGTTCTTCGGAACCAATGCGGGGCAGCAGGAGCCCATGTGTAAGGCCGTGTTCGAGGCCGGAGCCATTTACCCCATGCCCGACAACCCCAGCGTGTTCTACGCTTTCCCCGGCGCACTGGGAATCGAAGTGCCGGAGGATCACAAGGGCGATGTGGACTACATGAGAGATCAGATCAGCGCCAAGCTGGCTGAAAACAACATGACGGGCCGCATGGGCGCATGGAGCGCTCCCATGCACACCATGTTCATCAACTGCGCGGTTCAGTACGCCATGGATTACTGCAACGGCACCTTTACCGAGCGCGCGGACATGGAGCATTTCACGCAGATTTTCTCTGACTTCGCAGGCGGCGACGTGAGCGTGCGGGTGTACGAGGACATCGAGAGCGGAAAGACCTATGACAACTTCTTCGTGGTGCTGGGTAAGTTCATCACCCTGTAATAAAACGGCAACAGAGTAAAACCAGGAGATTGCCTTCCGGCCGGGAGGCAGTCTCCACGTTTGAGGCAGTTAATGTACGAATCGGAAAAGAAAGAGGGTTTTATATGGCCAAGCAGGCGCTCCTCCATTTTAAAAATGTAAAGAAAAGCTTCTCGGGAAATGTAGTGCTGTCCGGCGTGGATTTTGAGATCTTCCCGGGACAAATCGTGGCGCTGGCAGGTGAAAACGGGGCCGGCAAGTCCACGCTGCTGAATATTTTATTTGGAATGAACGTGATACAGGAGACCGGCGGTTACGAGGGGGAGATCATTTTTGAGGGGAAACCCGTGAAAGTCCAGTCCCCGGAGGACGCCATGGCGCTGGGGATCGGCATGGTACACCAGGAATTTATGCTGCTGCCAGGTTTTACGGTGGCGCGCAACATTAAGCTGAACCGGGAGAACGTTAGACCCAACCTGGTGAGCCGGGTGGCGGGAAAACGGTTCGAGCTTCTGGACAATCCCCGCATTGTGGAGGAGGCGTCCGGAGCCCTTCACAAACTTGGAATGGAAATCAATCCGGAAGTGACGGTTGACAAGCTTCCGGTGGGACATATGCAATTTGTGGAAATTGCCAGGGAGATCGACAAGAGCAATTTAAAGCTTCTGGTTCTGGACGAGCCCACCGCCGTGTTGACGGAGAGCGAGGCGGAGCGGTTCCTCAAATGTATCCGCCAGGTGGCGGACGAGGGCATCGCGGTCATTTTCATCAGCCACCGGCTGGACGAGGTGATGACCCTGGCGGACTCCGTGGTGATTCTGCGGGACGGGCAGATGGTATTTGACGAGAAAACGAAGAATACCAGCAAGAACCAGATCGCGGAGCTGATGGTGGGCCGCAAGCTGGAGGCGGACAGCATGATCAATGTGAACCGCAGCTTTGAGAACAGTGATATTATCCTGGACATTGAGCACCTGAGCGTGAGTATGCCCGGGGAGCGGACGAAGGACGTGTCCTTAAAGGTGCGCAGAGGGGAAATACTGGGCATCGGCGGTCTGGCGGGCCACGGCAAGACCAGTATTTCCAACGGTATTTTCGGCATGTATCCGGCCAGGGGTAAGGTGCGCTATAACGGGAAAGAGCTGGCCTTTACCCGGGTGGGCGAGGCATTGAACAAAGGCATGGCCTTTGTGTCCGAGGACCGCACGCCTGGTGAACGGCTGGTCGGCGGACGGCAATGCCGCACAGGACGAGAACAACCGTCTGGCGGTCGCATGGTTCCGCCAGACGCTCGGCGTCGCTTTGCGCCAGATCGCCGACGATTTCGGTTGCTACCGCATTTCGGAGGCGTTCAAGACGACCTACAAGCTCTTCTGGGACGATTTCAGCGGCCTGTACCTCGAGATGGTGAAACCCGCCTACGGGCAGCCGATCGACGCGCCGACGTTCGAAGCCACGCGCACGTTCTTCGACTCCCTGATGCGCGTGCTGCACCCCTTCATGCCCTTCGTGACGGAAGAGATCTGGCAAGACCTCGCCCCGCGCAAAGAAGGCGAGTCGATCACCGTCGCCCCGATGCCCCAGCCAGACGAAATCGACGGACAGTTGCTGGCGCGGTTCGAGCTGGCCAGGGAGGTGATCTCCTCGGTGCGTAACGTCCGCAACCAGAAGAACCTGCCGCAGAAGGAAGCGCTGACGCTCAAGGTGATCGCCGACGAAAACTACCCGGCCGAGTACGCCCCCGTGATGCGGAAAATGGCCAACCTGACGGCCATCGAGACGGTGACGGAGAAAGACCCGGCGGCCGCAGCGTTCATCGTCAAGACGACGCAGTACTTCGTGCCGATGGCGGGCAAAATCGACGCCGAAGCGGAACGACGCAAACTGACGGACGAACTGTCCTACCAGGAAGGGTTCCTCGCGAGCGTAATGAAAAAGCTCTCGAACGAGCGTTTCATGCAGTCGGCCCCCGAGAAGGTGGTGGCCAACGAACGCGCCAAGCAGGCCGACGCCGAGGCCAAGATCGCGGCCATCAAGGCGCAACTGGAAGCCCTTTCGTAAAAAGGACGGACATGCCTTGTCCCGAATTCCTGCGGGGTTCGGGACAGGTACTTTCCACCGCGGCCATGCCGCAGACGAACCATACCCGCACCGCAGGGCCGGGTTTAACGACAACACGATTTGCCGACAATCACCATATATACCGACGGCTCGGCGCTCGGGAACCCCGGGCCGGGAGGCTACGGCGCGGTACTCCTTTCGGGACAGCACCGCAAGGAGCTGTCGCAGGGATTCCGCCTGACGACCAACAACCGCATGGAGCTCATGGCTGTCTGCGTGGCACTCGAGGCGCTCAAGTTCGACGGGTCGGACGTCACCGTGTACTCCGATTCGAAATACGTCGTGGATGCCGTGACCAAAGGCTGGCTCTTCAGCTGGGTGAAAAAGCGGTTCGCCGGTAAGAAAAACCCCGACCTGTGGATGCGCTTCCTGCGCGTGTACCGGCATCACAACGTCCGCTTCGTCTGGGTCAAGGGGCACGCCGACACCGTGGAGAACAATCGCTGCGACCAACTGGCGGTCGCTGCCGCCAACGACAAGGCGCATTTACTGGAAGATACGGGTTACGAACCCTGAAAAGGGGCGGACAGCATGTCTGCCCCTTCGTTTTTTTCGGTTCTAAACTCCCCGGAACTTCGCACTTTTAAGCCGGGAATTCCGAATTTCACATTATTATTCCTATCTTTGTCACGATTATCACATAAACTGCAAATAATCCGCCCGTAATGTTTAAAATATACATGAGGCTTCTGGGTTTCGCCCGACCCATCCGCAAATACGCCATCCCCTATTTCTTCTACTCGCTCTTCTACGCACTGTTCAATTCGCTCACGTTCCTGCTGATCATGCCGATCCTCAAGACGATGTTCGATGCGGATTACACGTTCGTATACGTGGAGAAACTCCCCCCGCTGGCGTTCAACCAGGAATACCTGACGGCGCTGTTCAACTTCACCTATTCGCACCTGTTCAACGAATACAACCCCGAAAACGTCCTGCTGCTGCTGGCCATCGTCACCATCTTCGTGAGCCTGCTGAGCAACCTGTTCCGCTACATGGGCGCATGGACGGTCGAGAACATGCGCACGCGCACCCTGCAGCGCATGCGCAACGAGATGTTCTCCAAAGTCGTGGACATGAACGTGGGCTATTTCAGCGACCAGCGCAAGGGCGACATCATCTCGAAAATCACCTCGGACGTCGGCGTGGTGCAGTTCTGCATCACCAACACCTTGCAGGTGGCTTTCCGCGAACCGTTCCTCATCATCGGCTATACGGTCATGATGGTCGCCATCTCGTGGGAGCTGGCACTCTTCTCGGTGCTTTTCCTGCCCGTCGTGGCACTGATCATCGGCAGCATCGTCAAGCGCCTGCGCCATCCCGCACGCACAAGCCAGCAGCGCATGGGCGAACTGGTCTCGACACTCGACGAATCGCTCTCGGGCATCAAGGTCATCAAGAGCTACAATGCCACGGGCTACGTCAAGCAGAAGTTCTACGACCTGAGCGAAGACCTGGCGCGGCTGACCCTTTCGATGGCCCGCCGCCAGCAGCTGGCTTCGCCGATGAGCGAATTCCTGGGCATCTCGGCCGTAGGCGTCATCCTGGTATTCGGAGGTTCGCTCGTATTCAAGGACGCGCTCAGCCCCGAAGGCTTCATCGCCTTCATCGCCATGTTCTCGCAGATAACGCGCCCGGTGCGCACGTTCATCGACCAGTTCTCCAACATCAACCAGGGTATCGCCGCCGGCGAACGCATCTTCTCGATCATCGACGCCCAGAGCGAAATCCAGGACAAGCCCGGGGCGATCGAACTCGACGGGCTGAAAGACAAGATCGAATTCCGGGACATCCACTTCTCGTACGACGGCAGCCGCGAGGTGATCGAAGGCATCTCGTTCGAGATCAAGCGCGGCGAGACCGTGGCCCTGGTAGGCCCTTCGGGCGGAGGCAAGTCGACCCTCAGCGAACTCATACCGCGTTTCTACGACGTGAAGGCGGGCGACATCCTGATCGACGGGGTCTCGGTGCGCGACTACACGCAGGACAGCCTGCGCGCCCACATGAGCGTCGTGGCACAGGACACCGTGCTTTTCAACGACACCATCGAAGGCAACATCGCCATGGGCAAGGCCGGGGCCACGCACGACGAGATCGTCGAGGCGGCCCGGATCGCCAATGCCGACTGCTTCATACAGGAAGCACCCGAAGGCTACCAGACCAACATCGGCGACCGGGGCGTCAAACTCTCGGGAGGCCAGCGCCAGCGGCTTTCGATCGCACGCGCCGTGCTGAAAAACCCCGAGATACTGATCCTCGACGAGGCCACCTCGGCACTCGACACGGAGAGCGAAAAACTCGTGCAGGATGCCCTCAACAAGCTGCTCGTCGGCCGCACATCGGTGGTTATCGCCCACCGCCTGTCGACGATTCACAACGCCGACAAGATCATCGTCGTCGACCACGGCCGCGTGGCCGAGCAGGGCACCCACACCGAACTGCTCGCCAAGGGCGGCATCTACGCCAAGCTGATCGAATTGCAGTCGTTCGACTAAAAATGCCGGCATGTACCGATGAGAGGCGAAAAGGAAAAAATGCTGGCGGGCGAATGGTTCGACCCGCATGATGCGGAGCTGACGGCCGACCGCGACCGTGCCACACGCCTGATGCATCGCCTCAACGTCGAATGCTGCAGCCATGACGACGACTACCGCGCCACGCTCGGGGAATTATGCCCCAACGTGCGGGGGTTCATCCGCGAACCTTTCCACTGCGACTACGGCTACAACATCCACATGGGCGAAGGTTCCTTCGTCAATTTCGACTGCGTCTTCCTCGACCTGGCACCGATACGCATCGGCTGCGGGACGCTCATAGGCCCCAAAGTGCAGCTGCTCACGGCGCACCACCCGTTCGACGCCGCAACACGCGGAACGGCCCTCGAAGCAGGCAAGCCCATCGTCATCGGCGACCACTGCTGGCTGGGCGGCGGGGTGATCGTATGCCCGGGCGTCACGATCGGCGACAGGGCGGTCATCGGGGCGGGGTCGGTCGTCACCCGAGATATCCCGGCGGATTCGGTCGCGGCAGGCAACCCTGCACGCATCATCCGGACGCTCTAAATATCCCCTGACATCCTTTTGCGCCATGTTCACACCCTACACACCGAATTTCCAATCCCTGATGCTCATGCTGGACGCCGCCCACATGGGTTGGTGGAAGGCGAATTTCCAGACCGGAGAACTGTATGTCTCCGAATATATCGCCAGGCTGCTGGGGCTCGACGGCGACAAAATCCGGATCGGCCAACTGACGCACCTGATCCGTGAAGACTACCGGATGCCGATCCACAACGAGTTCATGGCGCTCAAGGTCGGCAGCAAATTCGACAGGACATTCCCGGTCGAACTTCCCGAGGGCGAAGTCTGGCTCCATGCCCAGCTCGTCGGACGGCAGACCGACCCCGATACGGGCACGCACCTTTTCGGCTACATGCAGTGCGTCCCCGTGCACGACCGGCGCGAAGCCGAAATCCTGACGCTCGAAAACAACTACCACACGGTCGTGAAGGAGAACAAGCACATGGACGTGCTGCTCGACCACCTGCCGATCGGGTATTTCCGCATCCGGCTGCTTTACGACAGCGACGGACGCGCCATCGACTACCTTTTCCTCTCGGTCAACCGCGCAGCGCAGCAAATCGTGGGGATAGCGCCGGACGCATATACCGACAAGACGGCGCGTGAAGCCGGCCTGCCCGTCGATGCCCATATCGACAAGCTCGCGCACATCCGCATCGGCGACTACAAGGTTTGCGAATGGTTCGCGGAAAAGACCAGGCGGCATTGCCGCAGTTTCCTGTACAATACGCCCAACGACGAAACCGAGCTCGTGATCCTCACGCTCGACATCACCGACGCCGTAACGGCGCACAAGGCACTGGACGAGCAGGAAAAACTGTTGCGCAACATCATCCAGAACGCCCCCGTCGGCATCGAGATCTACAACCACCGGGGACGGCTCATCGACATCAACACCTGCGACCTGGAAATGTTCGGGGTGAAAGATCCCGGCAAAATACGCGGGCTCAACCTGTTCGACAACCCCAATTTCCCGGAGGAGACGAAAATCCGCATCCAGCACGGCGAAAGTGCGGATTTCACCGCCCGTTACGAGTTCGGGAAACTCGACGGCTACTACGAAAGCACGCGCCCGGGGCATTTCGACTGGACGGGGCGCATACGCTGCCTGTACGACGACCGGGGCGAACTCACCCACTACCTGCTCATCAATATCGACAACACCGAATTGCGGCAGATACAGAACCGGGTCTCGGAATTCGAAGCCCTGTTCCGCATCATCTCCGAATATGCCCAGGTAGGATATGCCAACTACAACCTCTACAACAAAGAGGGCTATGCGCAAAACGTATGGCTGCGCAACTACGGGGAAGCCGACTCGGCGCAGATCGTCGACGTGATCGGCAAATACCGCCACATCCACCCCGAAGACCGCAAAATCCTGCTCGATCTGCTGGCGCGCTTCTCTGCGGGTGAAGTGCAGTCGGCAACGGCCATCTGCCGCGTGCTGCACGACGACGGCCGGAAAACCTGGATCAAGACCCACCTCATCTGCCGGGACTACCGCCCCGGGGAACAGATCATCGACATGCTGGGGATCAATTACGACATCACGGCACTCAAGCAGACCGAACAGGAGCTGATCGCCGCCAAGGAGCGCGCCGAGGAGTCCAACAAGCTCAAATCGGCCTTCCTGGCCAACATGAGCCACGAAATCCGCACGCCGCTCAACGCGATCGTAGGCTTTTCGGAACTGATGGCTACGGAGGCCGACCCCGACCAGCGCAAAGAGTTCGCCGACCTGATCCTGACGAACAACACCCTGTTGCTGCAAATCATCTCCGACGTACTCGACCTGGCCCGGATCGAATCGGGACGCATAGAGATCGTCCGCACGGAATTCGACGCCCGCGACTTTTGCCGCGAGGTGGCCGAGACATTCCGCCTGCAAGTGGCCGAAGGGGTCGTCCTGCGGCTGGAAGACGACCTGCCCCGGCTCCCGCTCGAGGGTTACAGGCAGGGGCTGCACCAGATACTCGGCAACTTCATGCGCAATGCCGTGAAATTCACGACAAAAGGTTCGATAACGATCGGGTTCTCGCAACGCCCGGGATGGGTGCGGTTCTACGTCCGCGATACGGGCATCGGCATCCCCGAGGAGGAGCGCGCCAAGATTTTCGACCGTTTCTACAAGGTCGACACCTTCACGCAGGGCACCGGGCTCGGGTTGCCGATCTGCAAGAACATCGCCGAACAGCTCGGCGGCCGTATCGGCGTCGATTCCGCCGTCGGCGCGGGGTCGTGCTTCTGGGTCGAAATCCCGGCCGGGGAATAGCCCGCGCCGGGCAGATACCGCCACGGACGGAATGGGCGCAATTTTGCGTGCTTTTCAAATCTTTTTTATATCTTTGCAAGTTGTCGGAAAAAGAGTAGTCTTTCCGGCACTTCCGGCCATGCCGGCGTACGACCCCGAACGAAATAAAAAACACATATACCATGAAATTCAATGAGTATAAAGGCCTCGACCTGGCCCAGATAGCCGCCGACGTGCTCGGCGAATGGGACGCCCGCGACACATTCCACAAGAGCATCACCACGCGCGAGGGGCACCCCGCGTTCGTATTCTACGAAGGCCCCCCGTCGGCCAACGGGATGCCCGGCATCCACCATGTCATGGCCCGCACGATCAAGGACGTCTTTTGCCGCTACAAGACGCAGCAGGGGTATCTCGTGCACCGCAAGGCGGGCTGGGATACGCACGGGCTTCCCGTGGAGCTGGGCGTCGAAAAGAAGCTCGGCATCACCAAGGAAGACATCGGCAGGAAGATTTCGATCGAGGAGTACAACCGCACCTGCCGCGAGGCCGTCATGGAATTCACGGGGGCGTGGGAAGACCTGACCCGCAAGATGGGGTACTGGGTCAACATGGACGATCCGTACATCACCTACGACAACAAATATATCGAAACCCTGTGGTGGCTGCTCAAACAGCTTTTCGACAAGGGTCTGCTCTATAAGGGCTATACGATCCAGCCCTACTCGCCGGCGGCGGGCACGGGGCTTTCGACGCACGAGCTGAACCAGCCGGGCTGCTACCGCGACGTGAAGGATACGACATGCACGTCGCAGTTCAGGATCATCCGCGACGCGAAAAGCGAAAAGCTCTTCGGCGACACCGAAGGGCCGCTCTATTTCCTGGCATGGACGACCACGCCGTGGACCTTGCCTTCGAACACCGCGCTGGCCGTAGGCCCCGCGATCGAATACGTCAAGGTCAAGTGCCGCAACCCCTACACCGAAGAGCCGCAGACGGTCATCCTCGCCAAAGACCTCGTCGCATCGTACTTCACCAAGAAGATGGAGGGAACCTACCAGATCACGGGAGAAAGCTGGATGGGGCCCGAACTGGAGGGCATCCGTTACGAGCAGCTGATCCCCTGGGTAAAGCCGATGGGCGACGCGTTCCGCGTGATCATAGGCGACTATGTGACTACGTCGGACGGTACGGGCATCGTGCACATCGCACCGACGTTCGGCGCCGACGACGACCGCGTGGCACGCATCGCGGGCATCGCCCCCCTGTTCATGGTAGACAAGGCCGGCAAAAACCAGCCGATGGTCGACAAACAGGGCAGGTTCTTCAGGCTCGAAGACCTCGACCCGGCATTCGTCGAGCAGAACGTCGACGTCGAAAAATACAAGGAGTATGCGGGCCGCTACGTCAAGAACGCCTACGACCCGGAGATCGCCTGCGATGCCGAGACGACGCTCGACATCGACCTGGCCGTGATGCTGAAAGCCCAGAACAAGGCATTCAAGATCGAAAAGCATACCCACTCCTACCCCCACTGCTGGCGTACGGACAAGCCGGTGCTCTACTACCCGCTCGATTCGTGGTTCATCCGCACCACGGCGCTGCGCGAGCGGATGATCGAGCTGAACAAGACGATCCGCTGGAAACCCGAATCGACCGGGACGGGCCGTTTCGGCAAATGGCTCGAAGGGCTGGTGGACTGGAACCTTTCGCGCTCGCGCTTCTGGGGCACTCCGCTGCCGGTATGGGCTACGGAGGATTACTCGGAACTGAAGTGCATCGGTTCGATCGGGGAGCTGATGGGCGAGATCGAAAAGTCGATCGCCGCGGGCTTCATGAAGGAGAACCCCTACAAGAATTTCAAGGTCGGCGACATGTCGAAGGAGAACTACTCGACCCGCAATATCGACCTGCACCGTCCCTATGTGGACAATATCGTACTCGTGTCGTCGAAAGGCGAGCCGATGAAGCGCGAAAGCGACCTGATCGACGTGTGGTTCGACTCGGGTGCCATGCCGTACGCGCAGCTGCACTATCCGTTCGAGAACGACGGCGAGTATTTCAAGTCGGTCTACCCGGCCGATTTCATCGCCGAAGGCGTCGACCAGACGCGCGGCTGGTTCTTCACGCTGCATGCCATCGCCTCGATGCTCTTCGACTCGGTAGCCTTCAGGAACATCATTTCGAACGGGCTGGTGTTGGACAAGAACGGCAACAAGATGTCGAAGCGCCTGGGCAACGGCGTCGACCCGTTCGAGGTACTCGCAACCTACGGGGCCGACGCCACGCGCTGGTACATGATCTCCAACTCGCAGCCGTGGGACAACCTCAAGTTCGACAAGGACGGCGTGGACGAAGTACGCCGCAAGTTCTTCGGGACGCTCTATAACACCTACTCGTTCTTCGCGCTCTACGCCAATGTGGACGGATTTACGGGCAAGGAGCCGGAAGTCCCCGTGGAGAAGCGACCGGAGATCGACCGGTGGATCATTTCGCTGCTCAATACGCTCGTCAAGGAGGTAACCCGCTCGCTCGAGGATTATGACCCGACCCCGGCGGCACGCGCCATCCAGGAGTTCGTGGGCGAAAACCTCTCGAACTGGTACGTGCGCCTGAACCGCAAGCGCTTCTGGGGCGGCGGTATGAACGAGGACAAACTGGCGGCCTACCAGACGCTCTACACCTGCCTGGAGACCGTTTCGATGCTCGCGGCACCGTTCGCACCCTTCATCTCCGACCGCATCTTCCGCGACCTGAATGCCGTCAGCGGCCGCCACGCGGACGAGTCGGTACACCTCTCGACCTTCCCGAAGGCCGACGAAAAGCTGATCGACGCCGACCTGGAGGAGATGATGTCCCTGGCACAGCGCGTATCGTCGATGGTGCTCGCCCTGCGTCGCAAGGTGTCGATCAAGGTGCGCCAGCCGCTCACCAGAATTCTCATCCCGGTGCTCGACCCGGCCATGGCACAGCATATTTCGGCCGTGAAGAACCTCATCATGAACGAGGTGAACGTCAAGCAGGTCGAACTGATCGAGGACACCACGGGCATCATCACCAAGCGCATCAAGCCCAACTTCAAGACGCTGGGCCCGCGCTACGGCAAATACATGAAGCAGATCGCCGCCATGACGGCGGAGTTCTCGCAGGAGCGTATCGCCCAGATCGAAGCCGCGGCCCAGACCGTACTCGACCTGGGGGATGAAAAAATCACCGTGACCCCGGCCGATTTCGAGATCACCTCGGAGGACATGCCGGGATGGCTGGTAGCATCGGAAGGCAAACTTACCGTAGCGCTGGACATTACGCTGACGGAAGAGCTCCGGGCGGAAGGCGTGGCACGCGAGTTGATAAACCGCATCCAAAATATCCGTAAGGACTCGGGATTCGAGGTGACGGACAAGATCCGCGTCGAGATCGAACAGAAGGAGTTCGTAGCCGGCGCGATCGCCAAATATGCCGGATATATCGCATCGCAGACGCTCGCCGTCGAGGTGAAAGCGGCCGCACGGCCCGAGGGAGGCGTGGTCGTGGATTCGGATGTCGACGACGAGCCGATCCGGATCGCCGTAACACGCATCTGACGGGCGAACAAGGGCGGCAAAACCGCTTCGGGAACGGCAAATGCGTCTTGCTGAGAACGATATAAAGGGTGCGTCCGGACGATATCGTATATAACGATATAAAATTTGGTGTTTACGGAAAAATTGTTTAATTTTACATAAAACCAACAAGGAGAAGACGACTATGGCAGACGAAAGAACCAGATACAGCGACGCCGAACTCGAGGAGTTCAAGCAGCTCATCCTGAAAAAGCTTGAGAATGCGCGCGCGGACTATGAGCTGCTGCGCGCCACTATCACCCACACGGCCGATAACGACACGGAGGATACCTCCCCGACGTTCAAAGTCCTCGAAGAGGGCGCAGCGACCCTCTCGAAAGAGGAGAGCGGACGTCTGGCGGCACACCAGATGAAATTCATACGGAACCTGGAGATGGCCCTCGTGCGCATCGAAAATAAGACCTACGGCATCTGCAAGACGACCGGCAAGCTCATCCCCAAGGAGCGGCTGATGAAAGTGCCGCATGCCACCGAGTGCATCGAAGCCAAAGAGGGGCGCAGGTAAACCTGCAATCCGGATATGACAGAAAAAAGACGACTTTCGGGGTCGTCTTTTTTATTCGGGCCCGGCCGTCTGTCCCGGCACATGCCCGCCGACAGGCAGCCGCTATGTCAGCCGCAACGGCTGCTGGATCGACAGTCTTCACAACAGCCGCAATGACAGCTGCCTTAGCAGGTGCATTGTCAGTCTCAACGGCAGGGCAGACCGGCACCCGAAACCTCCCGTTTTTTGCCAAGGGTAACTCCTACGGGCCAGAAACTGTATTTTAGCAGGTTCAGGCGCACTTTTTCATCAAAAAATACGTTATCTTTGACGATATGTATCGCCGGATTTGCATACTCGTGCTGACCCTCCTCGCTGCGCAAAGCGTCTGTTTCGCCCGCACGGTCAATCCCGGCATGCGGGCGCCGGACAGGGTTTCCCCCGGCGGATTCTCCCCCGACAGCCTGAACACGGCGACCTCGGAGCGCAACCAGCGCCTTTACGACAGCATACAATCCAAAACCAACCGCCGCGCAGTTCCGCGCATGCTTTACAGGATGCTCTTCGTCAAACCCGTACTCGATACGACGATGAACGGGCGCGTATTGGACGAAAGCAGGCTGCTGGAACCTTACGCCGGGAAAACCGTAGGCGACATCACCATCGAGCGCATGATGCCGTTCGACTCATGCGGCAACTGGTTCGAGCGCGCAGGCAACAAAACCCACATGCTGACCCGCGAACGGGTTATCCGGCGCGACCTGCTGTTCAAGCCGGGCGACAAGTTCGATCCCCAGCTGGTCGTGCGCAACAAGCAACTGCTGCGTTCGCGCCCCTACATCTCCGATACCGAGGTGATCATCGTACCCGACTCGCTCGATTCGACGCGCGTGAACATGGTCATCCGCGCGCGCGACAGCTGGACGATCAGCATCGACGCAGGCATACACGGCGAAGGGCGCACCATGGTCGGGCTTTCGGACGCCAACATTTTCGGCACGGGCAACACCCTGAAAATCAAGACCAATTTCAGCCGCAGGGATTTCTCCTACGGCGGCAACATCGTGGAATACAAAATCCCCAACGTGCTGGGGACATTCTACACGGCCGACTTCTCGGCCGGCCGCGACTTCTACAACTCGGAACTGAACCTCGGGCTGCGCAAGGAGTTCATCCGGCCGACGGACTACGAGATCGGCCTCACGTACAGCGACATAAAATCGAAACGCTACATGGTAGACCTCGACACCTCGCTGCTCGTGAAAGTCCGCAACCTCGACGTATGGGGCGGCAAGTCGCACTACATCCGCTCCATCAAATCGAGCGTCTTCCTGACGGGCCGTTACAGCTATGCCCGGTTCAGCCGCCGCCCGCCCGTCACGGCCGACTACAACCCCGCGCTGCACGACCACGACGCCATGCTCTTCGGCGGGGGGCTCTACCGGGAAAAATTCTACACGGCGAACATGGTCTACGGATTCGGTACCCGCGAGTATCTGGCGACGGGTTACAAAGCCGAGCTGGTGAGCGGCTATTCGTGGGGCGAGTTCAACGACGAGATGTACCTCGGCATGTCTTACCAGACAGGCGGTTTCCGGGGGATGGGCTACATCATGGGCGGCTTTACGCTGGGAAGCTACATCGACCTCAAAAGCGGCATGTGGCGCCACAGTGCCGTCGACGTAGACCTGAAGTGGTTCTCGAACCTGTTTCTGTTCCGGCGCAGCCGCATCCGCCAGTTCCTGGCGTTCAACTACACGCAAGGCTGGAACCGGGGCGAAGGCAGCGACGAAATGATCCGCTTCACCCACGACAACGGGTTGCAGGCGCTCAAAGAGTACGTCACCGGAACCAACCGCATGATCCTCAACACGGAAACGGTGGTCTTCACCCCCTACCAGCCCCTCGGGTTCCGCATCGCGGTATTCGGGTTCGCAGACTTCGGACTGATCGGCTATTCGCCTAACATTTTCAAAAACGATTTTTTCACCTCGTTCGGAGTGGGTGTACGGCTCCGCAACGAGCGGCTCGTATTCAACACGGTGCAGATCCGCCTGGGAATCGCCTTCGGCAAACGCGGGCTGGTCGAGAGCGAATATTTCCGCCTGTCGAACGCCACGCGCGTCGAACAGTACCGCTACCGCCCCACCCGTCCGGAGATCGTAGGGTTCAAGTAAGCGCAACGCGCCGCAACAGGCCCGCAGGCGAAAGCCGCAGGCATGAAAAAACGGAGGCCACGGCCCCCGTTTTCGCCATTCCCCGCCCGGGGAGCGTCACTGCTCGACGATCTGTCCCGTCTCGTCGATCGTCAGCACCCGGTCATATTGTTTGACCTTTGCCCTGAAATCGTGGAAATCTTCGGCCTCCTGGTACTTGCAGGGGACGACTTCGTTCCCCTGCCGGTCGATATACCCGTACCCGAGCCCCTTGACGAAGACGCGCGCCAACCCGCAGCTGAATGGATAGGCCTCGTGATACTTGAGCGGCACGACCAACTGGCCGTTCGTGGCGATATAACCCCAGCGGGCATCGTAGAAATCTTCGGAATTGGTGCCGAAACGCATCACGGCGGCACGCATCTCGCTGAACTCGGCGGCATCGTCCCACTTGGCGGGGATCACTTCACGCCCCTCGGTGTCGATATAGCCGCAACGGGGCTCCATACCTTGGAAATTCATGCCGTAGAGGTCGGTATTGAAAGGCGCCAGCCCGTCGTTGAACCTGCCGATGCGTTTATAGCGAAACGAGCTGACCTCACCGCCGTTGCGGTCGACGAGCCCGAAATTGACATTGTTGTAGCTCACCACAGCCACCCCGCCCGAGAAGGGCCGCGCCACGGAGAAACGGGGCGAAATAGCCACATTCCCCTTGACATCGACATACCCGTAATTGCCGAACTGCTCCAGCCTGAACGCTGCGAGCCCCTCGCCCGGGGTGTCGAGGTAGTAATAGCGGCACGGGATCGTCTCGTGCCCCAGCGTGTCGATAAGTCCCCACTGGCCGCCGTAGGGCTCGTCGCGCAGCACCATGCTGCCGCCGTAGTTCGTCCGGGCATAGCCATCCTTGAAATCGGAAATATAAGAGAAGAAACAAGGCAGCACCTCACGCCCGTCAGCACCGAGGAAGCCATGTTTGCCGTCGCTCGTCACGGGGATCAGCCCGTAGGCGTTCGGCTCGCCGATCAGGTTATAGGCACAAGGGACTATCACCTCGCCGTCTTGGCGCAGGATGCCCCATTTACCGTCGCGCAGGGCACGCATCCAGCCCCGTTCGTCGGGTTCGCCGATCTCGGAATAAAGGCAGGGGATGATGGTTTTCCCCGTTTTGTCGATACGTCCCCAGAGCTCGCCGGCCTGCACCCAGGCCATGCCGTCGTCGAATGCCCCGGCCACCGTAAATTGCGGAGCCACGACCGCCCGGCCTGCGGTATCTATATAGCCCCACAGCCCTTCGGGCTCCTGCACGGCGGCCAGTCCGTCGTCGAAACTCCGGGCATCGGCATAACGGCATTCGATGACCAGCCGTCCCGTCCCGTCGACATACCCCCAACGGCCGACCCCTTCGTTGATATCGAGCACCGCAGCACGGTTATCGTTCACAGATCCGACCTCGGCATATTTGGCCGTGCGCTGCTCGAATGTCCGGCCGCATGAAACGAACATTGCGACCGTAAGAAAAAATAGCAGGCGTTTCATAGCTTCTGTTTTGTATTTTACATGCAAAGATAACTTTTTCCCTCCTAATTCTGCAAGTTTCACGCCCGTATCGCATGGCCGACGAAAAAACCCGGGCGGCAGAACCGTCCCGGGCACGAACTTTTTATATATACTTATGGCCTGATTATTTTTTCTTGGTCGTAATCTCGATGACACCGTTGCGGGCTTTTCTGCCGTATTTCTCGACCGCCGAGGCATCTTTGAGTATGGACATGCTCTCGATCCGGCCGGGATCCAGCCCCTCCAATTTCTTGAGATCCCTACACACCTTGCCGTCGATCACGAGAAGAGGTTCCTTTCCCTTTTCAAACGGCGCCTTGCCCGATCCGCGGATCACGATCGTGCTGCTCTTCAGCGTACCGGCATCCTCAGTCTGTCCCATATGTTCGGCGACCTTGCGACGGGCCTCGACGCCGGCTGCCGTCGACCCGGCCTCGGCAGCTTTCGCCAGGGCCGCCTGTACCCGGGGGTCGGCCAAATGCTCCTGCGCCTGCTGAATCTGCTTCTGCGCCTCTTTCCACTCGTCGCTGGCCATATACTTGCGCACGGCCTCCTCCTGCTCGCGGACGGCTGCGAGTTGCGCGGCAGACAGCTTGCGGGCCGAAGAGAGCTCTTTCTGTGCCCTGTCGAGTTCGGCCTGTGCCTTTTTCCACTCCTCGCCCGACATATATTCGCGGGCAGCCTCCAGTCCGGCACGGGCGGCCTTCATCCCTTCCTCTGCGGCTTTGAGCCCAGCTTCCGCAGCCTGGGTCGCGTGCCTCGGCGACAATCCGTCAACCTGCACCGCGTCCGGTTGCGCCTTTATGACGGTCACGCCGCCGTCGTCGGTGACGGTCACCCGGCTCTGGCTGACGACAGTCTTCTTCCCGTCGCTGCCGGTAACGGACACGACACTGCCATGGGTTTTCGCACCGGCGTCCATCCCGGCCTTATCCCGGGGCACCGTCGAGCTGCCGATCACTCTGACATCCGACATCTTCCCGGAACCACGCACCACGACCTTGGCAGAGCCGTCCTCGACGTCGACCGAATAATCCTGCGCACCGCCGGCGGCATCCTTCGTCGAAACGACCACTACGCCGTTCTTGCCTTTCTCGCCGTACAGGGCCTCTGCCGAAGCGTCCTTAAGTACCGTTATGGAAGCGATCCGGTCGGGCGACAGCGACTCTATCGACTCCGCTTCGAGGCCGTCGACCACGAAAAGCGGCTTGCCGGATTTTCCGTCCGAAGAGTAAAAATTCGTCCCTTCGATGCGGATCGAAACATTTTCTTTTTTACCTTTGTCATCAGGAAAAACATAGGCGGTGCGGGCGAACGCCCCGAGGGCAAGCCCCGTCAACGGCAGCAGGAAAAGCACCCTGGCCCCTGCCCACCGCGACGATCTTTTACGTAACATCATGGTAATACGGTTTTTAAGTTTACTGTGATTAAAGCTGTTGGCGACTGAGTACCACCTCCCGCCGGCAGCTTTCCTTATTAATAATAACTGGTATTGTCTGGCATCGACGCCGCTGTCCAGCACCGCCTCGTCGGCCTCGTATTCATGGATGGCGCGCAACTCACGGCGCAGGAGCCACATCGCAGGGTTGAACCATTGCAGGCACCCCGCAAGGTCGGTCACCAACAGGTCGAACGAGTGGCGCAGCCTCAGATGAGCCTTCTCATGCAGCACGATCGCCTCGCCGTTCTCGGCCAGATCCTTTTCCGACATCACGATATAGCGGTACCAGCTGAACGGAATGACCGGCTGGTCGGTGCGTACGAGCACGGAGCCGTCGCCCAGCCGCTCCCTGTGCCCCCGGCGGATCATGTGCAATACACCGCATACCGACCCGAGCGTCCATAACAACGCAGCGGCGGCTCCCGCAAGGAAAGCGGCCGTCGCCGCCTTATCCCACGGGAAAGGTTGGGATTCCGGCTCCGCGGACGGGGCGTAGCCCGCATCCTCCGTCACAGGGAGTTCCGGCATGGCCGGGAGTTCGCGGTAGACCGTAATGACACACAGCGGCAACACGAACGACAACACCATGGCCGCCAGCACCACGATCCGGTTCAGGCGGTGGAAGGTCTCACGGCTCAGCAGCAATTTGAAGAAAAGGTAGAACACCGCCAGGCAGGCGCCGACCTTCAGGCTGTATATCATCAGTGTGTACATGGCTAACGACGGTTTTGGGTTTCGATACGGTCGATCAGCTCGCGCAGTTCGTCGACCGAGATTTTTTCCTCCTCGACCAGGGCGGAAACGGCCCCGAGGTAGGAGTTCTCGAAATATTTGCTGATGACCCCGCCCAGCGTGCGGCGCGAAAATTCCTCTTCGGTCACCACCGGGTAATACTGGTAGGTGCTTCCGAAGGTATTGTGGGCGACATATCCCTTGGCTTCGAGTGCGCGCACCATGGTCGAAAGCGTATTGAAATGGGGCTTGGGTTCGGTGGCGAGCGCCACGAGCTCGCGTACGAAAAGCGGGCCGTGCTCCCAGAAGCAGCGCATCAGTTCCTCTTCCCTGCGTGTCAGTTTTTCCATCATACCGGTCTTGGTTTCTGTTATCCGCCCTGCTCCGATCGGCCGGCCGGGCTTACAGGAACAAAGGTAACTAAAAAAATTTTATTTGCAACTATTTTAAATAGTTTTCTAACTATATTTTTTAGTTTCGCAAAAAAAAATAGCGGAAATACCGGAAGGAAAAGGAGCCGGGAAAGGGCAGGTAGAGCAGGTAGAGCAGGTAGAGCAGGGATAGGAAAGGTTGGGGAAAGTTGGGAAAGAAGATTTTACAGGCCGGCAGGCATGGAAGGGCCGGCAAGCCCAAGGGGGGGGGCTGAAGAAGGAGACAAAAAAGCCCCGGCTATTTCAGCCGGGGCATATGGATACGGGTACCAACGGGGATTAATCCTCGTCGCGGTACATGTGCTCTACGTAAACAGCGTGCTGCATCGCCTCGCGCTTGGCGATCGAAGGCTTGGTGAAATACTGGCGGCGGCGGAGTTCCTTCAGGACGCCCGTGCGCTCGTATTTACGTTTGAACTTCTTCAGGGCGCGTTCGATGTTTTCGCCCTCTTTTACCGGCATGATAATCATAGTAGTATTCTTTTTTTGTTTTTTTAATTTCGTCGTTTACTTAAATTCCTCCGGGGTTCGCATCACCTGATACCTCGCCCCATGTCGTGTCGTTGTCCGTATCGTCAGCCCCGCTTCGGGTACCGAACCGCAGGTAAGGAGCCAGCCGTGCTGCCTCTTCGCGGGTCAATATGTTGTCTTCAACCAATTCCTCAGCGGTACTCCAACCTCCTTTCAACTGTCTTGTTTTAAGTAATTTCCGAAGTTTCTGCGGCGGAATATACGGATGCCGCCTAAGGACTTTCGGGGTTGCAAAGTTAATATCAATTTTCCGAATTTCACAACTATCGCAGCAAATTTGTTTCAAAATTTTCTCATAATTGCGTTCCGTGACTCCCGGAACCTCTGCGAGTTGCTCCAAACGGACAAATCCGCCGAGCCTCGCGCGGTAGTTCATGATCGACACCACCGTCCGCGCTCCGATCCCCACCACACCGCGCAGCGTCGCGGAATCGGCCGTATTGATCTCCACGGGTTCGTCGACCGGCGCAGCTCCGCGCTCGGGAAAGATAATATAGGGTTCGAGCGCCGCAGCCACCGAATCGCTCACGACATAGCATGCGCGCAACTCCTCCATGTCGTAGATCCCGCTCAGGTCACGCCAGCGGATGAAAGCCTCGGCCTGCCGCTTGGACAACGCCCCGATGGCCCGCAGGTAACGCGCCCCCACGGTGTCGATGCGAAAGCGCGTGGGCGGCATGGGTTCGGGCACGACGCGTCCCGTACGATACTGCCGGGGCGCGATGGCATATTTGCGCCCGATACGGATATAGGGAGCCAGGCGGCGGTAGATCGAATCGCTGATGCCGTAGCAAAGCGTCACATCCTCCGGGATACGGAAGATCTTCCCCGCAGCGCGGTACTTCAGCAGGCTCACGGCTTCGTGCTTCGACAAGCCCAGCCGCCGAAGTCCGTCGTAGTCCACGGTATTGGGGTCGAACGGCCGCAGGTCGACCGAATCGGCCCGCCCTTCCATCTCCATCCCGGCCACAAAAGCCGCTTCGGGATCGGCCTTCGGGCGCAGAAGCACGATGCCGCCTATAAGCAATCCCGCCAGCGGCAGGAATACCGCCACGGCGCGGATTTCACGGTCTGAAAAGAATTTTGCCATATGCAGAAACTATTTATCCCCGGTTATCCCCGACCGGACGCCCTGAAAACACCCCGGCGCCACAAAATGGGTTACGGTACCCGTCAGCCCCCCCCTCAACGCCACTGCGCCCCGTCGGAGAGCAGCAGACGGCGGTAACGCCGCGACGGCGAACTGACAAACGCCCCCAAGCCATATTCCGGCCAGCGGCGGTCGACCAAAGCGACAGTCGCTTCCGACGCGGTCACGACGTTCGGGAAACGACCGGGGTTCTCCCCCGCCCCGGGACGTTTGCTCCGGGCGTCGATCACCAACGCCGCACCTTCCGTCCGCACATCACGCCGCGGATCGGTATTGGCCGCAGCGAGCCACAAAAGTTCGGCAGCCGTGAGTTCCTCCGCCGCCGGGTCGAACACAGCGAGGTATTTCACCCCCGGCGGAACCGGCACTTCGGCATCCGGCGCGGCGAAGGCGACCGCCACACCCCATTTTTCGAGCAAGTCAGTGCGGTAGCCGGCCGGAAGGAGGGGCTGCCCGCCGTCACCCTGCCCGGCACAAGCCCCGGATATTGCGCCATCCGCTGCGGGACGCACGCCCTCACCACCCCGTACGGAATCGGAGAGCACATGCGTGGCAGACTCCTGCGGATTCACGCACCCACCCCCGGCACCGCAGGCCGTAGCATCCAATGCAATTTTTCCGCCGAAGCCCGGCGTTGCCGTCGCGTGGTCGAGGACATCGAGAATCCCCTCGCTGCGGACTATGTCGCGCAGCGGGTCGAGGTTGCGCACGAGCCGCGCCAATGCATCCGTATCGCGCACGTCGGTCGCGGCCGGGACGACGAGCATGTATTTGTTGAACATCATCTGCCCGGCGCCCCACAGCGCCTGGGCGACCTTCACGGCCTGTCCGGCATAGCGGCTGTCGATCGAAACGACGGCGATGTTATGCGCCGTTCCGGCCTCGGGCATCGTCATGTCGCGGACTTCGGGTTGCAGGGCCATGCGTATCGGCGCCAGGAATATCCGCTCCGTAGCCTGCGCGATACAGGCGTCCTCCTGCGGGGGAATCCCCACGACCGTGGCCGGGTATACCGCATCCCACCGCCGCGTGAGGGCCGTGACGTGGAAAAGCGGATAACGGTCTTCGAGCGAATAGAACCCCGTATGGTCGCCGAAGGGGCCTTCGACAGCCTTTTCCTCGGCAGGGTCGACATAACCCTCGATCACGAAGTCGCAGTCGGCCGGGACATAAATATCGTTGGTGACGCACTTCACGAGTTTCACGGGACGGCGGCGCAGGAACCCGGCCAGCAGGTATTCGTCCATGTTGTCGGGCATCGGCGCCGTCGCGGCATAAGTATAGGCCGGATCGCCGCCCAGCGTCACCGACACGGGCATCCGCCGCCCCGAGCGTTTCCAGGCATCGTAATGCCGGGCGCCCGTCTTGTGGATATGCCAGTGCATGCCTGTCGTACGGTCGTCGAAGAGCTGCATGCGGTACATGCCGACGTTGCGCACGCCCGTCTGGGGATCGACCGTGTTCACCATTGGCAGGGTTACGAAACACCCGCCATCGGCCGGCCAGCACTTCAGGATCGGAAGCGCCGCGAGCGACGCCTCAGCACCCGTCTGCACGACCTGCTGGCATTCGCCCCGCCCCGACACCGTACGCGGGAACCAGCGGGACATCCCGGCCAGCAGCGGCAACGCCCGCAACTTGTCCGCGAACGACGGGCGCGGCGCCATGGCCTGCCGCAGCAATCCGTCGACCCGTTCCGAAAGTTCGCCGAGCGACCCGACACCCAGCGCCAGCGCCATGCGGCGCGCGGAACCGAACATGTTGGTCAGCACGGGAAACTCCGTGCCGGTATTTTCGAACAGCAACGCCTTGCCGCCGCCGGGCATTTTCGAAACCCGGTCGGTTATCTCGGCGATCTCCTCCATCGGCGACACCGGAGCCGCTATGCGGACGAGCTCACCCTCGCGCTCCAGCAGCGAGATATAGTCACTCAGGCTTCGGTGCATGCTCCAACGCTTTTTTCACCGACCCGTATTGCAGCAGCAACGCCCGTGCCTGCGCCTCGGAAAGGCCCGAAGCCTCGGCCACCATGCGCGTGCCGCGCCCCACGAGTTTATCGTTCGTCAACTGCATGTTAACCATGCGATTGCCCTCGACACGCCCCAGGCGGATCATCACGGCCGTCGACAGCATGTTGAGCATCAGCTTCTGTGCCGTGCCCGCCTTCATGCGGGTCGACCCCGTCACGAACTCCGGCCCCACGACCGCTTCGAGCGCATATTCCGCCTCGGCCGCCACGGGCGACGAGGGATTGCAGGTAATGGAGGCGGTCAACAGGCCGTGCTCCCGCGCCATGCGCAGGCCGCCGACCACATAGGGGGTGGTACCCGACGCGGCGATCCCGACCAGGATATCGTCCGCCGTGGGATGGTAGGGCGCCATGTCGCGCCAAGCCCCTGCGGTGTCGTCCTCGGCATTCTCCACGGCACGCCGCAGTGCACCGTCGCCGCCGGCGATCAGGCCGATGACCCTGTCGAACGGCACGCCATAGGTCGGGGGAAGCTCCGAGGCGTCCGTCACACCCAGCCTCCCGCTCGTACCGGCCCCGATGTAAAACATCCTCCCGCCGCGCTCCATGCGTTCGACGACCCGTTCCACGAGCCGTTCCATCACGGGGATGGTCTTGGCCACGGCCTCGTGGACGCGTGCGTCTTCGCGGTTGATGCCCGTCAGGATGTCGTGCACCGACATCCGCTGTAAATTATCGTAGGCCGAAGCCTGTTCGGTTATTCTATTTTCCATAATGGTATTCGATAAGTCCTTCGGCAGGTGATGCGGCGATCCGGCCGACCCGGTACCCCCCTTGTGCGAGCACCTCGCGCAGCAGCCCCTCGAATGCGGCGGCAACGCCGCCGATGCAGGCGACCGTCAGATGCCCGGGATAGCGGCTCAGGTTGCGTTGGGCGAAATCGGCGAAGGTTTCCGCCACCATAGCCCGCACCTCGGGGCAATCCAGGTGCGCATGTACGAACGGCGCGAACGACGCCAGGAAACGGTTGGCATACGGCTCGCGGTAGACCCGGCGGATGATCTCCTCATAGGTCAGCCCATGCGCCGCGAGGAACTCCTCCCGCAGGGGGATATGCCCTTTAAAAATACCGTTCACCAGATTGCGTCCCAGCGCCGCACCGCTGCCCTCGTCGCCGAGGACATACCCCAGCGGCGGGATGTTTTCCACGATTTCGCCGTCCCGGCACCAGCACGAATTGGAGCCCGTGCCGAGGATGCAGGCCACGCCTTCGCCGCGGCCGAACAACGCCCGGGCAGCCCCCAGCAGGTCGGTCTCGGCCTCGATCCGCCCCGTGCCGAAATGCGCGCGGAGTTCCCGCACCATCTTCTCCGTCGCCTCGGGGAAGGTGCGCCCGCACCCGGCACCGTAAAAATAGACGGCCTCGACGGGGCCGCACGACGGCAGTTCGGCAAGCGCCTCGCGTATTTGCTCCGGGGAGTGCTGCACGGCATTGATCCCCCGCGTCCGGTATTCCGAGGTATGCACGCCGTCGGTCACGAGCCACGTGCATTTGGTCGATCCGCTGTCTGCAATGATTTTCATACTATATTGTTACTTCCTAATACATCAGAACCGCCAGCCGCACGTCAGCGAAAACCCGGCATCCGTAAGCCAGGGCGTCACATCGGTCGGCGCACCGAGTTCGACGGGCGACACCGAGAATTCCGAAGGCACAAACAGGATCGTCGGCGAAAATTTCAGTTCAAACCCCTTCGTCACCCGCAGAATCCACGCACATTCGACATTGAAGAAAGGCAATACCCTATCCTTGTCAAGATCGTTGTCTACATGCTTTAGTATCCGGTGGTATCCCGCCCCAACTCCGGCTCCGAAACGCAGAAAAAGCCTGCTTTTCACCACCGGCAGCCGATAATAGGCCATTGCATCCAGTTTATAAATATCCTGCGCAACCGTATTGCGGTAAGGGTCAGATCCGTGGCCGCTCCAATCGTAGCTCATCAAACTCCCCAGATGCCACCGGGCCGAAAAATCCACGCCCCAATAAAAATTTCCTTTCAATTGGCGGCTGTACTCCACCTTCACGCCGACAGTCACCTGATTATGCGCCGTGATTCCCGACGCGCCCGTCACAAAGAGATTATTCTCTTTCGAGGCGAGGCGATGACGTTCGATACGCGCCGCTGTTTTTGCATTCCGCGTCCGATCTGTTGCCGACGGCGGGCTTTGGGCATATGCTGCTGCGGTGACGCATACCGTCAATAATACTGTTCCTATTTTTCGCTTCATTCACAAGTGGGTTACATGTTCATCATGCAAGAAAGCAATAAAATTCGGAATAGCAATGTCCCAATGCAAATGCATTGCCGGTTTGCTCCTCAAACCTGCACTCCTTCCCGTCTGGCGCAGCGCCTTTTCGGAAAATTTGCTGCCGCCAAATCGGCTCCGAACCCTAATCCACCCCATTCCCTTTTCACAGCTTCGGAAAACAAAGATAACGAAAAATAATCCGAGCGGCAAACCCGGATCATTACACAATTATATAAGGAGGCGATCAGCGCAGGAAAAGCAGCTCGCGGTATTTGGGCAGCGGCCACATCTGGTCGTCGACGATCTCCTCCAGCTTGTCGATGTGGCGGCGGATCTCGTCGAAACATGCGGCTACGGTATCATGGTAGGCGATCGCCTTCTCGCGCTGATCCTCGATCCTGTTGGCCACCTTGCGGGCGTCGACCATCCCGGCCGTGAGCCGCTGTATTTCGGCCGTATGGTACTGGATCTTCTTGATGAGTTCGATGTCGGCCGAAGCGTTCAGCCCCGGGATCTGCGACATCTTGTAGACCTTGTCGAGCAGCAATGCCTCGTACTTCGAAGCAATCGGCACGATATGGTTCATCGCCAGATCGCCCAGCACGCGCCCCTCGATCTGGATTTTCTTGGTGTAGGTCTCCCACTTCACCTCGGTGCGGGCTTCGAGCTCGACCTTCGAGAAGACGCCCGTGTCGCCGAACATCCGGAGCGTCTGCTTGTCGAGGTAACGGTCGAAAATCAGCGGCGTCGAGGTTTCGCAGTCCAGGCCGCGTTTGCGCGCCTCGGCCTTCCACTCGTCGGAATAGCCGTTGCCGTCAAAGCGGATGGCCTTGCAGGCCTTGATCATCTGTTTGAGCACCTCGTAGATGGCTTTCTCTTTCTTCATGCCGGCCTCGATCTTGGCATCAACGTTCTGCTTGAACTCAGCCAGTTCGTGCGCCATCGCCGCATTGAGCACGATCATCGCCTCGGCACAGTTGTCCGAAGAACCTACGGCGCGGAACTCGAACCGGTTGCCCGTAAACGCGAACGGCGAGGTGCGGTTACGGTCGGTATTGTCGAGCAGCAGCGTCGGGATATGCGAGATGCCGCTCATCTTGAACACATTCTTGGCGTCGAAGCGGATCGCATCGTCGCCCTTGCTGGCCGCCAGTTTGTCCAGCACGGCCGACACCTGCGTCCCGAGGAAGGTCGAGATGATTGCCGGGGGCGCCTCGTTGGCTCCCAGGCGGTGTGCGTTCGTGGCGCTCATGATCGCCGCCTTGAGCAGGCCGTTGTGCTTGTGTACGGCCGAAATGGCATTGACCAGGAAGGTGATGAACTGCAGGTTCTCCGACGCGGTCTTGCCAGGCCCCAGCAGGTTCACGCCCGTATCCGTCCCCAGCGACCAGTTGTTGTGTTTGCCCGAACCGTTGATCCCCTTGAAGGGCTTTTCGTGCAGCAGCACCCGGAACTTGTGACGGCGGGCGATCTTGTCCATCACGGTCATCAGCAGTTGGTTGTGGTCGTTGGCAAGGTTGGCCTCCTCGTAGACCGGCGCCAGTTCGAACTGGTTGGGCGCCACCTCGTTGTGGCGGGTTTTGACGGGGATGCCCAGTTTCAGGCATTCGTATTCGAGGTCTTTCATGAATGCCATCACACGGGTCGGGATCGCACCGAAATAGTGGTCTTCCAACTGCTGGTTCTTGGCCGATTCATGCCCCATCAGCGTACGCCCGGTGAGCATCAGGTCGGGACGTACGGCCCAGAGGCTTTCGTCCACGAGGAAATACTCCTGCTCCCAGCCCAGATACGAGATGACCCGCTGCACGTTTTTGTCGAAATAGTGGCACACCTCGGTCGCGGCCTTGTTCACCGCCGAGATCGAGCGCAGCAGCGGCACCTTGTAATCGAGCGCCTCGCCCGTATAGGCGATGAAGACGGTCGGGATACAGAGCGTCGTGTCGACGATGAAGGCCGGCGAGGTCGGATCCCAGGCCGAATAACCGCGAGCCTCGAACGTATTGCGGATGCCTCCGTTGGGGAACGACGACGCATCGGGCTCCTGCTGGACGAGCAGTTTGCCGGAGAACTCCTCCAGAACCCCGCCCAAGCCGTCCGGGTCGGCAAACGCATCGTGCTTCTCGGCCGTACCTCCCGTCAGGGGCTGGAACCAATGGGTATAGTGGTCGGCACCGTGCTCCAGCGCCCACTGGCGCATGCCCGCCGCGATACCGTCGGCAACCTCCCGCGTGAGGGGCGTACCGTTCTCCATCGTATCGACAAGGGCGTCGTAAGTAGCCTTGTTCAAATACTTGCGCATGGCTGCACGCCCGAATACCCGTTTCCCGAAATAGTCCGAAGGACGTCCTTCGGGAGCCTTCACCTCGACGGCGGTGTGGTTTATGGCCGCATCGACCATCTTGAATCTGAGCAATGATGACATAGATGTAATTGAATTGGATTAGCATTCCATTAAAAACATACGCGCAGGGGCGGAAGCCGAATAATTGCTGAACTAAAACCTAACCTAAAATTCCGGAGGGCAACTGCCTCGCGGCATACTCCGCCCAACCTGACTAACCCGCGGCTTCACCCCTGCCGCCGTATGTATCGATCTCGCTTGCAAATGTAATATTTTTTCAGTTACGTTGTTTTCACAAAATCGGCATTTTTTCGAAAAGCACCCTGTTTTTTCGGCATTTTCCGAAAAATTACATGCATTTTTCCATAAAACAGCCGAATTTTAAGGCAATTTTCCGAAAAACACCCTTAAATTTTCGTCACATCCCCGAATTTACACATTTTTCGTTTTTCGCAATTTTCATGGTTATTAGGAACAATATTAAACTATTTCACCACAACTAAAAAAGCTTCTTCCGGCGGGTGCCGAAAGCAAACGAAATCGCCTATATTATAAAAAGAAATTATATAGTGTTATTTTATTAACAATTTCTTGTTTCAATCACTAATAATTTTGTACCTTTACATGCAATTTTGAAACTACACTTATACTAATCTCTAAATAGTTATGGCAAATACCAAAAGTGAAAAGCTGTTCACCGAATTCCCGCCGGTTCCGACCGAGAAGTGGGAGGAGGTGATTACGGCCGACCTGAAAGGTGCTGATTACGAGCGCAAGCTGGTATGGAAAACGGGCGAAGGTTTCAACGTCCGGCCCTACTACCGCGCCGAGAACCTGGAGGGTGTCAAGTTCCTGGGCTCGCAGGCAGGCGAGTTCCCTTACGTACGCGGTACGCATGCGCACAACCGCTGGCGCGTACACCAGACCGTGAGCGTCGTATGCCCCAAGGAGGCAAACGCCGAGGCACTGAAAATCCTCAACGCAGGCGTCGACTCGCTCGGCTTCTGCATCGCGTCGGCGGATTTCTCAGCCGCAGACCTCGACACGCTGCTCAAGGACATCTGCATTCCGGCTGTCGAGATCACCTTCTGCGGAGAGAAGACGGCCCATGTCGCCGAGCTCGTCCTGGCCAAAGTCGAAAAGGAGGGCATCGCCAAGGAGGATGTCCGCATCGCATTCTGCATCGACCCGCTGGTAAAAGGGCTTTCGTCGAAAGGCGAATTCTGCTCGCCCAACGGTGAAAAGTGCATCGCCCGCATCGTCGAGCTGATCCACAAGACCAAGGAGTACAAGCACGTGCGCATCGTAACCGTTGCGGGGCAAACGTTCGGCAACTCGGGTTCGACCATCGTCGAGGAGCTGGCATTCACCCTTTCGGCAGGCCACGACTACCTCGTACGCCTGACGGACGCAGGGCTGGACGTCGACGCGGCCGCACGCAAACTGCGCTTCTCGTTCTCGGTAAGCTCCAACTATTTCATGGAGATCGCCAAATTCCGCGCGGCACGCATGCTGTGGGCCAACATCGTCAAGGGCTACGGCCCGGCGAAGAACTGCGCCTGCAAGATGCAGATACACGCCGAGACCTCGCGCTGGAACCAGACCGTCTACGACCCCTACGTGAACATGCTGCGCGGCACGACCGAGGCCATGTCGGCCACGATCGCCGGCGTACATTCGCTGGAGGTGATGCCGTTCGACGCCTCGTTCGAAAACCCGACCGAGTTCTCGAAGCGCATCGCCCGCAACGTCGAGCTGCTGCTCAAGAACGAGTCGCATTTCGACCAGGTCGTCGACCCGGCAGGAGGCTCGTACTATGTCGAGAACCTCACGCAGTCGATCGCAGCCGAAGCCTGGAAGCTTTTCCTCGAAATCGAGGAGAAGGGAGGCTACACCGAGGCTTACAAGGCCGGCCTGATCGTCGAGCGTATCAAAGCATCGGCCGCAGCCAAGGACAAGAACATCGCGACGCGCCGCCAGACGCTGCTCGGCGCCAACCAATATCCCAACTTTACGGAGGTCGCCGGCAAGGAGATCACCGCCGAGTCCGTTACGC
>OLQM01000776.1_pt1 | contig 36763 bp, 35 predicted proteins | sample 1673161 | NCBI WGS metagenome assembly OLQM01 (sample SAMEA3136761, study PRJEB25190) | human gut metagenome | reverse complement strand
TGAGGGCATTTCCGCCCGGCAGAACCGCGTGTGCCCTTGTCAATCGACGCTAACGTCAAGCTATATCAAAGCCGCCGGTACGACATGTCGTACCGGCGGCTCGGTTGTTGCATGATATTACACAATACCCTGATGCAGCATCGCGTCCGCGATCTTGAGGAAGCTTGCGATGTTTGCGCCGACGACAAGATTTCCGGGCTGTCCGGCCTCGACGGAGGCGTCGTAAGCGGCCTTATAGATGCCGCGCATGATGTTGTGCAGCCGCTCGTCCACTTCCTCGAACGTCCAGCTCAGGCGCATGCTGTTCTGGGTCATTTCGAGCGCGGAGGTCGAAACGCCGCCGGCGTTTGCCGCCTTGGCCGGGCCGACGGGGATGCCCGCCGCCTGCAGCATGGCAACGGCCTCGAGCGTGCAGGGCATGTTCGCGCCCTCGGTGAGGATCATGGCGCCGCCGTCGAGGATCTTCTTCGCCTCGGCCACGTCCACCTCGTTCTGCGTCGCGCACGGGAGCGCCACGTCGCACGGCACATCCCAGATATTGCGGCAGCCCTCGTGATACGTCGCGCCCGGTACCTCGTCGGCATAGACCTTGATGCGCGCGCGGCGGTTCTGCTTGATGTCCTTGATGAGATCGAGCTTGATGCCGTCGGGATCGTGGACATAGCCGTTGGAGTCGGACATGCACACGACCTTACCGCCGAGCTGCATGGCCTTTTCCGCGGCGTAGGTCGCCACGTTGCCGCTGCCGGAGACGATGACGGTCTTGCCCTCAAAGGAGGTGTTGAGCTGGTGGTGGAGCACCTCGTCGGTGAAGTAGCAGATGCCGTAGCCGGTGGCCTCGGTGCGCACGAGCGAGCCGCCGTAGGAGAGATGCTTGCCGGTGAGCGTCGCGGCGTCGAACTGGTTGGTGATGCGCTTCATCTGGCCGAACATATAGCCGATCTCGCGGCTGCCGACGCCGATATCCCCGGCGGGGCCGTCGGTAAACTGGCCGATGTGACGGTAAAGCTCGGTGATGAACGCCTGGCAGAAGCGCATGATCTCGTTCTCGCTCTTGCCGTGGGGGTCGAAGTCCGAGCCGCCCTTGCCGCCGCCGATGGGCAGCGTCGTGAGGCCATTCTTGAGATTCATCTCAAAGCCGAGGAACTTCATGACCGAGAGGTTGACCGACGGATGGAAGCGCAGTCCGCCCTTGTAGGGGCCAATGGCGGAGTTGTACTGCACGCGGTAGCCGCGGTTGACCTGCACCTTTCCGGCATCGTCCACCCATGTGACGCGGAACGTGATGATCCGGTCGGGCTCGACGAAGCGCTCAAGAATGGCGTTCCGCTCCCACTCGGGGTGCTTATCCACGATGCCCTCAAGGCTCTCGAGAAATTCCCGGATGCACTGGTGGAACTCCGGGGCGTTGGGGTCGCGCGCGAGCACCTGATCGTATACCCGCTGGAGGTAGGCGTTTTTGAGCATGGATATGTTCTTCCTTTCGGTTTTTTTACTTGCGGCAGAATGCGACGAGCTGCTCGGCGGAGGTAACGCCGTTCGCCTCATATTCCTCGTTGAGCCACGCGGCCTCGGCCGCGAGGAAGGCATGCGCCGGGTTGCTCTCATACTTCTTGAGATTTTCCGGCACGGCGGCGATGCGCTCGCGCAGCTTGGCGACGACCTTGGGATCGTCGATGAGATCGCAGAGCGTCTTCTCCACAGTCAGCCCCGCGTTGCGCGCGAGCCAGAGGATCTCGCTCTTCGAGTACGTCGGGTGATGGTAAATGCCGTCGATGGTGTGCATCGTGCAGTCGATATCGTGGAGGATCCAGTGCGTAAGGCTCGCCTTGGGCTGGCCGTCGTTGTACATCTCGCTGAGGATAATGAGTCCGCCGGGCTTCACGACGCGCTTCATCTCCGCGAGCAGCGCCGCGAGATCAGGGATGTGGTGCAGGGAGTTGCCGATGCCGACGACGTCGAAGGTATTATCCTCAAAATCCATATGGCACGCATCGCCGATAACAAAGTCCACCGGCATACCGGCGCACTTCTCTCTTCCCTTTTCAAACATCTTGTCGGAGCGGTCGAGCGCGACGATCTCCTTGCAGCTGCCGAACCCGGCGTACATTTCCTTGGCAAACGCGCCGTCGCGCGTGGCGATGTCGAGCGCCTTCTCAATATGGAGCGAAGAAAGCTCCTGCCGCAGTTTATCCATGAGGGGTCCCTCCTGTTACTTTTACTTGATATTTATTTAAATGTGAATGCTCCGGTTCCCGCAAAGGGTCCGGTACATTTCATTATACCGATGCTTCTCATTTTTTGCAAGTACGAACTTAGGAAATTGCGTTTTTCAGCCGTCCGCAGCCCCTGTCCTGCGTCCCGCGCCATATGTGTGCATCATTTCCCGCAATTTAAATACATTCGATTTTCTTATTTATTTTCAAAAAGAGCTTGCTTTTTTTGGATGGGTATGCTATATTATTTTTTGCGGAGAATAATTCTCCTTTGAGGATAGTTTCATTGCTGCTTTTCTCCTTCTCTTCAGACAGACCGGAGCAGGCCGGAATCCCCCTTCCGCCCCGCTCCGGTCTGCTTTTTGCTTTTTTCCGCATAAGATCCGCAAATAAAACGTTAAAAATACGTTTTCCTGGAACGGTTTCCCGCATTTGTCATCTTGACGCGGCGGGATGGCATCCGATACAATTTAATGGAACTCATCATATTGTAAAAGGAGAACGACGACAATGTGGATCACGACAGCCGCGCAGCTTGCGGAAAAGCTGCCCATGACAGCCGAAGAGCTTGCCGCCGTACAGTCGGTGGCAGACCGCTACCCCATGTGCATCACGCCCTATTATCTGGGGCTGATCGACCCGAATGACCCGGACGATCCGATCCGGAAAATGGCGGTGCCCGCGCCGATCGAGGAGGAGGAAGGCGGCTCGTTTGATACGAGCGGCGAGCAGTCCAACACGCGCGTCCCCGGCCTCCAGCACAAATACCTGCAAACCGCCATGGTGCTCACAACGAACCGATGCGCCATGTACTGCCGCCACTGCTTCCGAAAGCGCCTCGTGGGGCTGACAGACGAGGAGATCGCGGCGAACTTTGAGCGCGTGACCGGATACATCCGCGAGCATGAGGAGATCACGAACGTGCTCCTCTCCGGCGGCGATTCGTTCCTCAACAGCAACGAGACGATCGCGCGCTATCTCGACGCGCTCACGCCCATCGGCCATCTGAACTACATCCGCTTCGGCACACGCACGCCCGTCACCTGGCCGGAACGGATCGACGAGGCGCTCTGCGAAACGCTCGCGCGCTATACGTCACGGAAAACGATCTTTGTTGTGACGCAGTTCAACCACCCGCGGGAGATCACGCCGGAATCCGCCGCCGCGGTCGCCGCGCTGCGCCGCGCCGGGTGCATCGTGCGCAACCAGACCGTGCTGCTGCGCGGCGTGAACGATGATCCCACGGTGCTCGGTGAGCTGCTTGCCTCACTCACTGCCATCGGATGCCTGCCGTACTACATTTTCCAGTGCCGTCCCGTGACAGGCGTGAAAAACATGTTCCAGGTGCCGATGGAACAGGGCATCGAGATCGTTGAGAACGCCAAGCGGCTCGTAAGCGGCATGGACAAGGCCGTTAAATACTGCCTGTCCCACCCGGCGGGCAAGCTGGAGATCCTCACGAAAACCGGCGAGAACGAGCTGCTTTTCCGGTTCCACGAAGCGAAGGATCCCGCCCGCTGCGGACAGGTGTTCCGTCACAGGACGCTCCCGGACGGCTGCTGGCTGCCGGACGAGCTGACGCTCGATTGAGATATCATATCGCATAACCAAGCTCGCCGGAGGGAATATCCCCCCGGCGAGCTTTTTCATTCATTCGTCCCGGAATAAAAAGCCGAAGAACCGCCTTCTCCCCTCCCGGCAAGCGCAATAAGGAAACTATCCTTTCAAACGCTGAGATCCCGTGTTCATCGGGGGACTTTTCACACTCCGTCCGTCTTTTCTGCATTTTCGAGCTGCGGCACGATGACGCCGCGCGGCTCTGCCGCCGTGAGCGTGAACGTATCGCTTTTCAGGAAATGTACTTCCTCTGCGGCAAAAAGCGCGGTGAATGCGTCGAGCGTGCCAAGCTCGTCAAAGCCGAAGCCCTCGCCGCGGTAGTGCATCGGCACGATGCAGCGCGGCGCGATCTTCTTCGCGATGGCAAACGCTTCTTCCGCGTCCACCGTATAGTACCCGCCGATGGGCAAGAGCAGCGCATCGCACCCGTGCAGCACGGCAATGGCGCTCTCCTCCGGCACGCAGCCGGTGTCGCCCATGTGGACAACGCGCAGCGGGCCGAAGCAAAACTGCCGGATCGTGTTCATCCCGCGGCGCGCGCCGCCGTGGTGGTCGTGCGGCACGGCAAATTCCTGCACGGAAAAATCGGGCGGCGCTTTCTCCCGGGTCTGCTTCACGCACGCCGCGGCGCTGTGGTCGCCGTGGCCGTGCGAGCAGTATACGGCGCCGGCGCTCAGACAAAGCGGCGCAAGGCCGGGGACATACCCGTCCTCATAGGGGTCGGTCACGATGGAGTATTCCCGATACTCCATGCAAAAGCACGAGTGGCCGAGCCATTGGATCTTCACTTCATTCATGCGTCTGCATCTCCTTTCGCGCCGCGGCGAGCAGCGCTCCCTTTTCGTTCGGCACCTCTTCGTCCAGCACAAGATCGAGCAGCCGGGAAAGCGTCTCCCCCACCGCCGCCCCCGGCTTCAGGCCGAGCGCCAGAAGATCGTTCCCGCTCACGGCGAGGTCCTTGACGTGCAGGCAGCCCCGCTCGGCGGTGATCTCATGTAAGATCCGCTCGTCCTCGTCCGCGAGCGCGGTCAGCCGCGCGGCGGCTTCGGGCGCGTGCGCCGCCGCGTCCGCGCGCCGGACGAGCAGCAGATCGCGCATATTCTTCTCCCCGATCTTCGCCAGCAGGCGGCGCAGGTCCTTTTTGCCGTGGCCGGTGCGCATCTCGTGGTTTTCCACAAGCGTGAGCACCCGCTCGCGCGCGGCATTGTCGCAGCGCAGAGACCGCAGCGCCGCGTCCGCAATGCGCGCGCTTACCGCCGGATGGCCGGGGAAGCGGCCGAATCCGGCCTGCGCGTCATACCGGAACGTCTCCGGCTTGCCGCTGTCGTGAAAGAGCATCGTAAGCCGGAGGACGCTCTCGGGCGCGATGGCATCCACGGCGTGCGCCGTGTGGCCCCACACGTCCCAGCAGTGGTTCTGCGGGCGGCGCGTATCAAAGCCCCGCATCGGCGCAAGCTCCGGAAGGATCACAAAAAACACCTCCGGGAAGGCGAGCAGCATCTCCCCCGCGCCGCGCGCGCAGAGGATGCCTTTGAGCTCCGAGAAAATACGCTCGGGGGAAATATTGCGCAGCAGCTCCCGGTTTTCCCGCAGCGCCGCGGCGGTTTTCTCCTCGATGGTCAGACCGAACCGCGCCGCGAAGCGCAGCGCGCGCAAAATGCGCAGCGCGTCCTCCCGGAAGCGCTCGCCGGGGTCGCCGACGCAGCGGAGGACACCGTTCCTGAGATCCTCCCGCCCGCCGAAATCGTCCCGCAGACCGCGCACGGGGCTGTACGCCATGGCGTTCACCGTGAAATCGCGCCGCACGAGATCGGCGTGGATGTCGCGCACGAACGAAACGCGGTCCGGGTGGCGGCAGTCGGAGTAGCCGCTCTCGGTGCGGAACGTCGTGATCTCCAGAGGGCCGGACGGTGCGAGCAGCGTGAGCGTGCCGTGCTTCAGACCGGTCTCGATCACGCGCTCTCCGGCAAAGACCTTTTTCATTGCCTCCGGCGGCGCGGCGGTGCAGAGATCCCAGTCGTGCGGCTCGATGCCGAGCAGCGAATCGCGCACGCATCCGCCCACGGCGTAGCTCTCCCACCCGGCGCTCTCCAGTTTTTCCAGCGCGCGAGCGGCGTCCTCCGGCAGTCTCATCGCGGTCCCTTCCTTTCCTTTTTCTGCAGTATACCACACGCCGCGCCCCGCCGAAAGCCCCCGGCGTTGACGCGCGGAAAAAAATCGGGTATATTGCTCATATATTCTTTCTATATGAGAGGCTCTGCCTATGAAAAAGCAAGGCATCCGCACTTTTGCCGCGGCGCTGCTCGCGGCGCTCCTTCTCGGTGCGCTCCCGGCACTCGCCGCCGACGGGGAGGACGGTGCGGAAGAAAGCAGCACGATCGACTTTCTCTCCTACGAGGAAGCGGTGACGTATTTCGACTTTGACACCGCCGCAAGCAACTGGTGCACGAATTTCGGCATGGATCCCACCGTGTCGCTCGAGGAGGCAAAGGCCGCCATTCTCCACGGCACGGACCGCGAGCTCGTCATCCGGCTCGCCACGTTCGCGCGCGACGTTGGTTACGGCGACGAAAAGCTCATCGTGACGAATGCCTTCCGCCCGGCGTGCTATCAGGAGGTCATCGGCCTGCACGACTCCAACGCCAACACCGGCCCCTTCCGCCGCGCGCTGCTCTGGAACGGACGGAGCGTCACGAATTTCTGGTGGGACGCCGAGACCGCCCCCGGCTGGCCGAAGGACTATGCCATTGACCTTTCCGCCTACGATATCCAGACGCTCGATCTGCGCTACTACTACCGCGCCGCGCTGCGGCTGTGGGACAACACCTGGGCGAACGGCTACTACGCCCGCCCCGGATGCAGCGGCCACAACTCCGGCAACGCGATGGATATATCGAACTACTGGCTCGGGGCGAATTTCAAAACGAGCTACGCCAACCCCAAGACCGGCGTCGTGTACCACATGGCGGACTACGGGCTTTATAAGCCGCTCCAGCCCTCGGCGACGACCGCGGGTGAAACGTGGCACATCACGTCCTCGCAGGAGGTGCTCGCGCTCGGCAATTACGACAACGCCCTTCTCTCCGGCTACGAGATCGTGTACGCGCTCTATTATAACCCGTCGCTGCGCGGCTGGTCGATGGCGGACGGGCGCGGAGTGTACATCGGCGCGGGCGTCACGGTATTGCAGATCGAGCTCTGCCGCCGCGGGCTGCTCGAAGAAAAATACATCACCGGCTACTTCTGCTCCAAAACCGACGAGGCCGTGCGCGCCTTCCAGTCGCAGCAGGGACTCGTGGCGGACGGCATCGCGGGCAGCGGCACGGTCAACGCCTTGCTCAGCGAAGAGCCGCGCACCGGCGACACGGCCGCGCCCGAGCTGACGGCCTCGACCGTCGGCGCAGCGACCTCCAAAGGCTTCTCGCTCTTCCTCTCCGGCACGGACGAGAAGGGGCTCAACGCCTTCCGCGTCGATACACGCGGCGAGGGCGACGACGTGTGGGTCACGCGCTACTACAACGCCCCCGCCTCCGGCTCCGGCACGCTCGACGTGGACATCTGGCGGCAGGGCAATTATGCGGTGCGCGCCGCCGCGTGCGACACGGACGGAAACGAAAGCCCGCTTGCCGACGTCGGCACGGTGTTCATCGATACGACAAGCCCCGTCATCCGCTCGCTCACGATCACCGACATCACCGAGACCGGCTTCTCGCTGCACCACCGCGTCACCGATAACGGCACGCTCGCGGGGCTGAGCATCACGCTCACGTCGGATACAGGGGAAACGCGCAGCACCTTCCTCGTCACCGACGGCGAGAGCGATTTCCCGTGGTCGGCGGAGGGGCTGACCGAGGGCGTGTGGACGATCTCCGTCACGGCCTCCGACGCCGCCGGGAACGAGAGCCGCTACACGTTCGACTGGAAATACACCGCCGGGACCGCGCGGCCCGGTCTCACCGTCGCCCGCCTCGGCACGCCGTAACACGAAGGTGCAAAAAGCCAAAAATGTATAAAACGACCTCCTCTGCGGAAACACTAACGTTTGCCAGAGGAGGTTTTGCTGTATATGCAGGGAAAGGTAGAGATTTGCGGCGTCAACACCTCGAAGCTCGCCGTGCTCGACAGCGCCACCACGCGCCGGCTGCTGCTGCGCGTCCGGCAGGGCGACAAGTCCGCCCGCGAAGAGCTGATCGCGGGCAATCTGCGGCTCGTGCTGTCCGTCATCCAGCGCTTTTCCTCCCGCGGGGAAAACATCGACGATCTCTTTCAGGTCGGGTGCATCGGTCTCATCAAGGCCATCGACAACTTTGACGCCGAGGCGCACGACGTGCGCTTTTCCACCTACGGCGTGCCGATGATCGCCGGGGAGATCCGCCGGTATCTGCGCGACAACAGCGCCCTGCGCGTATCGCGCAGCATGCGCGATACCGCGTACAAAATTCTGCAGGCGCGCGAAAAGCTCACCGCCGAGACCGGCCGCGAGCCGACCGAGGAGGAGATCGCAGCCGCTCTCGGCATTCCCCGGCAGGAGATCGCTCTCGCGCTCGACGCGATCAGCGACCCCGTGAGTCTCTCCGATCCGGTGTTTTCCGACGGCAGCGAGAGTCTCACGGTCATGGATCAGGTGCGCGACTCACGCAACACGGACGAGAGCTGGATCGAGTGCATGGCGCTCGACGACGCCATGCGAAGTCTGACCGGGCGGGAAAAGCGCATCCTCTCGCTGCGCTTTTACGACGGCAAAACGCAGATGGAGGTCGCCTCGATGGTCGGCATATCGCAGGCGCAGGTCTCCCGGCTGGAGAAAAACGCCATCCGGCAGATCAAAAAGGCCATTTTCGTTTCATAGGACAACGCCCCGCCCCCATAGGCTCTATGGGGGTGGTACATCATGGAGGTACGGCTTACCGAGCTGCGTTACCGCGAGGTCATCAATATTTCCGACGGCACGCGCCTCGGCTTTGTGAGCGACGCGATCCTCGATCTCACATCGGGGCGGGTGCTGGCGCTCATCGTGCCGGGGCCGGCGCGGTTTTTCGGGCTCTTCGGCCGCGAGAGCGATTATATTCTCCCGTGGGAATCCATTGCCCGCATCGGCGGGGACATCGTTCTCATCGAGGGCGCCGCGGAGATCCGGCGCGACCGGCAGCCCCGGCGAGGTATCTGGGGATAAAAACCAAGGAAAATCAAAATATTTTTTCAAAAGAGAGTGAAAAGGCTTGCAGAGTGCGCGGGCATTTGGTATAATACCCGCGCATTACGCACGGGGAGCGGACCGGCGACCATGTGGCGAAAGCCTGGTCGCGCCGGGTTGAGGCCCCCGGAGGTAATAACAAAATAAAGGAGGAACCCCCAACATGGCAGTAGTATCCATGAAGCAGCTGCTGGAAGCCGGTGTCCACTTCGGTCACCAGACCCGCCGCTGGAACCCCAAGATGGCCGAATACATCTATATGGAGCGTAACGGCATCTACATCATTGACCTCGCGAAGACCGTCAAGAAGCTCGAGGAAGCCTATGACTTTGTCCGCACTCTCTCCGAGAACGGCCAGAGCATCCTCTTCGTCGGCACGAAGAAGCAGGCGCAGGAAGCCGTCAAGGAAGAGGCTGAGCGCGTCGGCATGTACTATGTGAACGCCCGCTGGCTCGGCGGCATGCTCACCAACTTCAAGACCATGCGCACCCGTGTCGAGCGTCTGGCCCAGCTCAAGAAGATGCAGGAAGACGGCACCTTCGACATGCTTCCCAAGAAGGAAGTCATGAAGCTCATGGGCGACATGGAAAAGCTCGAGAAGTATCTCGGCGGCGTGAAGGACATGAAGAAGCTCCCCGGCGCTCTGTTCGTCATCGACCCGCGCAAGGAGCACAACGCCATCGCCGAGGCCCGCAAGCTGCACATCCCCATCGTTGCGATCGTTGACACCAACTGCGATCCCGACGAGGTTGACTACGTTATCCCCGGCAACGATGACGCCATCCGCGCCATCCGCCTCATCAGCCAGACCATGGCCAACGCCGTGCTCGAAGGCCGTCAGGGCGAGGACGCCGAGACCGTCGAGGCCGCTGAGACCGCGAAGGAGGAAGAATAATGGCTGCTATTACCGCTGCTGCTGTTAACGAGCTGCGCCAGGCCACCGGCTGCGGCCTGATGGACTGCAAGAAGGCGCTCGTCGAGAACGAGGGCGATTTCGAGAAGGCCGTTGTTTATCTGCGTGAAAAGGGTCTGGCTTCCCAGGCCAAGAAGGCGACCCGCATCGCCGCCGAGGGCATGGCGTACGCCGCGGTCATCGACGGTGTCGGCGTGATCGTCGAAGTCAACTGCGAGTCCGACTTCGTCGCGGGCGGCCCGCTGTTCGCCGAGTTCGTCTCCGGCGTGGCGAAGGTCATCGCGAAGGAAGCTCCCGCCGATGTTGATGCTCTCATGGCGTGCCCCTGGTACACCGGCAACGGCACCGTGGACAATGCGAAGAACGAGCTCTTCCTCTCCGTCCGTGAGAACATGAAGGTCCGCCGCTTTGAGCGCATCGAAGGCAAGTGCGTTCCTTATGTCCACATGAAGGGCAAGGTCGCCGTGCTCGTCGAGCTTGAGACCGAAGCCTCCGCCGAGGCCGTCACCGAGCTCGGCCGTGACGTCGCCATGCAGATCTGCGCGCTCAACCCGCAGTATCTCGACGAGAGCAACGTCCCCGCCGCCGACGTGGAGAAGGAAAAGGAGATCCGTATCGCCACCGCGAAGCAGGATCCGAAGAACGCGAAGAAGCCCGACGCCATCATCGAGAAGATCGTTGTCGGCGGTCTGGGCAAGTGGTTCAAGGAGATCTGCCTGCTCCAGATGCCGTTCGTGAAGGACGACAAGGTCAGCGTCGAGCAGCATGTCGCCGCCGTCGCCAAGGAGCTCGGCACCCCCGTCACCGTCAAGGGCTACGTCCGCTTTGAGAAGGGCGAAGGCATTGAGAAGCGTCAGGACGATCTCGCTGCCGAGGTCGCCAAGATGGTCAACGGCTGATAATTTTCATAAGCACAACTGCCGGAACGGACAACCCGTTCCGGCGGTTTTTTGCTCTTATTAATCGGTGCTTTCCTCCTGCCTGACATATATCACATCATTGAACAATCCCCGTAGTGTTCCGTCGTTCTGCAATTCGTATCCGCCTGCAGTCTTCCCAGAAACTACGTTAACAATATTATCTCCCACATACTTCCACTCTGCCGATCCGGAAGCAATGACATTTCCTTCTCCGTCTGCAACCGACATCCAGCTCGTTCCACCTTTATACAACGTTACAGTCAGCACTTTAGGATCTCCTGCCTTGTAGTCGCCAAAATCCTTGTCAAAAACCGTTTCTCCGATCCATACTCCAATAAAATCCTCTGTGGTAACTCCTGCCTTTTCGGGCGTTTCCTCTGCAGCGTCAGTGCTGATTTCCTCAGCAGCAGAAGAAGATTCTTTTTTTACAAGATCGTCCTCGGTAGCTTTCGTTCCGCAGGCGGCAAGCGAAAGCGCCATTATTACTACCAGCATAAAACAAAAAAGCCTTTTCATGTTGAACCTTCCTTCATCCCAGTTTTTTTACGATCGTTTCCATTTTTAACGACGTTTCACACAGCCTCTGACAGCAGCAATAAAGGAAAGATTGTTTTTCTCCTGATAGGCCGTGATCTTTTCTACCAGTTCTTCATCCTTCTTTGTAAAGCCAATACTCTTTATCGTCTTCGCCATCTTCCTCGCCTCCTTTTGTCAAAACAAAGTTTTTTTACAGGATTTTTGGATGCTTCGCAAATAGTAACATATATTTTTAGTTGTTTAAATATATTTTGACAAATATTTATTTACTATCGAATTGTCTCCGGTCGGTATTATCTATATGAGGTGATACCAATGACGGAGGAATTTATCCGAAACCGCATTACCGAGCTTCGGCTGCGCAGGGGCGTTTCGGAATATCAGATGAGCTACGATCTGGGACACAGCCGCGGGTATGTATACAACATTTCCTCCGGCAAGGCGCTGCCGCCGATGAAGGAGTTTCTTGCCATCTGCGATTATTTCGGCATCACGCCGCAGCAGTTTTTCAATGGCGAGGAATCGCATCCGGAGCTGATCCGAAAGGCGCTCGCCGGTATGCGGCAGCTCGACGAGGACGACATACTCATGCTGCTCGGCTTCATCAACCGGCTTTTGAAAAAATAAACAGGCTCCTTAACGATAGAGCGGACGCGCAGCTTCTGACTGCGCGTCCTTTTTTCTGCTGCCTCCCTCTTTGAGGGAGGTGGCTCGCCGAAGGCGAGACGGAAGGAGTCAACTCCCTCAGTCAGCGGCTCTGCCGCCGACAGCTCCCTCATAGAGGGAGCCATTTTCCTCCTCCCCGGCGGTTTCTTGCGTTTGGACGGAAACTGTGGTTTAATGGGCTCAACGCCAAACTGCCCGTTGGGAGAACAGCTATGAACGAAACCATTCTCGTCGTGGACGACGAGCGCGAGATCGCCGAGCTTCTGGAGATCTATCTCAAAAACGACGGCTACACCGTCCATACCTGCGCCACCGGCGCAGAGGCGCTGCGCTGCGTGGAATCGGAGCACATCGACCTCGCCCTGCTTGACGTGATGCTGCCGGACATCGACGGCTTTTCGCTCTGCCGGAAGATCCGGGAAAGCCGCTTTTTCCCCATCCTTATGCTGACCGCGCGCGTGGCCGACAGCGACAAAATTCTCGGCCTGACGATCGGCGCGGACGACTATATCACCAAGCCCTTCAACCCGCTGGAGGTCGTCGCGCGCGTAAAGACGCAGCTTCGCCGCGCCGGGCACTACAACCAGAGCGCCGCCGCGCCGGAGGAGAGCGTCGAATACGACATCCGCGGCCTTACGATCCAGCGCGAAAGCCACAAATGCACGCTCTTTGGCCGGGAGCTCTCGCTCACGCCGATCGAGTTTTCGATCCTCTGGTATCTCTGCTCGCGGCAGGGACGGGTCGTGCCGTCCGAGGAGCTGTTCGAGGCCGTGTGGAAGGAGAAATATCTGCAAAACAGCAACAACACCGTCATGGCGCACATCGCCCGGCTGCGCGAAAAGATGAACGAGCCGCCGCGGAACCCGAAATTCATCAAGACCGTTTGGGGGGTAGGGTATGAGATCGAATAAACGCCCGAACCGCTTCTCCCCGCTTGCCATACGCCTCTTTACGCGCTATCTGCTCTCGCTCGCGGCACTCTTCGCCGCGGTCGTCGGCGGGTATTTCTGTGCCGCTTTTGTCTGCTACCGCTTCCCATGGAGCGAGAACAATCCGCTCTACTATCTCCTCAAGGTTGTGGAACGGCTCTCTCCTGTGCTCATTGTCCTGCTGCTGCTCGCGGGCTTCGTCTGGTTCACGGTCCGCGCGCTGCGCCAGCCGCTCGGCTATCTGGACGACGTGATCGCCGCGGCCAAATCGCTCTCTGACCCCGCCGCACCGCCCATTGAGCTGCCGAAAGAGCTTTCGGACGTGGAAAACGAGCTCAATCTTGCGCGGTCACGCTCGCAGGAAAATCTCCGGGCACGGCGCGAAGCCGAGCAGCGAAAAAACGATCTCATCATGTATCTTGCGCACGATCTCAAAACGCCGCTCTCGTCCGTGATCGGGTATCTGACGCTGCTGCACGACGAGGGCGAGATCGCCCCGGCGCTGCGGGAGAAATACCTCTCCATCGCGCTCGGCAAGGCCAACCGTCTCGAGGATCTCATCAACGAATTTTATGAGATCACGCGCTTCAATCTCTCCGCCATCGAGCTGCAATACGGTGCCGCCGACCTCTCCCGCCTGCTCGAGCAGCTTACGTTTGAGTTTCAGCCGATGCTGCGAGAGAAAAACCTCACCTGCGCGCTCTCCACACCCGAGACGTTCCCCATTCGGTGCGACGCGAACAAATTGCAGCGCGTCTTTGATAACCTTCTGCGCAACGCCGTGCTCTACTGCTACCCGGGCACGGAGATCACCGTCACGGCGGAGCGCGTCGGCAATTTCGCCGTTGTCCGCTTCCGGAATCGCGGCGACACGATCCCGCCGGAAAAGCTCTCGCGCATTTTTGAGCAGTTCTACCGGCTGGACACGGCGCGCTCCTCTACCGGCGGCGCGGGGCTGGACCTTGCCATTGCCCGGCAGATCACGCAGCTCCACGGCGGCTCGCTCACCGGCGAGAGCCGGGACGATACCGTCACGTTCACCGTTACGCTGCCCATAGAAAAATCGGCCGTTGGAAAATCGTAAGAATTTCCGCAGAAAAACATAAGACGCCCGTCGGGGCTTGGGAAAACATTTCGCTCCCGTTTTCGATACGATACCCGTATCGGAAACGGGAGCTTTTTTATTTCTCCGCTTCCCTAAAGGAGAATGATTTCCTATGGCAAGAAAACGGCTCACGGAGCGCTTTCCGTTTCTGCTTCCGCTGCGGCGCTGGCAGAGAAAGCGCTGCTTTTATCTCAAAATGTACTTTGACGGCTGCCGGTACGCCGCCGTGCGGACAAAAACGCCGCTTGAATACACGCTTTTCCGCGCCAACGTCGCCATGCGCAATGAGCGCAGCGGTTTTCCGATGAAGTATCAGCAAAACAAGGTGCACAACCTCCGTCTTGCCGCCGAAGCAATGAACGGCGTAGTCCTCCACCCGAGCGAGACGTTTTCCTTCTGGCGTCTTGCGCGCCGCGCCGACCGCCATACTCCCTATAAGGACGGGCTCGTGCTCGTAAATGGCAGCGTCCGCCCGGCCTACGGCGGGGGGCTTTGCATGCTGAGTGATCTTCTCTACTGGTGCTTTCTGCACACACCCCTCACGGTCACGGAGCGGCACGGCCACGCCGTAGAACAGTTCCCCGCTGCGGAAGCCGAGCGCTTCCCGCGCGGCGCGGATGCGACCGTGAGTGAGGGCTGGTGCGACCTCCGCGCGCGCAACGATACGGACGCGCTCTTTCGCGTCGCCATCGATTTTTCCGACACCGACCTTTTTGTGCAAATCGAGTCCGACCGTCCCCCGGCGCGGGAATACCGCGTGTACAACGGCGCGGTCTCGTATGTGCAGCGCGGCGGCAAAATCTACGAGCGCGCCGAGGTATTCCGCGAGGAAACCGACGCCGTGATCAAAACAATGGAGCGGCGGCTTTTGTACGCGAACGAATGCGAGATCGCCTACCCTCTGCCGGAGGGCACGCCCATACGAAAGGAATAAATAATCCATGAACACCAAAAAGAAAACGCTCGCCGTGCTCTTCGGCGGCCATTCGAGCGAATACGAAGTTTCTCTCCAATCCGCCGCGGCGGTGTTGGAGGCCGTTGACACAGAGCGGTTTGATCCTCTGCCCATCGGCATCACGAAAGACGGAAACTGGCATCACTATCTCGGCACCTACAGCGCCATCGCCGCCGGAACGTGGGTGGACGATCCCACGCTCCTCCGCCCCGCCGCCTTCTCGCCGAGCCGCGGTGCGCCGGGGTTTTGGGAACTCCACAATGGCAAGTGGATGCTGCGGCGAATCGATCTCGCCTTCCCCGTGCTGCATGGGAAGAACGGCGAGGACGGCACGGTGCAGGGGCTTTTTGAGCTCTCCGGTATCCCGCTCGTCGGGTGCGGCACGCTCGCCTCGGCGCTCTGCATGGACAAGGACCGCGCGCACAAGCTCGTCTCCCTTGCCGGGATCGCGGTGCCGAAGTCGGTCGTGCTCGAAGGGAACACGGCGGAGACGCGGCAGAAGATCCTGGATACACTCTCCTTCCCGGTGTTCGTAAAGCCCGTGCGCGCGGGCTCGTCCTTCGGCGTGACGCGCGTGGAATCGCGCGATGCGCTCGGCACCGCCGTCGATGCAGCGTTCCGGTACGACAGCTCCGTTATCGTCGAGGAAGCCGTGCCGGGCTTTGAGGTCGGCTGCGCCGTGCTCGGCACGGACACGCTGACCGTCGGCCGCACCGACGAGATTGAGCTCTCCGGCGGCTTTTTCGATTTTGAGGAAAAATACACGCTCAAAACCTCCCGCATCCACATGCCCGCGCGCGTAGACGCGGCAACGGAGCTGCGCATTCAGGAAGCGGCCAAAACAATCTACCGCGCGCTCGGCTGCTCGGGCTTCGCGCGCGTCGATCTCTTCCTCACGCCCTCCGGCGAGTTGGTGTTCAACGAGGTGAACACGATCCCCGGCCTCACCGCGCACAGCCGCTTCCCCAACATGATGAAAGGGATCGGCCTGTCGTTTCCGCAGATGATCGACCGGCTGCTGGGGTTGTACGTATGAGCATCCGGGAGAAGATCATCGACTATTCGCGCGGGAACGATCTTTCGCGCTTCTGGCGGCTCTACCGGCGGCAGCAGCGCGCAAAGTCCGGCTTTCGCCGGGACGTGCTGACATTTCTTATGAGCCGCTGCGCCGCACGGCACGGCGGGTACATTGGCCCGGACGCGGTGATCCGGGGCGTGCCGTCGCTCCCGCACGGGCTGCACGGCGTTTTCATCTCGCGCTATGCCGTTATCGGGGCAAACTGCCGCATTTACCAGAACGTGACCATCGGCGAGATCGCCGGAAAAGCGCCGGAGATCGGTGACGGCTGCCTCATCGGCGCTGGCGCGGTGCTCGTCGGCGGCATCCGCGTCGGTCCCGGCGCGAAGATCGGTGCGGGGGCCGTCGTACACACGGATGTACCGGCGGGCGCCACGGTCGTGTCGCCCGGTGCACGCATCATCGAAAGGTGCGAGCCGTGACGGGCGCGGATACCTCCCGCGCGTGGCGGGAGCTCGGCGCCGCGGCGCTCGCGCACAACGTTTCGGTTTTGCGCGGCGCGCTGCCGCCGGGGTGCGAGCTGATGGCGGTCGTAAAGGCGGACGCCTATGGTCACGGGATGGCCGCCGTCGTGCCGCAGCTCTTGTCGCTCGGTGTGCGCTCGTTCGCCGCGGCAACGCTCGACGAGGGTTCGCAGCTCCGCGCGCTCGGCGCAGAGGGGACGGTACTCATTCTCGGCTGCACATCGCCGCAACGCGCCGGGGAGCTTGCCCGTCTCGGTCTTACGCAGACCGTGGCCGACCTTGCGCACGCCGAAGCGCTGAATGCGCAAGGCGTGCCGCTGCGCGTACATTTGAAGATCGACACCGGGATGCACCGCCTCGGCATCGCGTGGGACGCGCCGGAGGCGGCGCGCGCGGTGTTTCGCATGGAAAATCTCACGGTGGACGGGATATATTCGCATCTCTGCTGCGCCGACAGTCTCGCGCCGGGCGATGTTTCGTTCACACGCGAGCAGATCCGCCGGTTTTATGCGCTGACGGCGGCGCTTGCCGCGCAGGGCATTTCCCTGCCGAAGCTGCATCTGCAAAGCAGCTATGGTCTCCTGAACTATCCGGAGCTGCGCTGCGATTATGCGCGCGTCGGCCTTGCGCTCTATGGCGCGGCGGAGGGAACCGCAGCGCGCTCGCTCGGTCTGCGTCCCGTTCTCTCGCTCCGGGCGCGCGTCGCCTCCGTTCGGGATGTGGCGAAGGGCGAGAGCGTCGGGTATGACCGCGCGTTCACTGCGCGTCGAAAGAGCCGCATCGCCGTGCTGCCCATCGGCTACGCCGACGGCTATCCCCGTGCGCTCTCCAATACCGGGCTCGTCCGTATCCACGGATGTCTCGCGCCGGTCGCAGGACGGATATGCATGGATCAGCTCGCCGTGGACGTAACGGACGTGTCGGGCGTCGTCGACGGGGACATCGCCGAGCTTATCGGCGATGCTTCGCCGCTGCGCGCCGGGGAAGTCGCCGCGCGCTGCGGCACGATCCCCAACGAACTTCTGAGCCGCCTCGGCGCGAGGCTGCCGGTGGTAATAAAATGATACAAAAACACCCAAGACCGCAGTCTTGGGTGTTTTTTAGATGATGGTGTGAAAGTTTAATCCACCAGCTGCTCCATCTCGTCGATGAGCTCGCCGAAGAGGGCGAGCGCGTCGTTCACGGGCTTCGGCGTGCTCATATCGACGCCCGCGATCTTGAGAAGGCTGATCGGGTCGGCGCTGCCGCCGGAGGAGAGGAACTTCTTATAGTCGGCGACAGCCGGTTCGCCCTCGGCGAGAATGCGGTTTGCGATCGCCACGGCAGCGGAGAAGCCGGTGGCGTACTGGAACACATAGTAGTTATAGAAGAAGTGCGGGATGCGCGCCCACTCGAGCGCGATGCCGTCGTCGGAGACCATGTTGGGGCCGAAGTACAGCTTGTTGAGCGCGAGATACTTTTCACTCAGCGCGTCCGCCGTGAGAGCCTCGCCCGCGCCGTTCATCTCGCCCATGATCTTCTCAAACTCGGCGAACATCGTCTGGCGGTATACCGTGCCCTTGAACTGGTCAAGGAAGTGATTGATGAGATAGGCGCGCTGCTTCTTGTCGGTCGTCTTGCCGAGCAGATGGCGCATGAGCAGTACCTCGTTGCAGGTGGAGGCGACCTCAGCCACGAAGATGACGTACGCGGCGGTATTCACCGGCTGGTACTTGCAGCTGTGGTAGCTGTGCAGCGCGTGGCCCATTTCGTGGGCGAGCGTGAACATGCTGTCGAGATTGTCCTTGTGGTTGAGCAGGACATAGGGGTGCGGGTAGCTGTTGCCGGAGGAGTACGCGCCGCCGCGCTTGCCGGTATTTTCGTAAACGTCAATCCAGCGGTTGGCGAAGCCTTCTTTCAGAAGATCGGTATAATCCTCGCCGAGCACCGCGAGCGCTTCGAGCACCGTGGCCTTGGCTTCCTCGTAGGTGATAGCGCTGTCGACATCCGCCACGATGGGGGTGTACACGTCGTACATGTGCAGCTCGTCCACGCCGAGCAGCTTCTTGCGCAGCGCAACATAGCGGTACATCTTGTCCATGTTCGCGTGGACGGCCTCGATGAGATTGTCGTAAACCTCCTCCGGCACCTCCGTCACGTCGAGCGCGGCGGCGCGGGTGGAGGGATAGTGCCGCGCGTCCGAGAAGAACTTGAGCGAGCGGAACTGCCCGTCGAGCGCCGCGGCGACGGTATTTTTGAATTCGCCGAAGCGGTTATAGTAAGCTTCAAAGGCGTTTTTGCGCAGCACGCGGTCGCTGCCCATGAGCAGGGGAACGAACGTCCCGCTCGTGAGAACGTGGGAATGGCTCTCGCCGTCGGTCACGGCCGGGAACGTGAGATCGGCGTCGCGGAAGACGCTGGCGATATTTTCCGGGGCGTTCGCCATCTCTCCGGCGGCGGAGAGGAGCTTCTCCTCCTCCGGGGAGAGGATGTGCGCCTTGCGGCGGCGAATTTTATAAATATTGCGGCGGTAGGTCTCCAGCTCCGGCTGCGCGGCATAGAAGAGATTCACCGTGTCCTCGTCGAGCGCCATGATCTCCGGCGTTTCAAACGCGCTCGCCGCGTCGATGGCGACGAGCGTCGCAAGCGCCTTGGAGCGCATGCCCTGATAAAAGCCGTTGCCGGTGTCCTCGTCGCCCTTGCAGTTCGCGTAGCCGTAGAGCTTTTCAAGCCGCACGGAGAGCGCATCGTTCAGGCGGAACCACTCCAAAAGCGTCTCCGCGCTCTCACCGAGCCTGCCGCGGAATGCTTCGATCTGCTCCGGCACGGCCTTGAACGCTTCATACTCCGCCTGCCACGCCTCGTCGCTTTCAAATACGTCCTTGAGATTCCAGGTCGATTCCTCCGGCACTTCGCTGCGTGCCGGGATGGGTCTGTCTGCCATTGAATGATCCTCCTATTGAAAATCAGAATTTCTTTTTCGGGAGCTTGTGCTCCTTGCCGTCCGCGCCGATGACGTAGACGTTTTCGAGCGTTTCGAGCGTGCCGCGCCGCCAATCGGCCAGATATTCCTCGCGCAGGGCGAGGCGCTCCGCCGTTTCCTCGGGCGTGAGCGCGCGCTCACGCGAAATGCGCGTCAGCTCGCTGATACGGTTTTTCTTTTCTTCGGTCATGGTCACATTGTCCCCAATTCGTCCAGATTCTTTTCAAACGCGCCGAGGCAGTGCTCCATAAACCAGTCTGCCTCCGGGAGATGCATCTCCTCAATGGCGCGGCGCGTCTGCTCCTCGGCGGAGAGAAATTCGCGGTTGCCCGCCTTGCGCTCTTCGATGCACTGGCGCAGCGCCGAGAGCTTGTCGGCTGCCTTGACGAGCTTTTCCTCGTCCTCCGATGCTGTGAATGCGCTCTCGTATGCCCCGCGCAGCTTCTCCGGCAGCATGGCGAGAAGCCGCTCGTCCGCGGCGTGCTCGACCTTTTTATAGGCGTCGCGGAGCGTGCGGTCGTGGTACTTGATCGGCGTCGGGAGATCGCCGGTCAGAATTTCGCTCGCGTCGTGGTAGATTGCGAGCACCGCGAGGCGCTCGGCGTCGCATTCTTTCCCGAAGATCTCGCGCCGGATGATGCCGAGCGCGTGGGCGTACACCGCCGTTTCATGGCTGTGCTCCTGCACGTTTTCCGGGATGCTGCTGCGCATGAGCCCCCAGCGGGAGATATACCGCATGCGCGACAAAAGGGCATAAAACCCCGTTTCCTTCACCATTTGTTGCTCACCTTCTCCGCAAAGCCGGGAAAATCCGCAAACTCCACCACCGTGCCGTTATCGAGAACGGCCTTGCCGGTAAACCTTCCGAACACCTGGTGCTGGTCGGATTTGATGAGCTTCACGTCCGCGCAGCTCGCGCGGTCGAGCACCGGCACGAAATCGGCCTCGAAGCGCCCGTCGTCAGACGTGAACTTCCATGGCTCGGTATAGCGCTCTTTTCCCTCGGCTTCGCCGGGGATCTCAAATTTGATGCCGCCGAGCTTGTGCGCGGTACCGGCGTGGAAGAGCATGTTTTCGCTCGCCGCGCTCGTATCGCCGAAGCCGTAGCCGAGATTCCAGCCGAACGGCGTCCCGCTCGGCAGCACATACGCCGCGCTGCTCCAGTACCACGTATTTTCATACGTCCACACGCCGCGGCCCCAGTCGAGCACGGCGAAGCTGTCGCTCGGCTCAAAGGTATACGTCTTGCCGTTATAATTAACATACCCGCTCGCGCGAAAGCCCACGATCTTCTGGTTATAGTAGAAATGGCCGGGCTTATCAAAGGGCGTGGCGATAACGAGCGAATCCTCCGGGCATTCGGTGAGCTCGACGCGCGCGGAGAGGGCGCTCTCGCCGAACTTGTTCATATACGCGATGAGGACGCGCTTCTCCCCCTCGTGGATGAAGTGGATACCGTAGCCGCGCGCGGCGGAGTGCACATCGCCGGTCACGCTCGTCTCCGGCAGGTGCTTTTTGCCGAGCGGCAGGAAGGACATCGGGCTTTTCGTGATCTCCCAGCCCTCCTCGAGATCGAGCAGACTCACGGAGTCCAATCCCATATAGCCGTTATCCGCCACAGTGAGCGCGAGAGCGAATTTGCCGTTGTTGACGAGATAATAATCCCATTCCTTGATGCGCAGGGGCGAGACCTTCACGTCCGCGCGGCGGTATTCCTGCACGAGCGTGCGGGAAAAGCCGGGGCGGGCGAGATCGCCCTTTTCGTTGAGCAGCGCGCCGGGGGTCGTGATCTCGGTCTGTCGGTCCATTCAGATGCCCTCCTTACGCTGGGCGCGGATGTCCCGGCCCAGAAATTCCAGCCATTCGTATTCTCCGGCGAGCCGCGAGGCGAGCGCCGCGCCGTAGCGCGTTTCAATGCCGGAGCGGTCGAGATTCGTGGATACGATCGTCTTTTTCCCGGCGCGCAGGCGGCCGTCGAGCAGGGCGTAAAGCGCGCTCTGCGTGAACGCCGTCAGCATTTCGGTGCCGAGATCGTCGAGAATGAGAAGATCGCAGCTCATAAGCTGGCGCACGCGCGAGGCGGCGTCCGATACCTCGTCCGTATCGCGGGAGAATTTCTCGCGCTCGAACGAGGCGAGAAGCCCGCTCGCCGTATCGTACGCCACGCCGCAGCCCTTTGCGGCCACGACGCGCGCGATGGCGGCGGAGAGGAACGTTTTCCCCAGTCCCGGCTCGCCGGTGAACAGCAGATTCGGCGACTGCGCGCCGAAGCTCTCGGCATAGGCGCGGCATAGGCGCAGCACGCGCTCCATCTGCGCGCGGGGCGATACGCCCGACGCAGGGGCAACGGGGCTGTAGTAATCCAGCCGGAAGTTTTCAAATGTCTCGTCCCCCTGCTTCAAAAGGGGCGCGAGCTCTCTGGTCTGCTCGGCGCGGTAGAGCTTTTGGACGCACTCGCAGATCTTCCCGTCCGTCCAGCCGGTATCGCGGCAGCGCGGGCAGGAATAGATGGGGTCGAGATAATCCTTCGGGTATCCGTTCTGCACGAGAAGCGCCGAACGCTTTTCCTGCAAAGCGAGGCTTTCCTTCTCGAGCTCCTGCGCGGTGCGGGCGCTCTGCCGCATGGCGATGCGAACCATCTCGCTCAGATTGGCGCAGAGGGCCGTGTCGATGCGTCCGATCTCCGGGATCTTCGCGGCGATCTCGCGGCGGCGGCGATCCTCCTCCGCGCGGTTTTCCGCGCGCAGCGTCTCCTGTTTGGCGCGGGCGCGCGCCAGAAGCCGTCCTTCCATATCCTCTTACCCCCCGATGTTCTTCAGTATGCCCTCGAGCCGGGCGAGATCGTCCCCGCCGGTGCGCCGCGGCGCGCTTTCCGCAGCGGGCTTGGCGCGCGACGATGCGCGGCTGTCGCCCTTCTCGATCTGCTCGGCGGTGAAGAGCTTTTTCTCGTACCAGCTCTTCACGATCTTGTCCATATACGCCCAGGCGAGCTTGCCCGTGCCGACGACGGTGCGGTCGTAGGCGATGGCGAGCGCCTCCGCGCCGTAGCCCATCGAAAGCCAGCTTTCGATGTACTTGCGCTCCGTGGGCGTCAGGTCGCGTCCCGTGAGCGAGAGCGCGTGGCGGACCTTTTCCATCTCCTCGTCGCGCCGGGCGAGCGCGGCGAGATATTCCTCCGCCTGCGGCGCGGTGAGGATCTCGCGGTTGGCCCAGTAGAACGCTTCCTTCTCGATGGCGCGCATCGTCGGGAGGCGTCCTTCCCCGTAGCGGCGGCGCAGCTTGTCCGCGCAGTGGTGGATGAGCAGCAGTATCGTCTCCGCCGTCATGCCGAGACGGTCGTAAATGCCGAAAAGTGTGTTGAGATCCGCGCTCGAGAGCGTGTGACCGAGCACGCGCTGGCACTCGCCGAGCAGCGCGCGGAACGCCCCGTCATCGGCGCTGCGGCGCAATATGTCCTCCGTGCGGTATACCGGCAGCTCGTCCGGTCCCGGCAGAGGCACGTCCCCGGCGGTGAGAAGGCCCGCCCCGGAGAGCCGGCGCGCCGCCGCGGTGATCTGCTCTCCCGTGCGGGAGAGCGCGCGCGCCGCCGCCGCGGTATCGAGCACGCCGCCGGAGCGCAGAATATAAAGATACAGCAGCGCGCACTCCCCGTCGCCGAGCGCGAGGAGCTTTTCGGCGTCCTCCGCCGGGAGAGAGAGCGTGTTCGCGCCCTGGATACGATAGCGTTTTCCGTCCATGTTCGTCCTTTTGGGGTATAGTCCCCCATAATCTATGTGTATCGGATATTATATCATAATGTTTCTACTTGAAGCAAGGGTGTTCGTTGTGTTATAATCTTATTTTGAAGAAGTACCGTTTTCCCGGTACCGTGTTTACGAGGAAGAAATTATGGTCGAACTGCTCGCTCCCGCCGGGTCGCCGGAGGCCGTCACCGCCGCCGTGCAAAGCGGCGCGGACGCCGTATATCTGAGCTTTGAGGATCTGACTGGCTGCCGCCGGACGGAGAACATTCCGAACAGCGAATTTGAGTCGGTCGTGCGCTACTGCCGCATCCGCGGCTGCCGCGCGTATCTCGCGCTCAACATCCCCGTCCGCGAGGACGAGCTGAACAAAGCCGCGGGCCTTGCCCTGCGCGCGCAGCGCTGCGGCGTGGACGCGATCATCGTCCGCGATCTCGGTCTTTTCCGCATTCTCCGCTCGCTGCTGCCGGAAATGCCGCTTTTTGCCGACGCGCATCTCGGCTTCTATACGCCGGAGAGCGCGGCCATCGCGCAGCGGCTCGGCTTCCGGCGCGTTTTCCTGCCCCCCGATCTCCCGCTCGAGGATATCCGCCGCATGGCGCAATGCCCGATTGAGACGGCCGTGTGGGTGCAGACGCCGCTTTGCGCCGCCGCGTGCGGCACATGCCGCATGAGCGCCTTTGCCGGGCGCGAGAGCGCCGAGCGCGGCCTTTGCAGCGAGCTCTGCCGCGAGCAGTACACGCTCGGCGGCCGCTGGGACACAACGCCTCTGAGCTGGAAGGACCGCTGCATGCTTCCCGCGTGCCGGGATCTCATCGACGCGGGCGCAACCTGTCTCGCCATCGGCAGCCGCGAGCGCCGGAGCGAGTATGTCTCCGCGTTCACGGACGTGTGGGCGACCGCCATCCGCGAAAGCCAGCTGCCCGCCGAGCCGGAGCTGGAGCGCTTAGAGCGCGTCTTTCTCCCGTGGGGCGCGGCGAAAAAAGATCTTTACGAAACCGCCGAAGCGCCGGAGAAGATCCCCGGCGAGACCGAGGCCGTCTGCGCGGAGCAGCGCCGGAACTATACGTCCGGCGAGGCGCGCCGCGTCGGCGTGAGCTTTGCGGTCGCGGCGAAGGACGCGCACTCGAGCGTCATTCTCGGCGCGCAGGATACGGACAAGACCATCGCCGCGATCGAAGGCCCCGTGCCGGACGATGCCGGCGACGTGGAGCTCACCGAGGACGGTCTGCGCGAGGCGATGTACCGCACGGCCGGAACGCCGTTCCGCTGCACCGAGGTGCGCGTGCAGTCTCCCGCGGGAGAAAAGCTCCGGGTATCCGGTATCGAACTGGACGAGGCCCGCCGCCGTCTTTTGTATAAGCTCTCCGAGGAGCGCGCCAAGCTCCCGGACCGCAAAGAGGGCGACTTTCCCGAGACGCCGCGCATCGCCCCCGCGCCGCACCTGCCCGCGATCAACTTTTCGTTCCAGACCGCCGCGCAGATGACGCCGGAGCTGGCCGCGCTCTGTCCGGAGTGCGTATACGTCCCGCTCGAGCTACTCGCGGAAAATCCGTCGGTCGCCGATGCGTTCCGCGAAAACGGCGCGGAGATCGTCGCCGCGCTCCCCTCCGTTGCGTTCGGCGAGAAGGAAGAGAGCGAGCTGCGCGCGCTTCTTGCAAAGGTGCACGAGAGCGGCGTCACGCAGGCGCTCACCGGAAATCTCGGTCTCGCGATGATGGCGGGACAGGAGGGCTTCCGCATCCGCGGCGACTTTGATCTCGCCGTGATGAACAGCTATACCCTTTCCGGCATGGCGTCGGCGGGCTTTCTCTCGGCGATGCTCTCGCCGGAGCTGACGTTTGCCGACATCCGCGAGATGCCCAAGTGCATGGACGCCGAGCTCGCCATATACGGCCGTCTGCCCGTCATGGTGACGCAGACCTGCCTTTTGAAGGCAAGCGCCGGACGGTGCACCTGCACCACGCCCGGCCAAATGGCTGACACACGCGGCGGCGTATGGCCGGTGACGAAGCATTTCGGCTGCCGCAACACCGTTTGGGCGGCGCGCAAGCTCTGGCTCGGCGACGTGACGCAGGAGTGGATCGATCTCGGTCTCTGGGCGGTGCGGCTGTGCTTCTCCACGGAGAGCGCGCGCGAATGTCTGGAAGTTGCCGAGAGCTATATCCAGGGCACGCATTATAAGCCCAACGGCATAACGAGAGGACTGTATTACCGTGGCGTACTGTAATAAACGGCTGATCCTCGCCTCCGGCTCGCCCCGGCGGCGGGAGCTGCTTGATAAATTCGGCATAAACTATGAGATCCTCCCCGCACAGGGCGAGGAGAGCGCGCCGCCGGAGCTCACGCCCGGCGAGCGGGTAAAGGCGCTCGCCGCGCAGAAGGCGGAGGAGGTGGCGCAGCGCCTAAACGATCCCGCCGCCGTGATCCTCGCCGCCGACACGCTCGTGGAGCTGGACGGCGAGGTGCTCGGAAAGCCCGGCACGGCGGAGCGGGCACAGGCCATGCTGCGCGCGCTCTCCGGGCGGGAGCACCGCGTATGGAGCGGCGTGTGCATCCGCGAGGGCGAAAAGGTGCTCGCAGAGAGCGAGTGTACCTCCGTCCATTTCCGCGCTCTCACCGATGCGGAGATCCATGCCTACATCACCACCGGCGAGCCGCTCGACAAGGCGGGCGCTTACGGCTATCAGGGGCTCGCGAGTCTCTTTGTGGAGCGCATCGAGGGCGATTTCTTCAACGTGATGGGACTTCCGGTCTGCCGTATGGGGCAGATGCTCCGCGAATTTGACATTTCTCTTCTCTGATTTTTTTACTCGCGCCCGGGACGTTCCCGGGAGAACAGGGGGTCAAGCCTTGAAAACTTATCTGAAGCAATACGGCGTGCGCATGGCGATCATCATCGTTGTGGCGGCGCTTCTCATAGGCCTTGCCGCGCGCCCGAAGGCGGACGGCAGCTCCGGCGCGGTGCCGGAGGCGGCCAACGCCCTGCGCATCCCCATTCAGGGCGCCGTGGGCTCTGTCGTGGAGTGGATGCGCGGCATTTACGGCTACATCTACCGCTACGATAAGCTGCTCGCGGAGAACGAATCGCTCCGCCGCCAGCTTGCCGAGGCGCAGGAGCAGGTGCGCTCGAGCCAGGACGCGCTTGAGGAGAACACCCGTCTGCGCACGATGCTCGGGTATTTGGAAAAGAACACGACGTTCAAGACCGAAGCCGCCATGATCACCTCGTGGGACGCCTCCAACTGGACGAGCGCCTTTACGATCTCCAAGGGTACGGACAACGGCATTGAGCAGGGCGACTGCGTCATCACCGAGTCCGGCATGCTCGTCGGGCAGGTGTATGAGGTCGGCAAGAACTATGCCTCCGTGCGCACGACGATCGACGTGAACATGGACGCGGGCGTGCTCGTGGGCGAATCGTCCATCGCCGCGATGATCGTCGGCGACTATGCGCTCATGAAGGAGGGCTGCTGCAAGCTCAGCTACTTCACCGACGATGTGACGCTCTTCACCGGCGACAGCGTCGTCACCTCCGGCCGCGGCGGCGCGTTCCCGTCCGGCATCATCGTCGGCACCGTCACGGAGCTGCGCAGCGAGGCGGGCGGCCAGTCGTATTACGCGGTCGTCAAGCCCTCGGTCGATCTTTCCGTGCTGTCGCAGGTCTTCATCATCAAGGATTTTGAGGTCATCGAGTGAAACGAAACAAGATCAATTTCCAGCTTTCCGATATGAAGCTGGACGAGCTCTGGCTGAAGACCCGGCGCGGCGTTTTGTATGCGCTGTATCTCATCGGCGCGCTGCTCGTGCAGAACGTGATATTGAGCCACGTTGCGCTCTTCGGCGTGCGGGCCATGTTTCTGCCCGCGCTCGTCGTGGCGGCGGCGCTCTTTGAAGGCGGCTGGGGCGGCGGGCTGTTCGGTCTGGCCGCGGGCATTCTCTCCGATCTCTTTTTCGGCTCGCAGAGCGTGCTGTTCACCGTTCTCTTCCCCGTGATGGGCTTCATCGCGGGCTTTCTCGGCGATTTTTATCTCAACAAGCGTCTTTTCACTTACTGCATCCTGGGCGCGGCGGCGCTCTTTCTCGCCGCGTTCGCGCAGATGTTCAGTCTGCTCTTCTACGAGGGACAGAGCAGCGCCGCGCTCTGGGTAACGGCGCTTCTGCAGACGCTCTGGAGTCTGCCGTTCCTCTTTCCCTCGTACTATCTCTGCAAAAATTTCCCGTGGCGTTCGTCGCGGGACGTGCCTACGCCGTATAAATAATCTCACCCCCTCCGCATTTTGAAAGGAACTTTCCATGCAGAAAATGGTAAAACCCATCCGGCTCGTTGTGCTCGCCGTCGTCTTTGTGCTGCTGCTCGGCGTTTACTTCGTCGCGCTTTATAAGCTGCAGATCATCGGCGGGCGCGAATACTACGCCGTAGGGGAAACGGAGACGAAAGAAGACATCACCATCGCCGCGGCGCGAGGGAACATTCTCGACCGCTACGGGCGTCTGCTCGTGTCCAACTCGCTCTGCAACAACCTGTCCATCAACGTAACGGAGCTCTTCAGCCAGGACGACCCGAACGCGGTCATTCTCGAGCTGTGCAGCGCCGTGGAGCGCTTCGGCGACACCTATACCGACACGCTGCCCATCACGAAGGCTCCGCCCTTTGAGTTCACCGAGATGGACACGCTGCAGAAGAGCATGCTCGACGCCTGGCTCAAGGCGAACGACATGCCGCTCGACTCCAGCGCCGTGGAGATCCTCGCGGCGATGCGCACGCGCTACAGCGTCGGCAGCGAGTATAACGCCGAGGACGCCCGGCGCATCGTCGGCGTCCGGTACGAGATCAACGACCGCTTCAACATCAACACCACGCCCTACGTTTTCGCCGAGGACGTTTCGATGCCGCTGCTCACCTATCTCATGGAGCAGGACATCCCCGGCTTTGAGCTTTCCTCGTCCTATGTGCGCGAATACAAAACGCAGTACGCCGCCCACCTGCTCGGCTATACCGGCAAGCTGACGGCGGAGGAATGGGCGACCTACGCCGGCAAGGACTACTCGCTCGACGCCTACGTCGGCAAGGACGGCGTGGAATACGCCTTTGAGGGATATCTCCACGGCGTGGACGGCGAGGCGGAGGTCTACTCCAATCTCGACGGCGTCACGCTCCGCACCAAGTACACCAAGGAGCCGCAGCCCGGCGGGCATGTCTATCTGACGCTGGATATCGGCCTGCAGGAGGTGTGCGAGGAGGCGCTCGCCGCGCACATCGAGTCGATCAACGAAGATCGCGCCCGCATCATTGCGGAAGCCGAAATGTACGGCACCGAGAGCACCGAAATGATCTCCGGCGGCGCGCTGTGCGTCGTGAAGGTCGATACCGGCGAGCCGCTCGCGCTCGTGAGCTATCCGACCTACGACGCCGCCACGATGCTGGATAATTACGAAACGCTCGTCGCGGACGAGAACGCCCCGCTCTATAACCGCGCGCTCATGGGCGTTTACGCCCCCGGCTCCACGTTCAAGCCCTGCACCGCTACGGCGCTGCTCGCCGAGGGTATCATTTCCCCGACGCGCACGCTGAAGACCGAAGGTCAGTTCACCAAGTACATCGACGACGGCTACGCCCCCGAGTGCTGGATCTACTCGACCTATAAATACACCCACGGCGAGATCAACGTCGTGCAGGCGATCACCTACTCCTGCAACTACTTCTTCTACTATTTCGGCGACGAGCTCGGCATCGACAAGATGGCGTACTACGCCAAGCTCTACGGTCTCGGCGAGCACACCGGCATCGAGCTGCCAGAGGTCACCGGCCAGATGTCCACCCAGAGCTTCAAGGAACAGTACACCGGTATCTCCTGGTTCCAGGGCGATACGCTGCAGAGCGCCATCGGCCAGTCGTTCACCGAATTCACGCCGCTGCAGATGGCGGAGTATTGCGCAGCCATCGCCAACGGCGGCACGCGCCACAGCGCCTCCATTCTCAAGGAAGTGCGCAGCTACGATTACTCCAAAACGCTCTTCCAGCGTGAAACGGAAGTGCTCAGCAAGCTCGATATCGATCCCGAGATCTTCGGCTACATCCAGTACGGCATGTACGGCGTGCTCTATGACGCCGCGAGCACGCTCAAGGAGCATTGGCTCGACAGCAGCATCGTCGCCGCCGCCAAGACCGGTACGGCGCAGCGCGGCGAAGGTCTCGTCAACAACGCCATGTTCATTCTCTACGCCCCCTATGGCGATAACCCCGAGATCGCCATCGCGATCGCTGTGGAAAAAGGCGGCGCGGGCGCCACGCTCTCGCCGGTCGCGCGAAAGATCGTGGATTATTACTTCACGTTCCAGTCCAGCGCCAACACTGTGGAAAATGCGTATTCTCTGCTGAAATAATCCGAAATTTTCGTTGCAAATAGCGCTTTTTGCGGTTATAATTTAAAAGGTTTTATCTGCCCAAATCATCAAAAATATACGGAGGTGCCAAAGCATGAATATCGCTCTTCTCGCCCATGACGGCAAAAAGGAGCTTATGGTCCAGTTCTGCATTGCCTACTGCGGCATTCTCTCCGGTCACGACATCTGCGCCACGAACACCACGGGCAAGCTCGTTTCCGAGGCGACGGGGCTGCCGGTCACGCTGTATCTGCCCTGCACGCAGGGCGGCGCGCAGCAGATCGGCGCGCGCATCGCCTACAACGAGATCGACCTCGTGCTCTTCTTCTGCGACCCCAAGGCCAACACGAAGGACGTGGACGCCATCGCCCGCCTGTGCGACCAGCACAGCATTCCCTTCGCTTCCAACGTCGCCACCGCCGAGGTGCTCGTGCAGGGTCTCCGCCGGGGCGATCTGGACTGGCGCGATATCGTCAACCCGAAGAAAAAATAAAAACACCCTACAACTTTTCCGAGGAATGGATAGCCGGCAGCGGCCAGCTATCCATTCTCTATTCAAAGGAGGATTCCCCCATGGCCCAGATCCGACCGCACACGCTCTCCGGCTTCATGGAGCTTCTGCCGGAAGACCAGAAGAAAATGCAGCGCGTCATGGCGACGCTGCGCGAGAGCTACGCTCTCTACGGCTTCACGCCGCTCGACACGCCCGTCATCGAGAGCGCCGACGTGCTTCTCGCCAAGGGCGGCGGCGAGACCGAAAAACAGATCTACCGCTTCACGAAGGGCGACAGCGATCTTGCCCTCCGCTTTGATCTCACCGTGCCGCTTGCAAAGTACGTCGCGCTGCACGCCAACGAGCTGACATTCCCCTTCCGCCGCTACCAGATCGGCAAGGTCTACCGCGGCGAGCGCGCCCAGCGCGGCCGCTTCCGCGAGTTTTATCAGGCGGATATCGACATCATCGGCGACGGCAAGCTCGACATTATGAACGAGGCCGAGATCCCCGCCGTCATTTACCGCACGTTCAACGCGCTCGGACTCAAAAACTTCCGCATCCGCGTGAACAACCGCAAGGTTCTGAACGGCTTTTTCGCTCTGCTCGGGCTGACGGAGAAATCCGGCGACGTGATGCGCACGATCGATAAGCTCGACAAGATCGGCCCCGACAAGGTCCGCGCCGTGCTCACGGACGAGTTCGCCGTCGAGCCGGAGAACGCGGATAAAGTCCTCGAGTTCATCTCCGTGCCCGGTACGAGCGCGGATAAGCTCGCCTTCCTGCGCCGGTACGAGGGGAAGAACGAGACGTTCGATCTCGGTCTGCACGAGCTCGCCACCGTCGTGGAGTACGTCGGCTCGTTCGGCGTTCCGGCGGAGAATTTTGAGATCGATCTCACGATCGCGCGCGGGCTCGACTACTACACCGGCACGGTGTACGAGACCGTGATGACCGACCATCCGGAGATCGGCTCGGTCTGCTCCGGCGGACGGTACGACAATCTCGCCGGGTACTACACCGACCGCACGCTCCCCGGCGTCGGCATCTCCATCGGCGTGACGCGCCTTTTCTATGTGCTGCAGGAGCAGGACATGCTCTCTAAGGACATCCTCACTGCCCCCGCCGAGGCCGTCGTTATCCCGATGGACACAGACTGCATGGCGTTTGCCGTGGAGACCGCGACGGCGCTGCGCGCCGAGGGCGTCAAAACGCAGATCTATTTTGAAAACCGCAAGTTCAAGCAGAAGATCGGCTTTGCGGATAAATCCGGCATTCCGTTCGCGCTCATCATCGGCGGCGACGAGGCCGCCGCGGGCGTCGTATCGCTCAAGGACATGGCCGCGGGCACGCAGGAAAAGCTCACCCCGGCGGAAGCCGCGGCGAAGATCAACGCCGCGCTCGCGCCGCGCCGCAGAGCGCAGGCCATCCGCGGATAAGCGTTCCCGATTCGATTTTTAAGAAAGGCGGCGGGGATATGGTTGCGAAAATACGCTCGCTCGGCTTGCAGGGCATCGGCGGCTATGAAGTCTCGGCGGAGATCTTTCTCTCCGGCGGGCTGCCGCAGTTTGACCTTGTCGGCCTGCCCGACGCCGCCGTGAAGGAGGCGCGCGAGCGCGTGCGCGCCTCGGTGAAGAATTGCGGTCTCGACTTTCCCGTCAGCCGCGTCACCGTGAATCTCGCGCCCGCCGACCGGAAAAAGGCCGGCACCGTATACGATCTCCCGATCCTGCTCGGCATCCTCATCGCCTCCGGACAGGCCAGGCCTCTGCCGCCGGACGCCGCCGTGATCGGCGAGCTCTCCCTCTCGGGCGAGGTGCGCCCGGTGCGCGGTGCGCTCCCGATGGCGCTCGCCGCGGAAAAGGCGGGCATCCGGGAGCTGTACGTCCCCGCGGGCAACGCGCGCGAGGCGGCGTACGCCGACCATCTCACCGTCTATCCCGTACATACCGTCCCGGAGCTTTTGGCGCATCTCGCGGGCGAGAAGAAGATCACCCCCGCCGAGCCGCCCGTGCCGAGCGAGGAAGAGCTGATCTTCCCCGACTATGCCGAGGTGAAGGGACAGGAAAACGTCAAGCGCGCGCTCGAAGTCGCCGCCGCGGGCGGGCACAATGTGCTCATGGTCGGCCCGCCGGGTTCGGGCAAATCGATGCTCGCCAAGCGTCTCCCCGGCATACTGCCGGACATGAGCCGCGAGGAGACGATGGAGTCCACCGGTATCTGGAGCGTCTGCGGTCTGACGGACGAAAAGCGCCCCATACTGCGCCAGCGCCCCTTCCGCGCGCCGCACCACACGCTCTCCGCCGCCGCGATGGCGGGCGGAGCGCAGCTCCAGCCGGGCGAGGTATCGCTCGCGCACAACGGCGTGCTGTTTCTCGACGAGCTGCCCGAATACCACCGGGACGTGCTCGAGGTCATGCGTCAGCCGCTCGAGGACGGCATCGTGACCGTTTCGCGCGCCGCCGGGACCGCGGTATACCCCAGCCGGTTCATGCTCGTGTGCGCGATGAACCCGTGCAAATGCGGCTGGTACGGGCAGCCGGGCGGCCGCTGCCGGTGCAGCGAAAAGTCCGTCCGCGCCTACCACGCCAAGCTCTCCGGCCCGCTCATGGACCGGATCGACATCATTGTAGAAGTCCCCGCGCTCGCCTACGATGAGCTGCGCCGCCGTCCGGACGGCGAGAGCTCCGAAACCATCCGGCAGCGCGTCAACCGCGCGCGGGAGGTGCAGCGAAAGCGCTTTTCCTCCGGCACGGTGTCCAACGCCAATATGTCCCCGCGCGATATGGAGCGGTACTGCTCTCTCACGCCCGAGGGCGACGCGCTCATGAAGGACGCCTTCCACGCGCTCGGTCTCACGGCGCGAAGCTACGACCGTATACTCCGCGTCGCGCGCACGATCGCCGATCTTGCCGGGGCAAAGGACATCGCGCCCGAGCACATCGCCGAGGCCGTGCAGTACCGTACCTACGATTTTCTCATCTCTTCCTCCCCGGAGGTCACGCCATGAACCGATTCGATGCCGTCCTGTTCGATCTGGACGGAACGCTCTTATATACGCTTGCCGACATTGCCGCGGCCGTCAACGGCGCGCTGCGCGAAATGCGCCGCCCGGAGCGGACGGTCACGGAGATCCGCTCCATGGTCGGCAACGGCGCGAAAATGCTCATCACCCGCGCGCTCGGCCCGGGGCAGGAAGCGCTCGTTGACGATACGCTCGCTGTCTACGCCAGGCTCTACGCCGCCCACGCGCAGGAGCATGTGACGCCCTACGCGGGCATTCCGGAGCTTCTGGACGCGCTGCATGAACGCGGCATCCGCACCGCGTGCGTCACGAACAAGGACCACACCGATGCCGCACCGATGCTGCAAAAGTTTTTCGGCGAAAGAATTTCCCACGTTGAAGGCCGGAAGCCGGGCCGCCCCACGAAGCCCGCGCCCGACGCGGTGTATGATGCGCTCAAAGCGCTCGGCGCCGATCCGTCCCGCGCGCTCTATGTCGGCGATTCCGGCGTGGACAGCGAAACGGCGAAAAATGCCTCGCTCCCCTGCGTCCTCTGCGACTGGGGATACTGGGACCGCGACAGATTAGAGAACTGCGCCGCGCTGGGGATCATAAGTGCCCCGGCGGAGCTATTACAATATGTGTGAGGTCAATATGCAGGACATCATTCTTCTCAAGCAGGGCGAGATCGTCCTCAAGGGTCTGAACAAGAAATACTTTGAGCAGAAGCTCATCTCCAACGTGAAGCGCCGTCTGCGCTCGCTCGGCGAGTTTGACGTAACGTGCACGCAGTCCACGATCTATGTGGAGCCGAAGTCGGACGACATCGATATGGACGAAACGCAGCAGGCCATGACGAAGGTGTTCGGCATCGCCGCCGTGGTGCGTGCCGCCGCGTGCGACAAAACGCCCGAGGCGATGGCGCAGAAAGCCATCGAGTACATGGCCGAGGCCATGCGCGAAGCCGGGAGCTTCAAGGTCGAAACGCGCCGCGCGGACAAGGCCTTTCCGATGACCTCCATCGAAGTCAGCCAGTACGTCGGCGGCGAGCTTGCCGAGGCGTTCCCGGAAACCGCCGTGGACGTTCACAACCCCGAGCTCACCGTGCACGTGGAGGTGCGCGAGCGCGCCGCCTACATCCACCGCCCCCCGCTGCCCGGCGCGGGCGGTCTGCCCGTCGGCTGCGGCGGCACGGCGGTAACGCTGCTCTCCGGCGGCATCGATTCGCCGGTATCGACGTATATGATCGCCAAGCGCGGCGTACATATGATCCCGGTGCATTTCTTCTCGTTCCCGTACACCTCGGAGCTGGCCAAGCAGAAGGTGCTCGATCTTGCCAAGGAGCTCACCGCCTACTGCGGGCGGCTCACCGTGGAGGTCGTGCCGTTCACACACATCCAGACCGAGATCCGCGACAAGTGCCCCGAGGAATATTTCACGCTCATCATGCGCCGGTTTATGATGCGCATCGCGCAGGAGGTCGCCGACCGAAACGGCGCCAAGGCGCTCGTCACGGGCGAAAATCTCGGTCAGGTCGCCTCGCAGACGATGGAAGCGCTCGGCTGCACCGAGGCCGTCACGCGTCTGCCCGTGCTGCGCCCGCTCATCGGCTTTGACAAGGAAGAGATCGTCCGCCTGTCCCGCAAGATCGGCACGTTCGAGCTCTCCACGCTGCCCTACGAGGACTGCTGCACGGTGTTCACGCCGCGCCACCCCCGCACGCGGCCCCGCATCGACGCCGTGGAGGAAGCGGAGGCTGTGCTCGATATCGAAGGTCTCGTCGCCGAGGCGATGGCCGGCATCGAGCGCGTGCGCTTTGATCCCTGATTTTCTGATGTAAGGAGGCTCCTATGAACGCCGAAATTCTCTCCGTCGGGACGGAGCTTCTGCTCGGCGGCACGGTCAACACCGACGCGCGGGACATTTCTCTCGCGCTGGCGGAGCTGGGCGTGAACGTATACTGGCACACCGTCGTCGGCGACAACCCCGCCCGGCTCACCGAGTGCCTTTACCGCGCGCGGAACCGCGCCGATCTCATCATCACGACCGGCGGTCTCGGCCCCACGTGCGACGATCTCACCAAGCAGACGCTCGCGCGCGCCTTTGACCGGAAGCTCTATCTCAATGAGGACGCGCTCGCGGATATCCGCGAATACTTTGCCGAGCGCGGCCGGAGCTTTACCGACAACAACCTCCAGCAGGCATATCTCCCCGAGGGGAGCATCATGCTGCCGAACGACTGCGGAACCGCGCCGGGATGCATCATCGAGGACGGCCCCGTGCGCGTCGTGATGCTGCCCGGCCCGCCGAGAGAGTGCGTCACGATGCTGCGGAACTACGTGATGCCGTATCTCCAGAAGCTCTCCGGCGCCGTGATACGCTCGCACATGATCCGCTTTTTCGGCATCGGCGAGAGCGCGATGGAAACGCGCCTGCGCTCCTTTATGGACGGGGCGAACCCCACCGTCGCGCCGTACTCCCGCGAGGGCGAATGCTGGGTGCGCGTCACCGCCAAGGGCGCGAACGAGCAGGAATGCGAAGCCCTCATGGAGCCGGTGATCGAGGATATCTGCGATAAGATGGGCGATCTCGTTTACGGCATCGACTGCGTACGTATTTTTCCCCGCTTCAGCCGCATCATGAATCGTGTGAGATACCATGAGGAGATTGCCGTTATGGGGAGCAGGAGCATCAGTATTCCATTGGCTTTGTAGGCAAAGAAGAGGCTGAATGCGATGACGTATGCCTTTGTCCACGGCTGACGGTAGCGGTTCAGTCCGATATAAATGGCAAAGAACACGAGGAAGGATGCCATGAACGCCAGCGTACACAGTGACCAGCTCTTGTCTTGTGTGGACAAGAAATCAAGCAAGGTGGTTGTCAGCTGTGTTATATTTGCCATGAGTCAGTCTCGTTTTTAGCTGTCTCCGTCTCATTTAAAACCTTCGAAGGAAGGCTGCAGGAGCTTCGTACGGGTTGCCTTATGGTGGGTGTTGGGCTTGTTCAGCTGTAGAGGGTTGGCACACTGCCGGCTGGCAATGAATCTGGCAGCAGTGTCCATCCAGTAGGCAGCGGCCGCCCATGTCGGGTGGTAATGGTCCCTGCCACGTTTGAGCTTGAGATTACGGCTGTCGAAGAAATGCCCAGCTCCGACATTCTCCTGTATGACATCATTGATGCCTGTGTCGCCGTTCCAGTCAGAAGGGCTTATCCAGACAAAGGGGATGCCGTCCAACTTCTTCACGATGTTGCGTACATATTGCGCCCGGCTGGCAAGGTCGTTGACGAAGAGTTCATTGCTTCCAAGGCAGATGAGAACATACGTCGGTTTGTATTGAGCGATATAGTGTTCCAGTGTGTGTGTCGTCCCCCAGCTTTCGGTGGATGAACTGTACCAGATGACGGTGTAGAGCTTATGTCCGTTTTCACCGGCGTAATCCCCCATCCTGCGTGACAGACCTTCTACCATAGAGTCGCCGATGAAGAGTACGGTCTGGTTGTGGAGCACCTTCTTTGCAGAGTCTTTTGTCGGCAGTATCTTCTCAATATGCGGCCGTGAGAGATTGGCAAGTGTTATTTTGCG
>OLQM01000767.1_pt1 | contig 36992 bp, 40 predicted proteins | sample 1673161 | NCBI WGS metagenome assembly OLQM01 (sample SAMEA3136761, study PRJEB25190) | human gut metagenome | reverse complement strand
GTGATGTAGAAATCGGTTTGGTGAAACATGTAGAGAAATTCCTTGTGGAAATGGGCGCAGGTTTTGCTTTCATGGGACGACAATACCATATTGCTGGGTCAAACAGACCCGCAACCAGAAAAACAACAGGGAATATAAACTTCATCTAACGGAGGAAGGTCTCATTGTCTACGACCACCATGAAAATTTTGACCGTATGTCTTATGAGCACAACTCAAAAGAGCTGTATAATTTCACAGATGAGGAATTACAGCTGTACATAAAGATACAAAAGAGAATGAATGAACTCATCGGACTTGATGTGGAGAGAAGCTACAATTATTTTAAGACGGACATTTCCTGTATCAACGAAAGGTAATATAATTATGGGTAAATTAAAAGATGTTTTTAAGGTGGATAAGCCAATTATCGGCATGGTACATTTAAGGCCGCTTCCCGGCTCCCCCAAATATGACCCGGTAAACATGGGAATGGATAAGATTATTTCCATCGCGCTGGAGGAGGCCGCCATACTGGAGCAGGCTGGTGTGGACGGTGTCCAGGTGGAAAATATGTGGGATATCCCCTATCTGCGCAGTGAGAATATCGGATATGAAACCGCCGCTGCCCTGGCAGTTGGAATCCATGCGGTCCGCGATAAAGTCTCCATTCCGGTTGGAGCCGAATGCCACATGAATGGCGCCGACTGTGCAATGGCCTGCGCGGTAGCAGCCGGAGCAAGCTGGATACGTGTATTCGAATGGTGTAATGCATTTGTATCCCAATCCGGCTTCATCAATGCCATGGGCGCCAATGTGTCCCGCATGAGGAGCCGGCTAAAGGCTGACCAGATTCTGGCCCTGTGTGATGTGAACGTCAAACACGGAAGTCATTACATCATCCACGACCGGAGCGTAGCGGAACAGGCCATGGATATCGAATCCCAGGATGGTGACGCAGTCATTGTCACAGGATTTGATACAGGTACCCCACCATCCGTGGAAAACATATCAAAATGCAAAAAATCCACTTCGCTTCCCATACTCATAGGCAGCGGCCTTAACAGCAGTAATGTAAACGAACTCCTGACAGCCGCGGACGGCGCCATTATCGGAAGCTGGTTTAAAGAAGGAAATAATTGGAAGAATCCTGTGAGCTATGACAGAACAAAGGAATTCATGGATAAGGTAATCGCCCTAAGGCAAGGCTAATCTCTATTTCATGAAACTATTAAACCCGCGGCCGGTCACACCAAATTTCCATATGTGTCAGATACCTGCCTGCCCCTTCTTCTGTTCCAGATGGGCAAGCAGGTACTCTTTCGTATTCCTCTGAGGTTCCTCCAATACCATATCCAGAAGCCGGGCCAGCGTGCTGCCCACTTCCCTGCCAGGCTTCACCCCTGCACCCATAATGTCATAGCCCGAGACAGCCAGGGTCTTTAGGCTGATACAATCCCTGTTCCTGCGGATTTCCTCTGTCAAGTCCCTGACCTGGCGCAGCCACCGCAATTCCCCGTCATTGGATGCTGCCTCAGAAAGGCACATCTTAAGTGTGAGCAAATCATCAAACAGCTCCGGCTCCATCTGGCTCATGGCACGGCGGATGGATGCCCTGGACGGCTCCCTGCCATCCTTTATGACATCCCTCATGCCATCTTCCATACTGTCCTGAAGTCCCACCTTCTTACCCTGCCGCTCCACCAGGGTTCTTACCCTGTAGATGGTGTCATTGTCCAGCTTTAAATCCTTCAGTATATCCGCTGCCCGGGAAGCGCTGCAATCCCTCAAAAAAGCAGCCCAGCGCATATGCTTTACTGCCGGAATTCCGGCGGGAATGGACGGCACAGCCCAATTCCCTGACTCCCCGGCATAAGCCCCGTGAAATTTCTCTGACACATAGGGACTGATTCCGGTCTCATACACCCGCAGGATATAATCCGGATGGGAACTCAGCAGAAGCTTGGTCAGCTCCACCTGAATCCGTTCCTTACTCACATGGACCATGTTAGGCGCAATTGTCCTGATGGCCTCATAGGTGCGTTCTTCTATGGAGAAGCCCAGCTGGGCCGAAAAACGGATGGCCCGCAGGATTCTGAGGGCATCCTCTGTAAAGCGGTCCTTGGGCTCCCCCACGCACCGGATGATTCCCTTCTCCAAATCCTCCACACCTCCGAATTTATCTACAAATCCCGTATGGCTGTTATAGGCCATGGCATTGATGGTAAAGTCCCGGCGTTTTAAATCCTCCACCAAATCCGGAGTGAACTCCACACTGTTGGGATGGCGTCCGTCCGAGTACTCTCCGTCAATACGGTAAGTTGTTACCTCATACCCCTCCTTCCCCATCATCACGGTCACTGTGCCGTGCTGTATGCCGGTATCCACAGTACGCCGGAACACCTCCTTTACCTGCCCCGGCAGGGCGCTGGTGGTGATATCCCAGTCCCCCGGCTCCCTGCCCAAAAGCATATCCCTGACGCATCCGCCTACCACGTATGCCTCATATCCGTGTTCATTCAGTTTATTAATAATCTCCTCTGCGGGAACGGGTATTCTGATTTCCATGTCTGTCTGCTTCCTCATACTATATTCATTTTATGATTAACACTGCCACGGTCTTATTCTATCAGCTTTTCCTGTCCTTTTCCAGAAATATTTTAACTACATATTATAACAACATATTCAGCGGGTATGGAAAATGGCAGATGCAGGTCCACTGCTGCATCTGCCATATCTATTTACTTCTTTAGTACGCCTTGCCCCAATAAACCATCTTCTTCGCCGGCTTCCCGCAGCAAACGCATTTATCGGACAGGTTCTCCTGCTCAAAGGGTATGCATCTGGATGTGGCTCCGGCCACCTCCTTGATTTTCTCCTCACACTCCAGGCAACCGCACCACATGGCTTTTACAAAGCCCGGCTTATTGTTGACGGTATCCACAAATTCATCCCAACCGGCCGCTGTATAGGTGTGGGCATCCCTGTGCTTCCTTGCCTTCTCCAGCATGGCGTCATGGATGGTATCCAGCATTTCGCCTGCTCTTGACTCCAGTTCATCCAGGGATACGAAGCTCTTCTCATGGTTGTCTCTGCGCACCAGCACTGCCTGGTTCTTCTCCATATCCTTTGGCCCAATCTCCACACGAAGAGGCACGCCGCGCATCTCACAGTCAGCGAACTTCCAGCCCGGGCTCTTGTCCGTATCATCCACCTTTACGGCGAATCCTGCCTTTGTAAGGCGCTCCTTCAGCTCATATGCCTTATCCAGCACGCCTTCCTTCTGCTGCTGTACCGGTACCACCATAATCTGGACCGGAGCGATTCTCGGAGGAAGCACCAGACCGTTGTCATCGCCGTGCACCATGATGATGGCGCCGATGATACGGGTGCTCACGCCCCAGGATGTCTGGTGTACATACTTTAATGTATTATCCTTGTCCGTAAACTGGATGTCAAATGCCTTTGCAAATCCGTCACCGAAGTTATGGCTGGTACCTGACTGCAGGGCTTTTCCATCATGCATCAGAGATTCTATGGTGTAGGTTGCCTCTGCTCCGGCAAACTTCTCCTTATCGGTTTTCTGACCCTTAATGACAGGAATGGCCAGCACTTCCTCACAGAAGTCCGCATACAGGTTCAGCATCTGAATTGTTCTGGCCTCGGCCTCCTCGGCTGACGCATGGGCCGTATGGCCTTCCTGCCACAGGAACTCCCTGGAGCGTAAGAACGGACGTGTAGTCTTTTCCCAGCGCACAACGGAACACCACTGGTTATAGACTCTGGGAAGGTCGCGGTAGGAGTGGATGTCCTTTGCGTAAAAATCACAGAACAGAGTCTCAGAGGTAGGCCTTACGCACATGCGCTCCTGAAGTTCCTCCAGTCCTCCATGAGTTACCCATGCCACCTCAGGCGCAAATCCTTCCACATGGTCCTTTTCCTTCTCTAACAGGCTCTCCGGTATGAAGATAGGCATGTATACGTTCTGCACCCCTGTCTCCTTAAACCTTCTGTCCATTTCCTTCTGGATATTCTCCCAGATTGCATAGCCGGCCGGCTTAATCACCATGCATCCCTTGACGCTGGCATAATCGCACAGCTCCGCCTTCTTTACCACATCCGTATACCACTGGGCGAAATCCTCATCCATGGATGTGATGGCCTCTACCATTTTCTTGTTGTCTGCCATGATTTTTCTCCTTTTCGTTATTTACATTGACCCTTGCATATCTTACATTATGAAATAAAAAGAGCCACCCAATCCCCTGTGCCGCGTGCACAAGGGACCGAATGACTCGGCGGTACCACCCTTATTAACCATCGGGCTTAAAGCGTGTCTGAAAATTCATTCCCGCCATCTGCGCGCCCTCATGGTTCTCTCATCATCCGTTAACGCCGGACATACGCTGCATTCATCATACAGGACTCCAGGGCGGGTTCAGCATCTGCCAACCGTAAGGACCTCTCACCTGCGGTCCTCTCTCTGTGACGTGCAATCACGCTTACTGTTCCCTTTCCATGTCATATCTATGAATTGGTCATTTCTTTATGTAAGAATGATTTTACGTCAGTTTTGGGACTTTGTCAACCACAGAATCGCCATATGAAGATTCTGCGGCAGACAAACCCTAACCGCTCAGACAGTCCCCCTCTTTCTATGTCTCTCTTTCTATGTCTCTCTTTCTATGTCTCCCTTTCCACCTCCTTCGTCCACGCCTCCACCATATCCTCTGTCAGCAGCAATCCCAGCGGTCCCAGTATGAAACCAAAAAATCCGAACAATTCCAATCCCACATACACGGACGCCAGCGTCTCAAGGGGAGACAGCCCCACCTGTCCGCCCATCATCCGCACTTCCAGGATCTGACGCACAAAATAGCACACCAGATAAAGGGCGGTGAGTGCCAGCGCCTGCTTCCAGTCCCCAACAGCCAGCCGAAGGACAGCCCAGGGTATCAGCACCGTGCCGGTTCCAAATATAGGAAGAGCATCCAGTATACCGATTCCAATGCCTGCCATGATGTAATACGGATTGCGGATCAGGAACATTCCCCCGATACACAGCCCTGTTGTAATAAAGAGAATGATTCCCTGGCTTCTGAACCAGGCCTTTCCTGTCTGCACCAGGCGGTTTCCTATCATATTAAATTCCTTACGGAAGACGGACTGGTCCCGGCGGTCCCGCAGGTCCTCCATTTCCTGCAGGCTTAATATAGCTGCCAAAAACACCACCAGGCTTACGATGGCTGCTTTTGCCAGACAGCTGAGCACGGACATGGAGTTGGCCATGAGAAAAGGCATGGCAGCTGTTTTGCATGTATCTACCATGTGATATAGCATATCCCCGGCCATGTCGGCCACACATCCCGGCCTCAGCCCCATGGCATGCTCCACCCTGTGGCAGTTTCCTGTGAGCCACAGATCAAACTGTTCCAGCCATACCGGAAGCTGCACCATAAGTAGTTTCCCCTCTGAGCACAGCTTTAGAGCGCCCCTGTAGAGCACCACTCCCAGGACGGACAGAACCGCCAGGAATTCCACGCCGCCGATGACGCCGATGGGCATATGATGCCGTTTTCCCCTCACTGTTATCCTCATCCGGTAGGACAGGAACCTGGCCGACGGCCGCAGCACAAGAGCCAGGATATAACCCACGAAAAAAGGAGCCACGAGGGGCAGCAGATATTTAAATCCTGCATACACCGCTCCCGTGGTTCCTGTTATAATTAATAATTTCTTCAGTTTCTTACCCGGCTTTTCCATGGACTCACCTGTTTCTGATTCGTACTTCATTTGTACCCTCATAGTATGAGCCGATGGCCGGAAAATATTCTGTTTCCTATGTACAAGTGATGCCGGTAAATTATTCCTTTGTTACCAGGCTGTCCACTGTATCCTGTGTTACCAGCTGGTTGTCCAGGATTACATAAGGCTCAACCTGCTTGCCTTCCAGATAATCATAGGCAGTGTTAAGGATGGCCTTTCCCAAGAAGAATGGCGGCTCTGCGATGGTTGCGTCAACCTTGCCGACCTTCATTGCATCCAGTGTGTCGTCGATGGCGTCACAGCCGATTTTTACGATTTCATCGGTTCTGCCTGCTGCTTCCATTGCCTCTAATGCGCCTAAAAGCATCTCGTCATTTGCGGCATAAAGTCCGTCGATTTCCGGATTGGCCTGAAGAATATTCTCCATAACGCTCATGCCCTTGGCTCTGTCAAAATCAGCCACCTGGCAGGCCACGATTTCCATGTCCGGGTTGTCCTTCATCACTTCGTTGAAGCCCTGGGAACGGTTCTGGGCAACGTTAGTTCCCATGATGCCCTGAATCTCAACAATCTTGCCTTTTCCGCCTAAGGTGTCAACCAGGTACTGTCCTGCCATACGGCCTGACTTGATAGCGTCGTAGCCAATGTGTGAAATAACCTCGCCGCCGTTAGCCTCGCGGTCCATGGTAAATACAGGAATCCCTGCATCGTTGCATGCCTCGATGGAGGAAACGATAGCGTCGGAATCACATGTATCGATGATGATGGCATCCGGCTTCTTTGTAATCAGGTTCTCCACATCCTTCATCTGGATGGTGGGATCGTCCTGGGCGTCGGTAATATACAGTTCAATACCGTGCTCGTCAGCGGCCTTCTGGACACCGTCCTTTACATCCACAAAGAATGGGTTGGTCTGTGTGTTCATGGCAAGACCGATCACATACTTCTTTCCGCTTCCCTCTTCTGAACCGGTATTTTCCGCCTCAGCCGAGGTATCCTTTGCCTCATCCTTTGCCTCATCCTTTGCTTCTTCCTTTGACTCCTCCTTTGCCGCCTCAGTAGCTGCGGCGGTAGTTTCCCCTGAGCCTGAGCTGCATCCGGCCATCAGTGAACACGCCATTGCTATTGCCAATACAGTTGCCCCAATTTGTCTCCTCATAATACAATCTCCTTTTCTTAAATAAATATTTTGTGACGTTTTTGCCGTTTCATGGATAAACAGGATGAACCGGCAGAACCGCAGGTACCTTATCCTTTTCGCCCGTTTCCGGGCTTTACTGCTCTGCATTTACACTACTTTGTGTTAACTCTGTTTTCTATCTGCTATTCCGCCTTAGCCGACAGGTCCTTTACCTTCTTGTCCACCAGGACCGCAATCAGTATGACAGCGCCCTTCACAATATTGGTGGCATGGGGATTTACGTTCATAAGTGTCAGGATATTATCAATAATACCCATAATCATGGCGCCCACCACAGTTGGGAGCACAAAGCCCACGCCGCCGCTTAAGGACGTACCGCCCAGGATAACGGCAGCGATGGCGTCCATCTCAATGCCGGTGCCGCTGGTGGACTGTGCCGAACCAAGCCTTGCTGTCAGAATCACGCCTGCAACGCCGCACATAAGACCGTTAAGCGTATAAGCCATCCACTCTGTGAAACGGACAGAAATACCGGACAGACGCGCCGCCTCCCGATTGCCTCCAAAGGCATAGATGCTGCGGCCGTAACTGGTCTGTGTCAGCACATAGTGGGCAATGAGAAATAGGATGATAAGGATGATGACGGGAACCGGCACTCCGGCGACTGTTCCCTTGCCAAAAAACTTGTAGGCATCCACTTTAATGGGAATAGGGGAGCCTTTTGTATATACAAGAATGCATCCGCGAAGGAGGGTCATCATGCCCAGGGTGGAGATAAAGGGAGGAATCTCACACACTGCCACAAAGAAACCATTTACGGCGCCGCATCCTATGCCTACGGCCAGAGCCACCAGAATGGCCGCTCCCGCATTGCCTGTGGATTCCAGGATACCGGAAGCCAGAACGCCTGCCAGTCCCAGGATGGAGCCTACGGAAAGGTCGATTCCCCCGGTGAGAATGACAAAGGTCATGCCGCATCCCACGATACCTGCCACTGTAATCTGCTTAAACACGTTGAACAGGTTGGCCACGCTTAAGAAGCTGGGGGACAATATGGTTGCAAATACGCAGATTACCAGTAAAATCAGCACGGAGCGGTAGATATTGAGCCGGCCGATTAATTTTTTCTTATTTACACTATTCATTTTCACTGACACCTCCAGATGCATGGGCTAAGATAATTTCCTGATTCATCTCTGATTTTGGTATTTCCAGGACCGTATGGCCTTCCCTCATGATGACTACCCGGTCGCTCATGCCAATGACTTCGGGCAGGTCCGTGGAAATCAGTATAATGCTTTTTCCGGCCTTGGTGAGCTCATCCATGATTTGATAAATCTCCGCCTTGGCCCCCACATCCACGCCGCGGGTTGGCTCGTCCAGAATCAGTATGGACGGGTTGGCTTCCAGCACCTTGGCAAATACCACCTTCTGCTGGTTGCCGCCGCTGAGTTTACCGGCCAGCTGCTGCAGGCTGCTGATTTTAATGTTGAGCCGTTTAACCTGTGCGTTAATCCGCTTAGTCTCCAGCTTCTTATCCAGATGAATGAAATGGGTTATCTTATCCAGTGATGACAGGGAAACATTTTCCCTGATATTGCGTATGAGCACCAGCCCTTCCTGCTTCCTGTCGTCGGACACAAATCCGATTCCCGCTTTTAAGGCCTTCTTTGGGCTGGAACAGTCTTTCTTTTCCCCGTTTATGTAAATCTCCCCGGAGTCCATGGGAAGGGCTCCGTACACGATTTTAGACAGCTCGATGGTTCCTGAACCTAAAAGTCCGGCCACTCCCAGGATTTCACCCCTGCGGAGCCTGATGTTCACGTTGTGGACGCCTTTTCCGCAGATATTCCTAAGCTCCAGCACCGTCTCGTCCTCCCTGTAATCCCTCTCAGGATACAGGTTGGTCACGCTGCGGCCTACCATCATGGAAACCACCTCGTCGTAATTGGTGTGGCCTATGTCCTTGGTAGCTATGTATTTTCCGTCCCTGAACACGGTCAGACGGTCCGATATCTGGAAAATCTCATCCATGCGGTGTGAAATATACAGAATGGAAATGCCCTCCGCCTTAAGCTCCGCAATGATTTTAAACAGAATCCGAATCTCTTCGTCTGTCAGGGCAGCGGTTGGCTCGTCCATGATGATGACCTTCGCGCCTATGGTCAGACACTTTGCAATCTCCGTCATCTGCGATTCCGCCACGGACAGGTTGCGCACCTTGGTACGGCAGTCAAACCGAAGGCCCAAACGGTCCAGCTCCTCCTGGGCATCCTTGTACAGCTTTTTCCAGTCCACTGCGCCGTATGACGTCTTAGGAAGCCTTCCCAGATACATGTTCTCCGCCACGGACAGGTCCCGCACCATGTTGAATTCCTGGTATATCATGGCGATACCCTTGCGCTCCGCGTCCTTGGTGGAATGGAACACCACTTCCTCCCCATTGACATACATGTGTCCGGAAGTATATCCCTGGGCCCCTGCTATAATTTTCATCAGGGTGGATTTGCCTGCGCCGTTCTCACCGCACAGGGCGTGTACCTCGCCTCTCCTCACATCCAGATGGACTCCGTCCAGAGCTTTAACGCCCGGAAATGTCTTCACAATCGAATCCATCCGCAATACTAATTTTTCTTCCATGTTACCCCTCCCTTGCTGCTAAGAGTTCCTGAGAATGCCCCTTTGCCAGAGCAGTATCAGTAAGCGCATCCCGCCACTAAAATCACGTTGGTGTATCCTGTGAATTCACCTGTAAGGACAATCGCCTTTGCATCCTTGCTGCGCTCCTTAAGCTCTGTATGGGGAATGTATTCCACCGGAAGTCCCTGAGGCAGAAGTTCCAGCGCTTTCTTGTGAAAGTCCGGTGTCACGGTCAGCGCCTCGTCAGCAAACACAGCGCCCTCCACCACAATATATTTGAGTATCTCCTCCAGAACATCCAGGTAGGCCGGATCACCGGGCCTCCAGCCCAGGTCCACGCGCTCCACTCCCTTTGGAATGGGAAGTCCCGCGTCCCCGATAATAATGGTATCCCTGTGCCTCAGCTCCGCCAGCACCCTGGCCAGCTGCGGATGTAATATTCCTGTTTTTAACATGTCTGTTTCCCCTTCTACTGATTATAATTCTACTGATTATAATTCGACTGATTGCAGTTTTTTGATTGCGGTTCGTTTGGTTCTGATTCTTATGATTGCTCTTTGATAATTCCCATGCTACAGGGCTTTGCGCCAACCATCCATAGTCTAATGGTCCGCAGCCATGAATGCGTCAATCTCCTCCCTGACCGGCATGGAGGGCGTAGTGCCGATTTTCTGTACGGACAGGGCTGCCAGGGCATTGGCAAAATCAGCTGCTTCCCACAAATCCTTTCCCTCTGCCAGGGCTGCCAGAAGGCCGCCGTTAAATGCGTCTCCTGCTCCGGTGGTGTCCACCGCGTCCACCTTATAAGCAGGAATGATTCCCTTCTTCTCTCCCGTGTTTATGTATACACCTCTCTGGCCCAGTGTAATCAATACATTCTTTACCCCTTTGGAGAAGAACCAGTCCGCTGCCTTGTCCGCGGCTTCCTCGCTGTCCACCCTGATGCCTGTAAGAATCTCCGCCTCCACCTCGTTGGGGGTAATCAGGTCAATTTTTCCCAAAAGCTCATCGCTGACAGGCTGTACAGGGGCGGTATTTAAAATGACCTTGACGCCCTTCCTGTATGCGATATCCACGATGCGCTCCACAGAGGATACATTGGTCTCCAGCTGTGTCAGCAGGTATTCGGACTGGCCCACCAAATCCTCCAGGGAATCCACCTCCTGGTCCGTAATGGTATTGCAGGCTCCCAAGATTACCACGATTTCATTCTGGCTGCTGTTCTCATCCACCATAATCAGGGCGCATCCTGTCTCCGTTGTCTCGGAATACAAAACCCTTCCCGTGTCCATGTGAAGCTCATTCATAGTATTGAGGGCAATATCGGCAAACGCGTCCTGTCCAAGCTTTGTCACCATGGTCACATCCGCTCCGGCCTTGTGGGCCGCCACGCCCTGGTTGAATCCCTTTCCGCCGGGTCCCATCTTAAACACGGTTCCCTTCACCGTCTCCCCTGCTGCCGGCAGGTGCGGTGTCCTGCCCATCAAATCCACCACAAAGCTTCCGAATACCGTTACTTTCTTCCCTATATGTTCCATAATATACTCTCTCCTTAATCCATCCTTCCGGCGCGCTCCGCACACGCTTCATGCCATTCCTGCAGGCGGTTCCCCATCGGCGATCCTGCGCCGGCAGTTTCCCAGCAGCAGTTTTCCATCAACAGTTCCCCAGCAGCAGTTTTCCTACCGGCAGCCAACACTAAATCAGTACAATCCCGTTGCCTGCTCCGATTCTGTCCGCCCCTGCCTCAATCATAGCCGCGGCGTCTTCCGGTGTGCGTATGCCGCCGCTGGCCTTTACCCCGGCCTTGCCTCCAACGGTTTTTCGCATCAGAGCCACGTCAGCTGCCGTAGCCCCGCCTGTGCTGAATCCTGTGGAGGTTTTCACGAAATCAGCCCCCGCCTTTACTGCCAGCTGGCAGGCTCTTACCTTTTCCTCATCCGTCAGGAGGCAGGTCTCTATGATTACCTTTACCACTGCGCCCCCAGAGGCTTTTACCACAGCCCGGATATCCTCCTCCACAAAGGCGTCATCTCCGTCCTTAAGGGCACTTATGTTGATAACCATATCCACTTCATCCGCCCCTGCCTTTACAGCCTCAGAGGCTTCAAAGGCCTTTGCGCTGGTAAGCATGGCTCCCAGCGGGAATCCCGCCACGCAGCATGTCTTTACGCCGCTTCCTTTTAACTGCTCAGCCACCAGCGGTACAAAGCAGGTATTAACACAGACAGATGCAAATTTGTGCTCCCTTGCCTCATTGCAGTATCTTATAATCGTATCCTTGCCGGCATCCGCCTTCAGCATCGTGTGATCAATCATGTGTTCAATTCCCATTTTCATTCTCCTTTTCCATTTGAAGCTCTTATTAGGTTTAAATTGTAATATGTATTTTCTGTAACCGGTTACATGTTTTTGTAAAAAAATATGACCGGCTCTGTATTTTTGTGTAACCGGTTACAGATTTATGCAGAAAACAATCTGACTTGATTGTCAGGTTGTTTTCCTGTGTTCTGAACCCCGCAGGATTACCTTATAAGGAATAGTAATCCGCTTTCCTCTCTGGCGGCTCTTTCCGGAATCCTCAAAGCACTCCTGAAGAAGCCTCATGGCTTCCCGCCCCTGTTCCCTGGCATCCCTGTCCACCACGGATATCCTGTAGTCAATCATCCGCAGGGCGTCAATGTCATCGAATCCCATCAGGGAAACATCCCTTCCTATCTTAACCTTGTGTTCCGTCAGATACTTAAGGCATCCCAGGGTGGACAGGTTGTTGGACGTAAAGATGGCTGTGGGCGGTTCCTTCAGTCCCAGAAGCCGTCCAGTACATTCATATGCCTTGGCAATCTTAAAATCACCGCAGGCAACGTATTCCTCAGGGACAGACAGTCCGCTGTCCTCCATGGCCTGCAGATACCCCTGGCACCGGTCTTTGCCCGGTTTGGAGGTCTCAGGGCCGGTTATAATGGCAATCCGCTCATGGCCTGCCTTTATTAACGCCATCACTCCGTCATAGGAGCCCCGCTGGTTGTCCACAAATACGCCGTCAAACTGAGCCCCCTTCACATCACGGTCCACCAGCACCACCGGTATGCCGGATTCCTCCAGACGGAGCAGGTAATCCCTGGTAACCGTGTCTGTCTCTGAAATCGGCGTTATGATGACGCCCTTCAGCCTCTGGCTTTCCACAATTTTCAAAAAATCATGTTCCTTTTCCAACGTCTCATTGGTTCCCAGAAAAACAATATTATAATGGTATGATTCAGCCACTTCGCTGATTCCGCTTATGACCTTGGAGAAAAACTCATTCTCAATATCCGGGATAATGGTTCCCACGCTTAAGCTGTCCTGAATGCTCAGGCTTCTGGCGATGGCGCTGGGTACATAATTGTACTCATCCACTGCCTTAAGCACCTTCTGTCTGGTCTCCTCCTTCACGTAGCCTGAATTATTGAGGACCCTGGAAATCGTAGCGGAAGAGACGCCTGCCCGGCGTGCTATCTCTTTAATGTTCATGACCCTTCCCCTTCTATTTTCCTGTAACCGCGCCAGAATTATCTGTAACCGGTTACATATATAATACTACCACACAGATTATTAAATGTAAATAGTTTTTATCATTTTTACACAAAAAAGTCAATAGAAGGCATCACTGATGCCTCCGGCTGATATACAGCGACGCGCTGCATTGGTCCGCTTATACGAGTAAGGGGAGCCAGCCAAAAGACTGCCTCCCCTTAAAACTCTCAATTTATAGAAAATCTCTTTATCATATCCAAATTTATATATGTAATGCCATTGTCTAACCATCCCTATGCAAAGAAGGATATAATAAGGGCCACCACAAATCCCGTACCGCCCACCAGCGTCTCCATGATGGTCCATGTCTTAAGGGTGGTCTTTTCATCCAGTCCCACCAGTGATTTCACGAGCCAGAAACCGGAGTCATTAAAATGGGAACAAACCGTTGCCCCTCCTGCCACTGCCGCTGTGACACAGGCCAGGTACAGAGGGGACAGGGTTGCGATTTCCGGCATGGCTGCAATGATGCCGGCAGCCATGGTCATGGCAACGGTCGCAGAACCCACAGAAATACGCACCAGGGCAGCCACCACAAAAGCCACTGCCACAATGGGAAGGGAGGCCGAGGACACCGCATTGCCAATCACATCACCCAGACCGGAGTTCTGAAGCATGAACCGGAGCACGCCGCCGCATGCTGTCACCAGAAGAATCAGTCCGGTAGGCTCCAGGGACTTGGTCAGCACCTTTTCCAGCTCCTCATTGCTGTATCCGTGGCGGTATCCCAGAAGGACCATGGCCACAACCGTCGCGATGGTAAGAGCCACAAACGGCTCGCCCAGGAATCCCAACACGGGCTGTACAGAGGCAAGGGCAGGCATCACCTTTGCAATGGAATTCAGGATAATGAGAACCAGAGGAATCAAAATAATTCCCACGATTGTCCCAAACTTTGGAAGCTTGGATTCGTCAAAATCCTCCTGGTTTGCAATGTGTTCCGGAACCGGGATGTCATACTTATTTCCACAGATAGCACCCCATATGGGCCCGGCCACTATCATGGCGAAGATACCGCACACAATACCTACCATGATGACCCAGCCCAGGTCCACGCCCAGCATGGTAGCCACCAGCACCGGCCCCGGTGTGGGCGGGATAAATGCATGGCCTACTGCCAGACCGGCCAGCAGGGGAATGGCATAGAACAGAGAGGAACGTTTGGTTCTCTTAGCAAGAGAAAAGGCAAGAGGAATCAGAATAATGAGTCCCGCATCGAAGAATACCGGCATGGCAATGACAAGACCGGTGATTCCCAGAGCCCAGGCCGCCTTTTTGTCGCCGAATTTTTTCACCATGGTGACAGCCAGTGTCTGAGCGCCCCCTGATATCTCCAATATGGAGCCGAACATGGAACCCAGGCCCACAAGCAGAGCGATTCCCTTAAGTGTACTGCCAATTCCTTCATTTACAGAGCTTATGATGTCCCCAAAAGGCATACCCGCAATCAGGCCGATGGCCACTGCGCCTACCAGAATGGAAATCATTGCCTGTACCTTGAATTTGATGATTAAAAGCAGCAGAATCACCAGCCCTGTCAGAGCCGCTATAATCAGTCTGGTCGGATCCAGAGCTGCAGCAGTTGTTGTTGTCATACTTATTACCCTCCTATAATTTCACACAAATATTTGCCGGCCAGTCTCCGCCAATCAGACCATGTATCCGCCTTTCATGGGAGATACTGCATGTTCGGAATAGATTTTAAGAACACCTTTCTTATACTTTGCTTCCCTGGGTTTCCAGGCCTTCCTGCGCTCTGCAAGAATCCGCTCCACTTCTTCCCCGGGAAGCTCCTTCCCCTTTACGCCTATGATTTCCAGTACGCGTTCCGGAATATCAATCCGGATAAGGTCATCCTCTTCCACCAGTGCAATGGGCCCCCCGTCCGCTGCCTCAGGTGATACATGTCCGATGGCCGGTCCCTTGGATGCTCCGGAGAACCTGCCGTCCGTGATAAGGGCTATGGTCTTGCCCAGCTCCGGGTCAGAGGAAATGGCCTCTGTGGTGTAGAACATTTCCGGCATTCCCGACCCCTTAGGTCCCTCATACCGAATGAACACGGCATCTCCCGGCTGTATCTTCCTGGAGATGACTGCCTCAATGGCATCCTCCTCGCAGTCAAAGGGTTTTGCCCTCAGGACCGCTTTAAACATTTCCCTGGGAACAGCAGAATGTTTCACCACGGAACCCTCCGGCGCCAGATTTCCTCTTAATATGGCCACGGTTCCGTCTGTTCCAATGGGCTCCTCAAAGGTCCGGATAACATCGGTGCGCTTCAGACCCCATTTTTTCAGGTATCCGTCGCATTTGTCATAAAATCCATTGGCCTTAAGCTCTTCCAGATTCTCTCCCAAAGTCTTTCCTGTAACTGTCATCACATCCAGATGGAGCATGGACTTAATTTCTTCCATCACCGCCGGGACACCGCCTGCATAGTAGAAAAACTGTGCGGGCCACTTACCGGCAGGCCGGATATCCAGCAGATAGTGGGCGCCTCTGTGCATACGGTCAAATGTGTCGGCATCAATCTCCAGCCCCAGCTCATGGGCAATGGCAGGGATATGAAGCAGGGAATTGGTAGAGCCGGATATGGCTGCATGCACCATGATGGCATTCTCAAATGACTTCATGGTCACGATATCGCTTACCTTAAGGCCCTTCCCGGCCAGTTCCATGACCTGGAGACCGGCCTTATATGCCATTTCCCTCAGGTCCGCGCAGGTTGCCGGCATCAGCGCAGAGCCAGGAAGCATCAGACCCAGTGATTCGGCCATGATCTGCATGGTGGAGGCGGTACCCATGAAGGAACAGGCACCGCAGGATGGACAGGCATTGTGCTTATAATAGGTAAGCTTTTCTTCGGTAATTTCACCTCTCTGGCACATGGCTGAATAAGCGCCAATCTGCTCCAGGGTCAACAGGTCGGGACCCGCATCCATGACACCGCCAGTCACCACGATGGACGGCATATCAAGTCTTGCCAGTCCCATCAGGCAGGCCGGTACGGATTTGTCGCAGCTTGCAATGAACACACCGCCGTCAAACCCCGTGGAATTGCCGTGAATCTCAATCATATTGGCAATCATATCCCTGTGCGCAAGGGAATAGTTGATGCCGTCATGCCCCTGGGCAATGCCGTCACATATGTCTGTGGTAAAATACCTGGCTCCCTTTCCGCCCGCATCCGCGATTCCCCGCATAGCTTCATTCACCAACTGGTCCAAATGGGCGCTGCCCGGATGGCTGTCGCCAAATGTACTCTCAACCATAATCTGTGGTTTGTCCAGGTCCTCCACCTTCCACCCCATGCCGATTTTTAACGGGTCGTTCTCCGGTGCCAGCGCTCTTACTCTTTGACTGTTCAGTTCCATAAAATGCCTCCTCTTTTTCTTCACATCTGACGTCTGACTTATTTGTAGTTTTATAGTAGCATTTCTGGATTATTCTTTCAAGTCATCAGACTTGTTTTCTACTTAATTGTCAAAAAAAATTAACAAAGTTGTGCATTATACACAATTGCACGCTGCCGTTTTCCCAGTATATTACATTTCCCTTATTTTTTGCCATGTATGTCTTACGTCTGTGCCAAAAGCCGTCAGATGTATTTGTTTTTCTCTTCCAATTAGCCGCAAAAAAATACCTATAAGGATAAGTATTCCCTTTTATCTGTTTCCGGGAGATACGTTAACTTATAGGTATTACTGCTTATTGATATTACCAATATACCCAACCCTATGCCTCACGCCCATCCCTCATCAACTGCCTAATCATATTCCTGTTAAAAGTCATATGCATCATCATGGCGGTCTTGGCACCGATTGGGTCGTGCTCCGCGATGGCATCCGTCACTGCCCTGTGGGTCATGATGGTCTCGTCCGTCAGCTTTTTATGGGTTACATTGACAAACACAAGGACAGCCGTATCAATAATGGGAATCAGCTGTTCCACCACCTTATTCTTGGAGCATTCAGCCACACAGGTATGAAAGGCGATGTCGTCTTCTATGTAACTGTCTCCAACCTTTATTTTCCGTTCCACACTGTCACACAGATTCCTCAGCTTCTCCACATCCTCCTCTGTTGCGTTAAGGGCCGCCATCTCTGCGATTCCCGGCTCCAGTATGATGCGGACATTTACCAAATCCAGAGCCAGGGCCATCTTGTCCTCCACAGCCCCCAGGCCCAGGGGATCCATGTCCACCGGCGTAGTACTGACCACATACGTACCAGACCCTCTCCTGACTTCCAGGATTCCTCTGGAAATCAAAAGCTTCACCGCCTCCCGGATGGTACTCCTCCCCACGCCGAACCTGTCTCCCAGCTCAAATTCATTGGGAAGCTTAGCTCCTACGGCTATGGGTGTGTCCAGTATATACTGGTATATCTGCTCCTGAACCTGCTCTGCCAGCAGTTTGTTTTTCAGATTGGACAGTTCTCCTTTGTTGGCCTTCTGCATTTTCCTAAAGACATCCTTTCCCGGTTATTGCTGTGTGATCGAATCCTATTTATTCTAACATATTTTAAACCGGTTTACAAATACATGTATGAATGCGCCAACTATCCATCCGGCAGTCCGGAAGACTTTCATCGATCGGCTCCGGCATCCGTTTAAAAGGAAGGCCCGGAACCGTACACAGAAAATTAATGTATCTTGGCTTCCTCTCTCAGCAAAAACACATTCCCATCCATATCATAGAACTGAAACATGCTGCCATAAGGCAATTTTCATGATATCTCCGGTCCCACTTCCAGCCATTTCTTGTCAGCACCCATCTGCTGCTCCAGACGCACGATAAAACCCATCCTTTCTGTCCAGAAATCCCTGGCTTCCTTTTGGTTCTTCACATACAATGTTATTTTTTCAATAGAGTCAATCATGATACGCCATTCCTCATTTCCGCTTTCTCTTTTACCATAAATAATGCCCGGCAAACAAGCTTTTCATTCGATACAAGGAAGAAAAGAAAAAACAGCAGCTCCCCCGGATAATATTCCAGAAAAGCTGCCGTTGATAAATTATCTATTTAAGTATACCATATGCTATTTATCACTGTACTTTTTACATATCTTCACCACCAGGCCGCTTAGGGCAAGCAGTGCCATGGCATTAGGTATAACCATCAGACCATTGAAGAAGTCCGCCAAATCCCATACCAACTCCAGCTTCAGGGCGGAACCGATAATGATACAAGCTACCACTAATAAGGAATACACCTTTGCTGCCTTGTCGCCAAACAGATACTTCGCATTGATAAGGCCAAAGAAATGCCAGCCCAGAATCGTAGAGAACGCGAAGAATAAAAGGCAGACCGCAACAAATACAATACCAAAGGTACCAAATCCTTTCATGAACGCAGCCTGTGTAAGAGCGGTACCGTTCTTGCCAGACTCAAGAGCGCCTGTGGTCAGTACGGAAAATACAGTCAGGTTAAGGATTACAAATGTATCGATAAATACGCTGATCATAGCGCAAAGTCCCTGCTTATGAGGATTCTCCGCAGTTGCCCTTGCATGAGCATGAGGTGTGGAACCCATACCAGCCTCGTTGGAGAAAAGGCCTCTGGCAACACCGAAACGGATGGCTTCTTTGACCGCAATACCTGCGCCTGCGCCTAATACTGCCTGAGGATCAAATGCGCCAACAAAAATCATCTTAATAGCTGCAGGAAGATTAGTAATATTCATTATAATAAGAATCAGGCTTCCCACAATATACACGCCTGCCATGATAGGAACTATCTTCTCAACAACGGATGCAAGCCTCTGTGTTCCACCCAGGAAAACAAATGCTGCCACGGCTGCTACGATAACGCCTATGACAACCGGAGAAATAGTAATGTTAAATGCTCCGAAAGCCTCTGTAAATGCAGCGCCGATAGAGTTAGCCTGAACCATGTTGCCCATGAATCCCAGCGCAAGCACAATAAAGATTGCAAATAATCCCGCAAGAACCTTGCCAAGAGTGCCCTTAAAAGCTGCCTTTATGTAATAAACAGGACCGCCGGTTACCTCACCATTTATCTCAGTCTTAAAGTTCTGGGCCAGAGTTGCCTCTGCATAAATGGTTGACATACCAAAGAATGCACTTACCCACATCCAGAATATAGCACCAGGTCCGCCTCCTAAAAGAGCAGTGGCGGCGCCTGCCAGGTTGCCGGTACCAACCTGGGCTGCAATTGCGGTTGCAATTGACTGGAACGGTGACATCTCACCTTTTTCGTGCTTCTCTCCGTTAAGGCTGAGGTGCCCGAATACCAGTTTCCAGCCTTCACCAAACTTTCTCACCTGAATGAACCTCAGGCGGATCGTGTAGTAAATTCCGGTGCCGCACAGAAGAACAATCAGCAGAAAACTCCAGAGAAAGCTGTTACCTTTTGCTACAAGATTTGTAATAACGTCCATTCCTAATTCCCCCTATACGTTTAATTGGCCGCATATAGCGGCATTCATATTTGTGCTGATATAATCAGCGCTCCAAAGAGCGGGATGTAAACATACAATAGGGACCCCCACCATAGATGGGAAAGTATGCCTCCCTTTTGCCTGTGAGCATGGAAGATCTATGGACGCTTATATCTGTCCTGCGCTTTCGCGCTCTCACAAAATCTCCCTGGAGTTTTCCTTATTCCTCCAGCATAGTACTCAATTATTCACAAAGAAAAAGCCTATACCTTCGCCGTTAGAAAAAGGATTTTTTTATAGATTGTTTTTATTTTATCATACTCTATCTATAAATTCAATAATTGTTTATCTGGTTTTTAGAGATTTTTAGTTAATTTTATGGTTTTTTAAAATTTATCTCATTTTCAGCTTGGCAGAATATTTATGATGTAAATAGAAATGGAAAAAGCTGAGTTTCCTGTATTCCAGGATTCCCAGCTTTTATATTTGCGATTATATGATTTCTTATGAGATGCGGCGGGGTTTATTATTCCCACTCGGCGTGTTCTTTGAGGATATTAAACATTTTTGTTTAAGTTTTATGTTTATTCTACCGATATTTTATCTCAATTACATATATTATTCTAGCTTACTGATTTACTGTTGCCAAAGTGTAGACACGCTTTTATGATACCAATCTCATTCGGATAAAGCAATCTTTTTCTGAAGTTTATTCCTATCTTTCCAACAACCTTCTACTAATATCCAAAGCACTCTTACTACAACCACTTTATCATCTTCAATCACATAAAAAGCAGAAAAGTTGTCTATCGGAAACTGTCTTAATCCCATGCTATGTTCCGGCTCTGATTCCATCACCCGCACTCGCTCTGGAAACATATCTAATCCTTCAATCGCCTTTGCAATTCGGTTATATTGTCCCATTGCATTTTCCGATGCTTGTAGTTGCTCTGCAATATAGGAATAAATTTCTTCCATATCAGCCAATGCTTTATCGGTAATTTGTACTTTATACTGCATGATATCAATGATTCTCCCGGAACTTTGCAAATGCGGAAGCTGCATCCTGCACTCTGCCTGCCTTAACATCCTCGTATCCTTCATGTAGCTTTGCATGAATTTCTTCTACATTCATCAGATCAGCATTAACAGATACAGGTGCTTTTGGCAGAGTTACAGAAAAAGGAATACCACCAGTCAACGAAATCTGATTTAAATACATATCGATTGCTGTCGACATTGGGATTCCTAAACGTGACAACACATCTTCTGCACGCTGTTTTACACTTGGATTTACTCTCAAATTTAAAGTTGCTGATTTTTCCATTTGCATTCATCTCCTTTATCTAATTGTAACGCATTTGTTGTTACTATTCAACTGTAATTTGCAATATTATTTAGGTCATTTTACAAGGAACTACACGCAGACCGTGAAACGGGCTGCTGACAACAAACGGCGCTATGCTCCCGGCTGGGTGCATAGCACCTGTTTGTTGCGGGGGTTTCCAAAGGGGGCAGCGCCCCATTTGGCACACGACTTTGCGGAGCAAAGTGTAGTGTGTTATACGCTCTGTCGGCGTTGCCCTGAAAATACCGTTGCCGCCGGGGAGGGCAAGGGCATTTGACGCGGCAGGAAAGCAGGGCTTTGTTTGGGGCTGGTAAGCCGGAAACAAAGGGCTGATTTCAGCAGCAGACAGGGCGTATTATGAAAGCCCCCGTCCCTCGTCCTCCGCCCCCGGCCTATGGGACAAAAAGTCCCAAAGCTCTGGACACCGTGACCAGATGTGTGGCCACACTCCGGGAAAAGTAGCAGGACGGCAGGAAACCGTCAAGGCTGAAATGAATGGGCTGACGCCCGGCCTTGACCGTTCCCCGCCGCCCCGCTGGATGGGTGGACAAGGTGGCCAATCCCTAAAAGTGTTTGGCCGCACTCGTTCATTTTGGGGCCTTTCTTCTCCCAAAATTGAAATGGGCGGGAAAGCCCTAAAATGGCTTTCCCGCCTTGATTACCCATTAGCAAAGACGGGCGAGACTGTCAACGGCGGCGCTGAAAGCGCCGTTCATCTTGACCGTTGACTGGCTCGCCTGGCTTTGCTACTGCCCGTAAGAGATGGAAAAACAAGATGGAAAACAAGGTTAAAAATGGTTGACAAGTCTATCGGATGTGTGTTATACTGTGCGACAGTTTGAGATTGGAAGGAGGCTTACGTGTGTTAATTTGTGTACGCTAATAAGCAATAAAAAGTAGAAGTACCTTTCCACATGATGGTGGGCTTTTTTTGCGTGCGTATGCAAAGGAACACGTAGGTTTGACACGAGCAGTCTTTGAACTGTATCGTGGTGTTTTTTCGTGCTTTGTTGTTATGCAGGCGTCTGCCCTCTCTGTGGGACAACGCCTGCTTTTTATTGCAGAAACAAAGGAACAATGCAATAAAAAAGGAGGTTCGCATTATGACCCAAAACAACAATTCATGGAGAAAAACTTATTTTACACTTCTTGCCGGACAAGCAATATCCTTTATTAGCAGCGGTATTTTGCAAATGGCCATTATCTTTTATTTGGTTGCGAAAACTAATTCTGCAATCATATTGACGGCGGCAACACTGATTGGATTTTTGCCGCAAGCCTGTTTAGGCCCGTTTGCAGGTGCTTTTGTTGACCGGCACAGCCGTAAAAGCGTAATGATTGGTGCGGATTTGATAATTGCCGCCGCTGGCGGTATTCTGGCGCTGGTGGCGTTTTACATGGAATTGCCCGTATGGTCTATTATGGTTGTCCTGTTAATCCGAAGTGCGGGAACTGCTTTTCATTCTCCAGCATTCAGCGCAGCAACACCTATGATTGTGCCAAAAGAGGAACTTACAAAATGCGCTGGTTACACGCAGACCATGCAAGCAGTAAGTGCGATTATCAGTCCAGCTGCCGCAGCGTTTTTATATGCTGTTTGGCCTCTTAATGCAATTATATTGTTAGATATTGTGGGTGCAATCCTTGCCTGTGTGACTGTTGCGATTTCGTCCATACCAACGCCTGAACTATGTCCAGAAACGAAAAGACAACAGTTTTTACAGGATATGAAAGAGGGGTATGTGGTATTAAAGCAAAACAGGGGCCTCTTTGCTCTGCTCTGGATTGGTGTAATTTATATGTTCTTTTATATGCCAATCAGTACGCTTTTTCCTCTCATCTGTATGTCATACTTCAAAGGAACACCGGCCCATGCCTCTGCCGCTGAAATTGCTTTTGCGGTTGGTATGCTGCTTGGCGGAGTCATTCTGAGCATTTGGGGCGGTTTTAAGAAACGGCGGTACACCATCGGTCTTTCCGTTCTCCTGATGGGCGTTAGCAATATGCTCTCCGGGCTTTTGCCGCCAGACGCATTTCTTGTCTTTGTTGTGTGCTGTACTGTTATGGGAATTTCCGCTCCATTTTACGGTGTGCAAAATGCGATTTTTCAAGAAACGGTCAAACCAGAATATCTGGGGAGAGTTTTTTCTCTACTGACAAGCGCCGCTTCCCTCGCCATGCCGTTTGGCCTTGTCATTTCCGGGCCTCTGGCGGAGCGGCTGGGAGTTGAGAAATGGTTTGTCATTTGCGGAATTGGCATTATCATCGTTGCGCTTGCCGTATTTTTACTACCCGGTTTGAGAGAGATTGACAATACGCAATAATCAACTGCACCTTTTTCTATTACTAAACAAAATGCCTGGATGGTGGTTCTGAAAAACCAGAACCGCCGTTCAGGCATTTTTTATCTTCGTCCTCTCTGCGGTTTTGGATTCTTCAGCAAGTCGGATTTTTCCGCAATCTTTTTCAGCCACTTCCGTTCTTCTACTGACAGCTTCCTAAAATTCAGCTTGAGCCGTTTGCAGATAAACGCCAAGTACGCTTGTTCCGTGTCGCTGTCCTGGCTGACGATTTCACCAGCAGTTTCCAGCATTTCTTTTAGCGGGTTATCCTCTGGGACGCTGAAAAAATCGTCCTTGTGTGTTTCCCGCAGAGCAAGGGCAATCCCGTTTATGTCCCGTTGTATCACATAGCGGCAAAACTCGTCCTCATCAATATGGGCGGTGATAAGCTGTCTTAACTGCGTATCACTCATGCCAGGATTATGCTTTTTTATAACAGTTGCGCTCATCGTGTCCACTATGGCGTTTGCACCCTGCGCCTGTTTCAGTGCCGTTCCGTTCACATAGATTTCAAGGTCAGCCATCAGCCGGGGGAAATCCGGGTGCGCCGCCAGCTCACACAGCAGGGTATTGTCTATCCTCCCGCTTTTCAGCAGGTCAATCATTTCATCACTCAAACGCAGGTCTGCAAGATCGGCGTTTGGGTGATTTTTCATTTCAGACAGCCCCAGCAGATAATCAGCGGTCACACCGTAAAACTTCGCCAGCCGGATAAGGGCATAGTGGCTGATGTCCTTGAAGTCTTCCGTTTCGTAACTGCCCAGCGCAGACTTGGAAAGCCCGGTCTGCTCCGCAAGCTGCCCCAGCGTCAAGCCACGCTCCACACGTAGGTCTTTTAATCGCTCTTGTATGGATAAAGACATATTCACCCTCCTTGCTAGCTCAACGAAAGAGAAGCCGTTATGCTATGTACTATGCTCATAGCATAACGGCATAGGCATTTACAGTTTTATTTTACCATTTGCTACATCTTCACGAAATTTATCAACAAGCTTCGCTGTCAGCTTGGATTTACCGTAGTGTTCAAGTACAAAAGTACGATAACTTTTTCCATCTACAAGCACATCACTTTTTCTGGTCAACAACCAATTTCCGTTACCTCCTCCCTGTTCTCTAATATTCCAGTCTTTCCCATATCTTTTATAGATTTCATCTTTTTTACCTTGAACAGACATTGATTCGCTTGGAATATAAACAATTTGCATAATAGCTCCTCCTTTATTTTGTGCAAGAAGACCAGAAACCTGAATTTGTCTTTTATCTTTTTTTGATTATATCACAAATCCGAGAGCGTGGAAATAGGGAGTTTTTCAGGCTGATTTCCTACCTCTTGGATATACGGCACAGGCGGTCAAAAAGGTGTAGACTTGGGATAGTTCATCGATGGACAAGCACCTTGGAAACAGAACACGCCAAAGAAAACGGAGGGACGCATGAGCAAAAGACCCTATCAACACCTGCCGCCGCTGGAACACAGGCCGGACGGCTCCCCCTACCGCATAACCCCGCCCCAGAAGAGACGAGCCAGCGGCCTGATACGCCGGGAGTGCTGCAACTGCGAGGACGGAAACTGCCTTGCGCTGGACGATGGCGACACCTGCGCCTGTCCGCAGATGATTTCGTTCTCCGTCTGCTGCAAGTGGTTCCGCTGGGCGGTCTTGCCGCTGGACAGGACGCTGGAAGCGGAGATTTACCGGGACAGGGACTTGAAACGCTGTGCGGAGTGCGGCGGTGTGTTCGTCCCGAAGTCCAACCGGGGCAAATACTGCCCGGACTGCGCCGCCAGTGCCTTTTTTCACATCTTCACCGGAAGATTCCATGTTCCTGCTCATGGTTTTGTACTTTTCCATCTCACCACGAGTTTTTGCAATCTCTTTTTGGTTCTTGATCCACGCATCGGTTCCGCGATCTACACCGTCTGCTCGAAGTTCCGTCATCTCTGTACGATATTTTCCAAGCTTTTCTGATGTCTGATCCATCTGGTCTGAGAGCTTTCTGGCCGCTTCGGTCGGCTGCCAGTCTTTTCCTCTTTTCTCCAGATCCTCCAACTGCTTTTCCAGATCTTTTACTTTTCTTCTGCTTTCTTCCAGATCATCTTTCACATTTCCAAGTTTCCCCTGCTCTGTGATATAAGTCATAGAAGATCCGCTTTTTCGTCTTGCATCAAGTTCCTTCTGCAGTTCTTCTACACGTTTCTTCTCTGCAAGCATAGCGTCAATCGTTTTCTGATATTTCGGAGTATATTCCTGTGCATCACCGTCGTCTTCCAGTTTTTTCATTTTTTCATGCAGTGTATCCAGTTCCGCCTGCGTTTTTTCAGCGGATTTTCTGAGACTTCGGTACCTGTCCGACTCGCCGCTGCTTTCTCCCATCTGCTGCAATGCCTTTTCTTCCTGCCGCAGTTCATTGAGCTTTTTCCTGGTTTTCTCAATGTTTCTTCGCGTTTCAGCATACTCGTCGGTATACACTTTGATACCGGCAGCTACCTGCGCTTCTTTCACGTAGTTTTTTATCTCAGCATTCATAGCTTTGATGTTTGGAATCGCATGTTTCACGGAATCTGCAATCAATTTTCCGGTATTTTTCCACATACCCATACTGGAAGACTGCTTTTTCAGGCGCTCGGTTTCTTTTGTCATGCTGGCAACTGCTCTTTTTGTTTCAGAGTCAGCCCTTTTGATCTCTTTGACATACTCATCCGCTTGTGCTTCGAGTTTAACCTGCAATTTTGCAAGGTCTTCTGCCATCGTTTTCACCTCCTTCCTCAATCCTTAAAAAGAGAGACGACATCAACTCTCTTCTGTCTGATGCCGTCTCTGGTTGTACCGCGCGGCATCTTCCCGCCGCTTTTCGTAATACTCTTTCAGTTTTTCCTGTTCGAATGCCTGTTTTTCTTCCTCGAACAGTGTCGGATAATACTCCCATGGCTCCGGAAGCGGATCTCCTTTTTGTAACGACACATACCGCGCGGTCAATTCCGCCTGCAGGAAGGACAGCCCCACCTGCTGCCTGAATTTCCGGCGTTCCTTCCGATGGTAACTTGCCATCAGATCCGCAACCTCCAGCGGCGACAGTTCCCAGAAGAGCACCGGGCGGATGCCGCAGTCCAGAGCCTGTTCGTACAGCTCATCCAGATCATCAGAAACAAGCGTTACATCATTTCTTCTGCCTCTTCCAGGCTCTTCATGATACTGTCCGCCTGATCCTGCGGGAAAAAACCGGAAACCACCATCGTCGGCATGACGATCTGGGTGTAGAAGGTGATCTGATCGCCGCCGTCCTCGGTCCATTTGTCATACAATTTCTGGACATCCTCGTATTTCAGCTTATGTGTCCATGGGGCCGCTGCTGCCTGCACTACCGTAATCATGACGGACAGCGGCGGGATATCACCGCCGGCAACCAGATTCATGATATTCATCTTGTATTTGTTCTCCAGAATCTCAATCATCCGCGTATTCAGCTTCAAACTCAGTTTTCTGTCCCCTACTTCCCAGTAGTGAAACGGCCGTCTTTTCGGCTTTTTCTCCTCGATGCTTGTGATTTTGTCGGATTTTTCTTTCTCCTCTACACCGATTTCTTCATCGATGCCGCCAGTATATTCACTCATTTATTTTTCCTCTCTTTCCTTATGTAGGATCTGTCCAAGTAAGATCACTCTGTACCAGCATGGTTAACTCGAACTCGACCACACCATTGACACCGCCACCAGTACGTTTTACGGAAACCTCCGCACTGAAACTGCACTTTGTGCCGTCTACAGCAGTCTCCTGGAAGTCCAGCAGATCCTTGTTCTCCTGCGCAGTTCTCATGAGCCGATACGGAGAAGTAGCTTTTGTATTGTCGTATTTGAACTTATAAGTCATTTCCGGCAGATCGCCGATTCCCTGCTCATATACTTTGTGAGTATCTGTCAGGCAGGTATTGTCCACCTTCTCGGCCTCCACTCCAATCTCCGGAATCTCTTTCAGACCTGGAAGATCTGTGTAGGCACTTTCTGCCGCACCGTGTTTCTTGTATCCTAATTTTGCACCATTTGCTAACATATTTGCTCCTTTCCTAATCCGGCCAGAATACCTGCTCCGACTCCATATCGATAATTCCTTCGTAACGCATCACCTTGTGCTTCATACCGGATGGATCCGGCGTATCCTTACAGAGGATGCGCACAAGACAGAGCTTCGACAGCGCCGCATCTACCTGCATGGCAGCTTCGGAAGTAGACCTGTTGTTCCAGATGTCAACCCGGTACCGAACGTAGGATTTCTCTTCCTTGTCCGTGCGCTCGTAGACCTTGTTATCCTCTTCTGTGTACTGCACCGCAGGCAGTGCCGCCCAGTCCTTCGGGTACTGGTCCGTTACATTCTCAAATACGGCATCCAGCGCCGCATATACCTGATCTTTTACGTTCTTCAAAACTGTTTTCTCAGCTCCTCTCGTATCACCTGCTCAATCTGTTTCTCATTGTTCTTCAGTGCTGGATATAGAAAAGGCTGCGCAGGCTGGCCGGTACACTGATAAAATCGCCCTTCCGGTGTGTCAATGTAAAACCAGCCATATTTTTCCGCGGTTGCCCGATCCACCTCATTCGGGCCGCTGCCTTCGTGGATCCACCAGGGTGATTGTGTATAAACCGGCGTTGTGTCCGGTGAAATTCCTTCGTGGTTCTCCTGGCCTTTCGGACCGGTGCCAAATTCCACATATGGACCATATTTCTTATCTGTATAACAGATGCCGGTTACATTCCGGCCTTCTGTCTCTACCACGGTGAAAATACTTCCCCGCAGTTCGCCGTGATCCACCGGACATTCTGCCCGCGCCGCAGACTGTACCAGCTTGATTCCCTTCGAAATCGCTTTGCTGATCTCAAGCTCCGAGGCATTTTTCAGCATCTCTGTTACATCTTTCGTTCCAAGAATCATAACTTTTCCACCTCCAGTGTCAGATAGCGATAGGGGTAGATGGCAATTACCTTGTAATCCGGCTGATCCCCGTTGATGCAGATACCGTCATTCACGGAAATTGTCGGTCCGTCTGCCACTGTATACGAAAGTTTTCCGTTCTTCCCGGAATTCTCCGTGTATGTCCCGTCAATCCGAAGATTGCGGATATTCGGCAGGCGTATTCTATACATTTCGCTCTGGATCCGCCCGCCGGCAGCCCACATTTCCGCGCGGAAGGGAACGGCAGAACCATATTCGATGTAGGTTCCGCCCTCGTTATCCTTTTTCTGTTCAAGAGGACAGTGTTTCAGCTCCACCAGCCTGCTTCTTTTCAGCCTCAAATGTTTTCCCTCCTACTCTTGCCAGCCGGTACCGGTTCAGCACATCGTAGATCTGCTTTGGCGCGTCGTTGAAAGTGTAGCTTTCTCCGGATCCGGTGCGCGCCGCCTCTCCCTCGGTTCCCATCCGGTTCAGGGCGATGACTGCCAGATCCCGGACTGCCTTATCCAGGCCGGAAACGAGGTGGGTACGGTTCGTATAGGATAAAACGAAAGCCTCCGCATCCTCTAAGAGGATCTGCAGAAGCCCTTCGTCTTTCTCACCGGTCATTTTCTTCAGCTTTTCCAGTTCGGTCATTTCAAACCACATCCTTCAGGACTTCCTGCAGCTCCGCCTTTGTCAGCGCAGATGCACCAGAAATCCCCTTTTCTTTTGCAAGATTTTTTAATTCCTCGGCAGTCATCTCTGAAAGATCTTTTTTGTTGGAAACCTCTGGGCTTTGCATCTTAACAGCTTCTACTCTTGTAAATCCATCGTTCAGGAGCCGTTCTGCCTTGATCCCATCCGCTTCCCTCTCAACGTTTCCTTTTTTTAATCTCATTCCTTTGCCTCCCGAATATTTAAATAGATGGAATCCAGCTTGTTATCCAAAATCCATAAATCATGGAACCGACGGTAATCCATCTGCCATGCATCCATTTTCTGGTTTGTGTTCGGATCAAAAATTCGCATCTTATCCTGTTTGGTAATAGCGAGTGGTGTTGTTGCCGGGGAAATAAAGAAATTCAGGTCTTTTGCTGTAGTTCCCTTCTCATATCCGCCTTTTTCCTGTCCCGCTGCTTTACCATCGTTCACCTTGATTGCCGTATACATACGGTTGGATGGAGTTGGAATAATCGGTACTTTGTCCACAAACGGTACCATGGTATCAATTCCATTCTTCGAAAATGTTCCCATAGTAATTTTTCCCGCAAGTTCGAGTTCCAGCTCCAGAATAAAGTCAGACGTTGCCTGGCATACTAAGGCCCCGTTGTAGCCGTCTCTTACTGCTCTGATTCCTTCTTTCAACTTACGCAGTGCAGAAGTTCCAGTCGTTCCCGGCACATAGGCATATTCAATCATTCCAGCTTTATTCGCCGTGATCGTATCTGTTGCAAGCTTCGAAATACGGTATGCGTCGATTTCCGGTACAACCTGTGTTCTCTGAAACTCTCCCATTACAGCGGCCGCGGTTGTAACAAAATTATTTTCATTAATGTCCATCGAGTCCAACTGGAACTGACGACCACGATCCTGGGTCATCTTTTTGGTTTCATACTCTAAAGTAACAGACCCACGCTGATATCCATTGTCACGATCATAATCTCCCATTCCCTGCACGGTCATTTTCGGAATTTTTACTTCTGCTCCACCATTGTAAATGACCTGCCCTGCATTGGCATCCATCCAGCCGGTAGTTGCTTCCTGAACAGCTACTTTATCTAACATTTTCTGAAACAGTGTAGCTGTCGCTAATGTATTAACTGCCATATTTTTCACTCTCCTTTAAAATTTTCCCATCATCAGGTTATATACCTGCTGTTCCTGGGTTTTCTGTGGATCAGTTTCCGGTGCTTTTTTCGGCGGCTTCCCGCCTTTCAGTTTCTCCTCCACGGCAGTTTCTACTGCTTTCTGAAATACAGTTTTTACTTTCTCCATGGATTTTTTACAGGAATCTGCATCCGTGTAATTGAGTACCTCCGCCAGCTCCTGCGGCAATCCATCACTGGCAAGTGTATTCTTTGCCTCTGCCATCAGTTCTTTTCTGGTAATTGCCGCTTCTCTGTCGGAAAGCTCTTTTTCTTTCTTCTGCCGCTGATACTGCTCTTTCTCTTCTTTCGTCATTTTGGCAAGACGTTCTGCCTCAGACAGCTTGTCATCGGTCAGTGCCTGCCACTTTTCCTGTGCATTGGTCACTGCCGTATCAATCGCTTTCTGCACGCGGCGGTCAAATTCTGCCTGATTTCCTTCTCCTTTCAGAAAATCGTCAAATGACGGAAGTTCTGCTTCTCCCTGATCTGCTGCTCCGGCTCCGCCGCCATTGCCTCCATCGGCCCCAGCACCGTCTCCTGCTCCGCCTTCTGCGAAGATCTGCAGATTCATTGGGATTCTGCAATAAAAATATTTCTTTCTCATGGTTTTCGTGTCCTTTCCGCCCAGCCTATTCACTCTCGTGCCCGGGCCATTCGCTGTTGGATTTTCCCTGCTTCTTTAACGCCTGGCAGGAAAAAGGCATAAAAATAACACGCATTTCTGCGTGCATTGTTCGTTTGGAATTGCGCCGGCGCAATTAATCTTCGTGAGTAACTTTTACGCCCCACTCCGGAAGAAAATTGATTTCATAATGGTATTTATCTACATCAGCCCCGGAAATGTCTTCCACAACGTACATTGTATAATCATTGAGATAGACCAGATCCTTCTGGTATTTTCCTTCCGCCGTCTCAATAATGACCTCAAGTTCATTCTCTGAGTTATTCTGCAAAGAAAAGGTTCCTGTCAGCTCCAGCAGGATCGTGTCGGTTCTGGCATTTAACACTGTGAGTTTGCGGGTTACATTGAAATTGTCGGCTTCCTGTGAAATATTGTTGCTGACTTTGTACGCCTCAGTGCATCCGGTAAGAGATGCACATACCAACATGAGCGCTGTCAGCAATGCCATTACTTTCTTTTTCATTCCATATCCTCCTACATTTTAAAACAGATATTCTGGAATTTTTTGTATGCATCAAAATACAATTCCGCTTTATCTCCGTTGTATGTCAGCTCATAATACATTCCATCCGGAACAGTAGTGCTGAGCAGGGCTTTGTGATTCTGCAGTGTTTTACACATCCAGACCACATACACATCATTTGCGGTAATCTGTTTCTGATCCGTTTTATCCATATGCTGATTTATGTACTCAGCCACCTTTTCCTTGCAAATTCTTAAAAACTCTTCATTTCCCATAATCTTATTCCTCCGCAAAAACCCAATCTTCTGCAAGCATATCCGCCTGAGATGCAAGCCACCCCATCTGCACGCCGGAAGTTCCAACAAAAGCGATGGCTTTATTTCCGATTGCATCGTGTTCACAATTTACGATCTGATTATCCGCGTCTTTATAGGAAATTCCAGTTGCAAGCTGAACATACTGTTTCTTTCCGTTCCAGCCTTTACGCGCTACTTTAAATCCTCTTTTCAGATACTTAATCGCTTCCCCGAAAGAAAAGGTTGCCTCTCCTCCAAGAATCGGGCAGTTCTGACCATTCGCATAAACCCATTCATCGGAAAGGATATTCTGAAGCGTATACTCCACATTCTGTGTCTCTCTTATATCCAGACGGCCGCCGTCTTTTGTGTACATAAGGATTGTCTGGGATTCTTCATCCCACCACCAATAGCCTGCCCATGACGGAAGTTTTACTGGAATTCCTGATTTCATTTCTTCAAATGCTTCTTTAAATTTCATTTTCTTGTCCTCTCTTTCTTAAAAATGAGTAATCGAGTAGGAGAAAATTCCTCTTGATGAGGAATTTTCGACCTCTCACACCACCGTGCGTACCGTTCGGTACACGGCGGTTCAATCAACTTAACATGTAACACACCTTTCAGTGTAATAATCTAACATTGAGATTAGTCCAAATGAGGCTAATCTCTTGTTTGTTATTGCTATATTTACAGCACCACAGCTACATACATGAGCATAGGCTCTTGAACAATAACCAACTTTGTATGCTGTAATCCTGTCAATTCCAAGCTTCATCAAATTCTTTGCACGATTCTGCGGAGTTTTCCAGTGTTTCCATATGCACATACGAAGTCTATACCGAATATTTGCATCTAATTTCGCACATAAGATTTTCATACTACCTATCTTGAAGTAGTTTATCCAACCTCGGATAAGCTGATTGAGCTTCTCTACCTTATAGCTGTTGCTGACGCCCCAACTACGACATCGGCGGCGTCGCCCATGTGGACGGGCGCGCCGTGGACATTCGGCATTTTGACGGTGATGTCATACGCCTTTTTGGCGTTTTCCGGCGTCATGGGGCGCATAGAGCAGACCATGGGGCCGCAGAACGGACCGGCCGGCTCGGTCATGATATTGGTCTTGAACATCGGTACATTGCGACCCTGCGCGATGTGACGGATCTCGATACCCTCGCGCATGAGCGTTTCCTCGAACGAGAATGAACAGCCGATCAGGAAGCCGACATAGCCCTCTTTCCAGTAGTCGCTCACATCGGTCAGCTCCTTGCCATCCCACTTGCCATCGCGGTAGATGCGATACTTGGGAATGTCGGTGCAGATATTGCCGCCCTCGCCCATATCGTGCGTCTCGGGCGTACCTCGGATGATCTCAAGGATCGGGCAGGGGAAGGGGTTGCGCTTGGCAAATTCCTCAAAATCTCCCGCGTATTCCGGCGGAAGGATGATAAGGTTGGCCTGTGCGTAGCCGCGACACATACCGGCGGTTGGGAAGTCGATGACACCCTCGCGGATAAGCTTGCGAACCTCGCTCGGCTTCTTATCGATATAAGGGGTAATATCAAAGGCCATGTGTCGTTCCTCCTATTACTATTATTTTTTGTGTTTTAGGGCTGCGTCAACGATTCATGGCGCTGCGCAGGCAGCGCAGCGCAGCGCGCTGGGCAAGCAGCGCCTCCTGTGCGGCGGTGATGGACACCTTTTCAAAGCGCACCCTGTCGCCCGCTTTGAGTTGGGCGAGGATGCGGAAGTCTGCGGAGATGACGTTGGCGATCTTCGTGTAGCCGCCGGTGGTCTGGCGGTCGGCCAGCATGATGATCGGCTTGCCCGCAGAGGGCACCTGAATCGCGCCGAAGGCAATACCGTCGGAGATGATGTTGCCGTCCTTGATGTGTTCGATCAGCTCGCCGTCAAGGCGGCAGCCCATGCGGTCGAACTCCGGTGTAAGGGTGTAAACGCTGCTGAGAAAGGTCATAGCGCCAAGCTCGGTGAAGGCGTCGTCCTGCGGGCCGAACACGACACGCAGTTTATACTCTGCGCGCGGCACGAACTCAGGCGAAATGTGGCGCACGCCGAGGTTCTTGAGGTCGGTCTTGGGCGCGCGGAAAGCGATGACGTCGTCCTTTTGCAGCTTGCGGCCCTGATAGCCGCCGATCTTCGCTTTCATGTCCGTTGAGCGGCTGCCCATGACCACGGGGATATCGAGTCCGCCCGCGAACGCCACGAAAGCGCGGCAGCCGGTGCGCAGCATGGTGAAGCGCAGCGTCTGCCCCGCGTTCACGGGAACGGCGCGGTAGGTGTCGATGCTCTGACCGTCGAGCGTTGCGCCGAGGTCGCCGCCGGTGATGGCGATGATGTTGGGCGCATCAAAGCGGAGGTGGGGCCCCATCATCGTGCATTCGAGCACAGCCTCGCCCTCATCGTTGTCGACGAGGATGTTGGCGATAGACGCGCTGCGCGGATCCATCACGCCGGAGACGGACACGCCGTACTGCTGGTAACCGATGCGGCCGAGATCCTGTACGCTGGTGAGCATGCCAGGGTTGAGAATGGTGATGCTCATGCCTGCTCCGCCTCCTTTCTCGGGTAGGTGTGGACCGTATAGCCGCTGGAGGCCTCCAGCGCGGCGATACGGTCAAATTCCGCCTGATCAATGGCGTAGAACTTGATGTACTGGCCTGCCTTGGGCAGGATGGGAACGGCGCGGTCAGGGTCGTACATGCGCACGGGCGTGCGGCCGATAAGCTGCCAGCCGCCCGGGGAGTCGATGGGATATACGCCCGTCTGGCTGCCGGCGATGCCGACGCTGCCGGCGGGAATCCTGACACGAGGTTGGGCAAGGCGCGGCGCGGCAATTTCCTCGCTCATACCGCCAAGATAGGTGAAACCGGGGGTAAAGCCCAGCATATAGATGAGATATTCCGTGGAGGTGTGAATCCGGATGACCTCCTCAGGCGTTTTGTGATTGTGCTCGGCAACAAAGCCAAGGTCGGGGCCCATTTCCTCCCCGCCGTAGAGCACGGGGATCTCCAACACATCGCTTGGCGGAATCCGGATGTGGTCAAGCTGATTGAGCAGGCCCTTGAGTTTTTTGACAAGCGCACCGTAGGGGATGACCTCAGGGTCGTAGTGAACCATCAGCGAGCGGTAGGTCGGCACGAGCTCCACGATCCCGGGAAATTTGCTCTCGGTGAGCGCGATGCTGAACGCGCGAATCTGTGCGTTGATGTGCTCACTGATCTCGTTGCCGAATTCCACGGTTACGGCTGAGTCACCGCTGAGCAGGAATCTGATGTCGGACATATCGTTCTCCTTTCAGGCGGAGCCGGCCTGTGGGACAGACCGGCTCGCGGAATGGTGCAGGTTCGTTACGCGAAGAGCTTGGCAAGGTTGGGCAGCGCCGTGACGGCAAGGTAGCCTGCGACACCGACCACGCACCAGCCAAGGATCTGCAGCCACACGGGGTGCTTGTACTCGCCGACAATGGACTTCTTGTGGCAGCCGAGCAGCATACAGCACAGGGAGATCGGCAGGATCAGACCGTTGAGAGCACCGGCCAGGATGACCATGCGCTTCGCGCCGCCGAGGATCGCCATAACAAGCGTGGAGAAAGCGATGAAACCGACGATGAACCACTTGTCGTTCTTGGCGATGAAGGGGTGAACGGTCTTGAGGAAGGAGACGGAGGTGTAGGCCGCGCCGATGACGGAGGTGATACCGGCGGAGAACAGCGCGAGACCGAAGAGACGGTAGCCGATGTCGCCGGCAGCAAGGCGGAAAGCCTCGGCTGCGGGGTTGGCAGCGCCAGTGACAGCCGCGACATTTTCAGCCACAACGACCGTACCGGCCGTGCAGACACCGAGCACGCACAGGAACAGCAGGATACGAACGCTGCTCGAGACACAGATGCCGGTCAGGACGGACTTGCGGAAGTGCTTGACTTCTTCCGGCTTGCCGCCCCAACCCGCGTCAAGCAGCTTGTGTGCGCCCGAAAAGGTAATGTACCCGCCGCAGGAGCCGCCGAGCAGCGTGACCATGACGGGAATGAGTTCCTTGGGATTCTCAGGGGTAAAGATATGGACGACCGCATCGCCGACGGGGGGCTTGGCCATAAAAGCCACGACCAGCATGACGACGATAATGATGCCGCCGAGGATCTGGGCGACCTTGCCGACGATGTCGTTTGCCTTCTTGGAAAGGAAAATGCAGATCGCAAGCACGCCGCCGATGATGACGCCTGCCTTTTCGGGAATGCCGATCATGGCATTGAAGCCGAGTGACACGCCGCCGACATTGCCGATATTGAACGCAAGACCGCCAAGCACAACAAGCACGACAAGAAGATACCCGAGACCGGGAAGGACCTTATTGGCAATCTCCTGACCGCGCAGGCCGGAAACGCCGACGATGGACCATACATTGCTCTGCGCGATCATATCCATGATGATGACGCAGACGATGACGAAAGCGAAAGAAGAGAGATACTTTGCGGTGAATTGCGAGGTCTGGGTCAGAAAGCCGGGGCCGATGGCGGATGTCGCCATCAGAAAGGCCGCGCCAAGGCTGACGGACAGTGAGCGCTTCTGGGTGGTTTCGTTACTCATGATCATCCTCCTGAAATATTGCCGCAGTGCGGCAGATTTGGGGTGTTGGTCTTTGCGGAACGGAACAGCTGGAAACGAGGCTCTTTTTATACGATCTCGCGGATGGGGGCAATCTCCACGCCACGGGCAGTGAGCTGCGTGCGGATATTTTTGACGAATTCGACGGCCGAAGGGTTGTCACCGTGGACACAGATGGAGTGAGCCGCGATTTCGACCTCCTCGCCGGTGATGGCCGTGACCTTGCCCTCGGTGACCATGCGGACGGTGCGCGCGATGGCCTCGTCCTTATCGTGGATGACGGCGCCGGGCAGCTTGCGCGGCACAAGCGAGCCGTCGGCCTGATAGGCGCGGTCGGCAAAGACCTCGTTTGCGACGCGCAAGCCCAACTGCTTGCCTGCATCAATCATCTTGCTGTTGGCAAGGCCAAGCAGGATAATGCTCTCGTCTACCTCGGCAATCGCCTCGGCGATGGCAAGCGCCAGATCCATGTCTTTACCAGCCATGTTGTAGAGAGCGCCGTGGGGCTTGCAGTGCTGGAGCCTGATACCCTCTGCCGCAGCGAAGGCCATCAGCGCGCCGAGCTGATACTTGACATACGCCTTGACCTCCTTGGGCGAGACGACCATGTTCCTGCGGCCAAAGCCCATCAGATCGGGGAAACCCGGGTGTGCGCCGACGGCGACGCCTGCCGCCTTGGCTGCGGCAACGGTCTTTTCCATCACCAACGGATCACCTGCGTGATAGCCACAGGCCACATTGACAGAGGAAACATGCGCGATGACCTCGTTGTCGAGCCCGATGGTATACGCGCCGAAGCTCTCGCCGAGGTCGCTGTTGAGATCTACCTTGTACATACTGAAATACCCTCCTTTTCATAGTTGGTCTACAGGGTTTTTCGAGCAAACGGTTTCTTCCCTGCGATTCTTTACGGAGGGAAACCTCTTGTAGCAGTCTATTCCATC
>OLQM01000724.1_pt1 | contig 38070 bp, 32 predicted proteins | sample 1673161 | NCBI WGS metagenome assembly OLQM01 (sample SAMEA3136761, study PRJEB25190) | human gut metagenome | reverse complement strand
GGATCGTGGAGATCGTTCCTGCAAAGCTTGCAAACACGGCGGGCATGATGGGAGCAGTCAGTCTTGCGGAAAAGTTATTAGCATAAGAAAATCAGGGAGCAGGAGATGCAAAAATATAAATTGGGTAAGCATGAGGTAAGAGTTTGTGGAAAAGCGGTTGAAACAGATGCAGGAATAGAACTCGTACATTCAGCTTCATTTATTGAGTTTTATGGGGAAATTGGCAAGGTCAGCATGAAGATTTCAGGAAATGCTGATGAAAGTGATTTCGCAGCATATGTGGGTGTGTTTTTAAATGAGGGTGATACACCGGAAACAGTATGGAAAATACAAGATGGGCTGCATCATTACGAAATCTGTTGGACATCGGAGAAGAAAAATACAGTCGTAAAAGTTATGAAATTAACTGAAATGCAATATGGGGCAGTGCAGATCCATTCAGTTGATACGGATGGAAATATAAAACCAACAGAACCAAAGGAGCGAAAATTATTGTTTATCGGGGATTCCATTACTGCTGGTTATGGAGTGAACGGTGAGCAGTCAGATACTGTTTTTACAACAAAGACGGAAGATGTGACAAAAGCATATCCTTACCTGACAGCAAAGGAAGTATCGGCAGATCCATGGTATGTCTGCTGGAGTGGGGGTGGAATTATTTCCAGATGGATACCGCCGGAGACTGAATTGCCGCTTACGGATATTTTAATGCCGGAATTATTTGAGACAGGTAAGGATTTGGATTTTATCCCTGGTTTAATCTCAATCAATCTCGGAACGAATGATGCAAGTTATACTAGAGACGATGAGGGCAGAAAAGAAAAGTTTGGTGCCAGATATCTGGCATTTGTCCGGAGAATTTCAGAAGTATATCCGGATACGCCAATTCTATTACAGTATGGCTTGATGGAGAGAACGTTACTGCCCGCAATACAGACAGTTGCGGAAGAATGCAGCAGGCAGGGAGTGAAATGCTATTTTTTAGAATTGCCGTTAATGAATAAAAACGATGGAATGGGAACAGGTGATCATCCATCGGTTATGACACACAAAAAAACAGCACATATTTTGAAAGAAAAAATATTAGAACTCATGGATTGGAAAGAGTAGCGAGAATTCTATGATATATTATCAGAATGAAACCAAACAGAATATGTTTAATTCCTATAACAATATGACACCGGTAGAACGAAGCATTGCAGATTTTTTTCTCAGCAATACGGAAAAAATGGATTTTTCATCTAAGAACATTTCCAAACGTCTTTATGTGTCGGAAGCAGCTTTGTCAAGATTTTCGAAGAAATGTGGGTATAAGGGATACAGGGAATTGATTTTTTCTTATGAAAAGGATTTGGAAAATGATATTCCGAAAGAGGATATAGAACCGGATATCAGTAGTTTTACGAAGAAGATAAAAGGAAGTTATGCGAGTATTCTTCAGGAAGAGTTTGGGTTGTTGAATGAGAAACAGATAAGGAAAGTAGTTGAGAAGCTGGAGAATGCACGTAAAATCTATATATTTGGAATAGGAAGTCCAGGGTTGATCGCAAAGGAGTTTCAGCAGCGTTTTATCCGCATCGGACTCCCGATGGAGGCAGTGACAGATGCGCAGTTAATGCAGATGTGTGCGGCGCTTACAGATGAAGAGACACTGGTGATCGCAATCTCATTGAGCGGAAAAACGAAAGAAGTGAACAACAGTGTGCGGATCGCAAAAAAGAAAGGTGCATCAGTGGTTTACATAACAATAAATGAAAGCGCTGAGACGGCAGAGTGCTGTGACGAATTGATCCGAGTGGCAGGAACGAAAAATGCAGAGGCTGGAAATATGGTGTCGCCACAGTTTTCGCTGCTTATGCTGTTTGATGTCTTGTTTGCATATTATTTTGCAAATAATACATATTATAAGGTAAAAAAATACAAAGAAACTATGTCCGCTGTTCAGGGAAATGCAGAATTAATGGAAGAAGAAAGTTCTTAGAATTGAAGTATGAAATCATATAGAGCATTTGCAGAAAAAGAGATAAGTGTAGAAATTGTCTGAAAGTAATTTCAGACAATTTTTGTTTTGGTCATATTTTATATTCTACTTTCCGAAAAGGCCAGACTACTTGTGCAAAATTGAGGTCATGTTATAATTGCAGCTATCAGGAACAGTTGAGAGGATAAAATATGAATCTTGCAATTTTGAATACGCAGCAGCAGGAACAGAAAGCAATTGAAGAAATGAAAAAATATACAGATCTTTTCCGTGAAGAGAAAAGTCTTGATCAGACTGCTGTCATCGAATTAAAGAACACAGACAGAGATGGCTATTTTATCCACAGAGAGGATGACAGGTATGTGGTGGAATACGGATGCTTGCCGGATATGTGCCGTGCACTGCTTCTTCTTTCAGGAATGGAACATCAGGTAAAGCAGGAGATCGGGGAAAAATGTAGTTTCAGTGATTTTGGCATTATGCTGGATTTGTCCAGAAATGCAGTACTGAAAACAGATACCATCCGGCAGATGATTTGTTATGCAGCCTGTCTGGGATATAAGTTTGTGGGACTTTACATGGAAGATACCTTTTTTGTGGAAGAGGAACCATATTTCGGATATATGCGTGGCAGAATGACTCATGAGGAAATCTGTGAACTGGACAGATATGCAAAAGAATTCGGAATTGAATTGAGACCATATATTCAGACACTTGCACATTTGAATCAGATTGTAAGATATGAGCAATATGACAGGATCACCGACACAAAAGATATTCTTTTAGTCGGTGATGAGCGTACAGAAACATTTTTAGATCATGTGATCAAAAATATATCGGAATGTTTTTCCACTGATTTTATCAATATTGGAATGGATGAAGCGGAGCTTTTAGGGGCAGGAAAGTACCTGACAAAGAATGGATTTAAAAAGAAGAGTGAGCTTATGATGGCGCATCTGTCGATGGTACTTAAGCTTTGCAGAAAATATCATTTAAGACCACAGATGTGGAGTGATATGTTTGTCCATATGCTGGACAATGGAGATAACAGCTTTACGATCCCGGAGGAATTACAGATTGTTTACTGGGATTATTATTCAACAGAAGAAAAGCGCTATCATGATAATTTTGAGAAACAGCTTCCAATCAGCAGAAGACTTGGATTTGCCGGTGGTGCATGGAAATGGACAGGATTTGTTCCTCACAATGCCTATAGTATTCTGGCTGGTGGGGCATCTATGAAGTCCTGTAAAGAATTTGGAATAGATTCTTATACAGTCACATGCTGGGGAGATGATGGGGCAGAAGCAAGCTGCTTTTCTGTATTGCCAACATTCTTTAAAGATGCATCGGTGGCATATGAAAGTCAGATGAACGACCGTTCATTTGAAAAGCTTACGGGATACAAATTTAGTGAATTTATGAAGATAGATCTCGTGAATCCTTATCTTGAGGATGGCAGGATTCATAATAATTGCAGCAAATATCTGCTCTATAACGATCCGCTGATCGGAACGTTTGATTCTGTAGTGAAAGAGGATACAGCAGAAAGATTTGCACAGGCGGAAATATATATGGAACAGGCAGCTTCACATGGATGTCTGGCGTACATGTTCAACAATATGCAGCTGCTATGCAGAGTGTTAAAGCATAAAGCTGATCTCGGGATAAGAATCCGAAAGGCTTACACGGAGGGAGAAAAAAAAGAACTACTTGCAATTGCAAGGGAAGATATCCCGGTAATCCGCAGAGAACTCGATGCATTTTATGCTGCGTTCGAAAAGCAGTGGAAGAGAGAAAATAAATCTTTCGGATTTGAGATACAGACCATCCGTATCGGAGGATTAGACAGAAGATTGGCAGACACGGCAAGAATTTTAACGCAGTATGCAAATGGAGAACTTGCCTGTATTGAAGAACTTGAAGAAACATATCAGCCATTTTGTTACTTCGAGAAAAATAATATCGAAGAACTTAACTACAATTTATGGTCAGATATTGTTTCACCATCCGTGATCGGATGAACAAGGGATTATAAACCGGACAGGTTTATATAGATTATTTTCTTAAGGAGGAAAAAATATGAAAAAGAAACTTTTAAGTACACTTTTATGTGCAGCTATGGCAGTTTCCATGCTCGCTGGATGTGGTGGCAGTGACAGCAACGCAGCAGCAGACAACAGCACAGCATCAGACGCCACAGAGACTACTGCAAGTGCGGACAATCAGGCATCAGGAGAAGATGTAACAATTGAGTTCTGGACAATCGATCTGAAAGCAGCATTCGGTGATTTCTTTAATGACATGATCGCCCAGTATGAAAGCGAGAATCCGGGTGTAACAGTTAACTGGACAGACGTTCCTTATGGAGATATCCAGTCCAAACTTGTCACTTCCGTAGCCGGAGGAGCAGCGCCGGACGTTGTAAACTTAAACACACAGTTTACTTTAACATTAGCCGGACAGGGAGCATTAGTTGATCTGAACAAAGAAGCTACAGATGAGCAGAAATCTATTTATATCCCGGATCTCTGGGATTCTGCCAAGATTGGCGATTCCGTATATGCATTCCCATGGTACGCATCACCGGACATCATGTTCTATAATCAGGAATTATTTGATAAGGCAGGAATAGAAGTTCCTACAACATTTGATGAGGCATTAGAAGAAGCAGAAGAGTTCTACAACAAAACCGGTGCATACCTCTTTATGCCGGATGAATTCTTTAATATCCTCTTTGAGGAAGGCATTGATGTATTAAATGCAGATAAGACTGCAGCAGCATTTAATACACAGGAAACGGTTGACCTGTTGAACAAATACAAAGAGTATACAGATAAAGGGGTCATTCCTAAGACAAAATGGGGTGACTGGGATGAGATGTTAAAGCTTTTTGAATCCGGAAAACTGGCAATCGTAAGCTCTTCCGGTTCCTCACTTTCCAGAATCAAAGATGAGGCTCCGGATATTTATGAGAAAGTTGGTGTATCCACACCATTAACAGGTAAAAATGGATTATCCAGAAACCCATTAATGAACCTTGTTGTTCCGGAAGCAAGCAAAAACCATGAAGCAGCAATCGCATTTGCTAACTATGTGACAAACGATGCGAACCAGCTTGCATTCTGTAAAGAAGTTTCTATCTTCCCGTCAACAACAGCAGCAAGTGAAGATCCATATTTCACATCTGACACAGCGACTCTGGAAGGACAGGCAAGTGCAATGTCTGCAAAGGCAAGCTTAACCTCTAAAGACTTTTCATTAGGAATTGGAGATCAGTCCAATATCCAGACCGCTGTTGATAAGGCATATGAAGCAGCGATCACTAATGGTGATGATGTTCAGACTGCATTAGATCAGGCAGAAGCAGATGTAAATGGAATCCTTGCTGAACTTGAATAGAATATAGCAGGGTAAATTGATGCACCGCCCCAGGATAGATATCGGTTCCTGGGGCGATATCATACAGGAGGGTTTTATTTATGACCGGAAAACATTCGAGTGTGCAGAGAAGACAGACATTAAAAGCATATGGATTTATGACACCTGCACTGATTATTATTATTTTATTTACCATAATACCGATTATCGGAAGTCTGGTATTGATGTTTTATGATTATTCTGTACTTGGACAGACAAAATTTGTAGGTCTGAAGAACTTTGTGAAAGCCTTTCATGACAGGGTATTTTGGATTTCAATTAAAAACTCCGTTATTTTTGTAGTCGTTGTTCCTATTATTCAGATTTTATCAATTCTTTTAGCAGTATTAGTAAATAAGAAATTACCAGGAATCGGGATTTTCCGTACCCTGTTTTATATACCGGTTGTTACTTCTATGGTAGCGGTTTCTATTATGTGGGGATTTATTTTTGATACCAGCGGTATCATCAATACAGCATTAAAAGAATGGAAAGTCATTTCCATGCCGCTTGGATTCTTAAGTGATAAAAACACGGCCATGATATGTTTAATGTTTATTACTATCTGGCAGGGACTTGGTTATTATATGATGATGTATCTGGCAGGTTTACAGGGGATTCCTCAGGAACTCTGTGAGGCAGCAACCATTGACGGAGCCAATGCAGTAAAAGTATTTACAAGAATAAAATTACCAATGTTGAAACCATACATTTGGTTCTGTTCGCTGAATTCTGTTATTTCGGCAATCGGAGTATTTGATGTTGTGTTTGTATTGACAAAGGGTGGTCCGAATGACGCTACAATGGTTATCAATTATTACTCATATACGAAAGCTTTCTCGGATTTCCAATTTGGGTATGCAGCAGCCATCGGAGCAGTACAGGCAGTTGTCACAACAATGTTAAGTATTGTAGTATTTGTATATGGTAAGAGAGGAGGTATGACAAACAATGAATAAACTTGTCATGAAAAGAAAAGCAAAAAAAGCCGCAGATTACTTTTTTACCTATTTATTGCTGATTGTCATTGCGATCATCTGTGCCGGACCATTTATCTGGTTATTACTGTCTTCGTTAAGAACAGGAGCCAATATTTACAATCTCCATTTTAGTATCAGTGATTTTTCGTTTTCCAACTATACCGGAGTTATGGAGTATATGAATCTCCCAAAATACATCTGGAACACGGTGATCATCACTTTTGGCGGAATTATAATTGACGTTGTATTTTCTTCCCTTTGCGCATATCCACTTGCAACTATGGAGTTTAAAGGAAAAAATATAATATTTACGATATTGGTTGGAACGATGATTATTCCGGCAGCCGCAGGCATGATCATCAACTATCTGATCATTACGAAAATGCATTTACTGAATACGATGTTAGGCGTTATTCTTCCATCATCCACAAAAGCCTTTAGTATTATTTTACTTCGACAGGCATACCTTGGCATTCCAAAGGAACTGATCGAAGCTGCAAAATTAGATGGTGCCGGAGAACTGAAAATCTGGAAAAATGTTATGATTCCGGGAATACTTCCAAGTGTATCAACAATCGTTATTTTTGACTTTATTGCAAACTGGAACGCATTCTTATGGCCGATCATCGTATTACAGGATCCGGAGAAATATCCTCTGGCAACAGCACTGCAGTACTTAAATGGTTCGTTCAGCTATAAATTTGGATATGTTGCATCAGGTACAATTATCTCCATCATTCCGGTGCTGATCGTATTTATGATGTTCCAGAAAAATTATATTGAGGCAGTCAGCGGAGCTGTAAAGGGATAAATTATGGATCAGGTTTACGAAGTCTGGATTGAGATCCAGGCAAATAAAAAACTCATTTCAGATAGTGAAAAATTCCGTGAAGCAATGGAAAAATGCAAAAAAGCCGGAATGACAGGAATTATCTTAAGCGTCAAGGACACGTCAGGGTTTGTTCTGTACAAGAGCAGTCTGGCAGATCATTATTCAGAATTTGACGGGGAATTTGCCGCAGATATTGATTACGCCGCAGAGTGTTTTAAGATAATCAGAGAGTTAGGAATGAAGTGCTATGCAGCATTTGATGTGTTTGCGGAGGGCAATAAAAAAAACAGACATCCTCTTATGAAAGGATTCAGAGAAGGATGGCAATGCGAAGTATATGGACTGGATGAAGGCGGAAATGCAGTCATTCAGAAAAGTACCGAAGAAAAAGCATTAAAAACAGTAGGTTCTATAGATGACTTTGGCGAGATATTTGTCAACCCCGGAAACAAAGAAGTGTGTTCTTACGAACTGAGCCTGTTAAAAGAGTTTGCAGAGAACTATAAACCGGATGGAATCGTTCTGGACCGGGTGAGATATGTCGGATTATCCACAGATTTTAGTGAATGTTCCAGATTGGAATGGGAAGCATATGCACACGTAACAGGAGAAAACTGGCCGGAAGATATCTATACGATTGAACAATATGAAGGTGGATGGAGAGAAATACCAGGAAAATATTTTGGAAGTTTTTTTGAGTATCGTGCATCTGTCATAAAAAGATTTATAAAAAGTGTCCGGGAAATGTTAGATGAAACTAGTCCGGAAATCGAATTTTGTGATTATACCGGTTCCTGGTATCCGCTGTATTATCAGGTAGGAGCTAATTGGGCAAGTGAACAGTATGAAAGTACGGAATTCCCATGGTGTGATGCCGGGAAGCTTGCACAGACAGGGTATGCGGAACTCACAGACCGTATTTTGTCAGGTTTCTACTACAGCGATATCTGGATGTCAGAGGCGAAAGAGAAAAATCTGCCGGCGTACTGGTACAGTGTGGAAGGCTCCTATGAGATTGCGGCGAAAGCTACTGAGCATAAAGAGGGACTGGTAGGAAGTCTGTTCATTGAGCAGTACAGGGAACACCCGGAGCGCCTGCAGGAGGCAATGTCTGTATGTTTTGCAAAGACTGGCGGATGTATGATTTTTGATCTTTCCTATATTATTAACTACGATTGGTGGGATTATATGAAAAGAGTAAGTTTAAAACCACTGGAAGTTTCGGATGCCGGAGAAGTGTATGAATTATGCAGGGGAACTTTTCGGGAAGAATATCATATTACGGAAGAACGTATTTTGGAAAGCTTATTTGAAGATCCTGATTTTTCCGCAGAGGAAAGCAAAAAAATTGTAGATGAAAAAAACGGAAGGATGATCGGTTTTATTGGAGTGAAGGTTTCCCATAACGAACAGTTATATCCTGCGTCTGCATGGATCAGTATTTTTGCCGTAAAAAAAGAAGAACAGGGAAAAGGGTATGGCACGATGGTCTTAAATCAGGTGTGCCAGTCACTTCATAAAAACGGAATCAACAAAATTTATGTAGGACAGGATTTTAACAATTTCTTTTCCGGAATACCGGATCCGGACGAAGGAAAAGAAATATTTTTCAAAAAAAATGGTTTTACCTTAAACAGGGACAGACATTTTGACCTGGAAGCAGATATTACAGATAATAGGCTGATAGACAGCTTTGATACAAGTTCTTTTGATAAAGAATTTACTGTGGCATCGTATAAAGACAACAAAAAGGAACTGCTCGGATTTTTAGAAAGAGAATTTCCGGGGAGATGGGTATTTGAGGCAGAGGAAGCTATCGCAGAAGGAAAGGATCCGGAGAGTATTGTCATTCTCTGGAATCAGGATAAGACGGAGATCGTCGGGTACTGCATGCTTTCTGTTGATGATAAGGGCTATGGTGGATTAGGTCCGATAGGAATTGCAAAAAAAATCAGGGGAAAACATGTTGGAGATTATATTTTAAATCAGTCGCTTCAACAGCTGCGAAAAATAGGTGCAGTCCGCGTGAATATTGACTGGACAATACTAAAGGATTTTTACGGACAGTTCGGATTCAAAGCAGAAAGGCTATATCTGGCAGCTTATAAAGAATTTGATAAATAAAGGGGATAGAAAGTTGAAGACGAAAATTGTATTATTGCCACTGGATGAAAGACCCTGCAATTATGAATTTCCGATGAAGTTATTCAGTCATGATAAGGTAGAAATCGTCAGACCGAAAAAACTCGGAAATAAAAAAACACCTGCTTCTTTTGAGACGATCGTTGAGTTTTTAAGAGAAGAGTGCAAAGACGCCAGCGGTCTTGTCGTGTCGATGGATATGCTTTTATATGGAGGGCTGATCCCATCAAGGCTTCACCACGAAGAGAAAGAAACTCTGTTAGAGAGAATTAAAATTTTAAAAGAGATCAGGGAAAGTAATAAAAACCTTATCATTTATGCATTTCAGGTCATTATGAGATGCCCGGATTATTCCAGTGATGATGAGGAGCCGGATTATTACCGCATTTACGGAAAAGAGATCAATGAGCTCGGAGTAGCGGTACACAAGAGCAGACTTGGAATCGAGAGTGATGTTCCGGTCAAAACGGCAATGGAGAAAGTAGATCCGAAGTGTCTGGATGATTATATCTCAAGGAGAGAGATCAATCGCTATATGAATGTGGAAACACTTCAAATGGCGAGGGATGGGTTGATCGATGCACTGGTCATTCCACAGGACGATTCCTCCAAATACGGATATGCGGCAATCGATCAAAAAGAGATCCGGGAGAAAATCAGTGAGTATAATATGGAAGATAAAGTACTCATGTATCCGGGTGCGGATGAGGTTGAACTGACATTGCTGGCAAGAATGCTCAATGTGCTTGCTGGCAGGCAGCCGAAAGTGTATGTGAAGTATACATCCGAGATGGCAAAGAATATTATTCCGTTATATGAGGGCTGCACACTTGCTAATACAGTAAAATATCATATATTATCGGCAGGATGCCTTGCGACAGAAAGCTATGAATCAGCAGATATCGTACTTTTTATGACGGCACCTGCAGGAGGAATGGAAGAGGCGATGGAACAGCCGTCCGAGAAGCTGGAGTATTGTGTGGAGCGTAACATTGCAGAAATGTTTGAACTTTTAAAATACTGTATCAGCCAGAAGAAAATCGTTACCATTGCTGACAATGCGTATGCAAATGGTGGGGATCTTGGAATTGTTAAGATTTTAAACAACAATCACCTTCTGATGAAAGTGGATGGTTATGCAGGATGGAATACATCAGCGAATACACTTGGAACAGCCATTGCAGAGGGAGTGGACAGCTATCTTAACAAGGTAACAGAAGAACATCAGAGATTTCTGGCAGAGCGTTATGTGGAGGATGCAGGATATTGTTCTGTCGTGAGAAAATCAGTTACAGAAAAGCTTCCGGAATCCATGAATTATTTTGATGTAAGAGAGCCAGATGGAATGGTTGCCTCTATGGTAAAAGAAGAATTGCAAAAATTTATGGAGGAAAGTCTGTCATCAATTTCAGACAGTGTAACGATAAAGAAGGTTTCTATGCCATGGAGCCGGATGTTTGAGGTAAATCTGGAGGTTGAATACGTCAATGATTAAATTTTTCCCGGAACATACAAACTGGTATAAGGGAAATCTTCACAGTCACACTACAAACTCGGACGGAGCATGGACTCCGGATGAGGCTGTGGAGCATTATAAAGCCAATGGGTATGCTTTTTTATGCTTAAGCGATCACAATTTGTATACAGATTACCGTTATAAATATAACAGTGATTTATTTTTGATTCTTCCGGGAACTGAGATTGCAGCAGTTCTTTTTGATGAAAAGGACGGATATTTAAAAATGCACCATTTGAATGGCATTTTGGGTACAAAGGCAATGCAGGAACAGGCAAAATCCGGGTTATTCCAACATATGGAGAGAATCGAACCAATTGTTGCATATGGTGACTGGGATGGAAGAAAAGTTACAGAAGCAATGGCGGAAAATCTCAGAGATCATGGATGTTTTATTACATATAATCATCCAGTCTGGTCGCGCGTCGAACCTCACGAGTTTGAGATAGGTGGAATTTACAATTCACTCGAAATCTATAATTACAATACGGTAAATGAGAGTGGAACAGGATTTAATACCACATACTGGGATGAAATGTTACGAAAAGGCATGCATGTGAATGCGGATGCAGCGGATGATAATCATAATGGCAATTTCCCAGACAATTTTGGTGGCTATGTAATGGTGGCAGCGGCAAGTCTGACGCATGATAATATTTTGAATGCACTGATGGAAGGAAGGTATTATTCTGTTGGTGGAGTGGATGGACCACGGATAGATCAGATTATCATCGATGGAAGGAATGTAACGGTATCCTGCAGTCCGGTAGAACGTGTGAATATAATAGCCGGTGGCTATGTAGGAGCAGGAACTACAATAATGGCTCCAAAGGGAGAAAAGATTACAGAGGCGAGCATGAGATTGAGCGGTACTGAGACATACATCCGTGTGGAATGTGTGGATGAATATGGAAGAACAGCATGGTCAAATCCATATTATCTATAAGATAAAAAATGTACTAATCGGGGGAGCGAGCCGTTAAGGAAGCTCCCCTTATTTCAGCAAATCCATATGCAGTTTATGTAAAAAAAACAACCATTTATGCCATTTTTCATTTTATAAATAAAATCCATGCTACCATTATGCTAACAAAAAATAATAGCAGCATGGGTTTTATTTTTTATTGTTGCGATTCAAATAACACACATTTTTGTATCAATAACACAACAAATAAAATCCGTGAGCACCAAAAGAACAGGAGAACGAAAAATGAGCTTAAAATATGGGGAAATCATAAAACAGATGTCTCTGGAAGAAAAAGCACTGATGATGTCCGGTAAAAATACATGGGAGACCGTAGATTTTGAAAAGTACGGAATCCCATCCATGGCAATGTCCGACGGACCTCATGGGTTAAGACGTCAGGCCGGTGCAGGAGACCACCTTGGATTAAATGCCAGCCTTCCGGCAACCTGTTTCCCGACCGCAGCAACGATCGCAAACAGCTGGGATGAAAAATTGGGGGAGGAGATCGGTACTGCACTTGCAGAGGAAGCGGTGACCATGGATGTCAATGTCATCTTAGGACCGGGACTCAACATTAAGAGAAGCCCGCTCTGTGGACGTAACTTTGAGTATTTTTCCGAAGATCCGTATCATGCAGGGAAAATGGCAGCCGCTTATGTAAAAGGTATCCAGAGCAAGGGAATCTCAGCATGTCCAAAGCATTTTGCGGCAAACAGCCAGGAACTCCGTCGTATGGCAAGCGACTCTGTTGTTGATGAGCGTACATTCCGGGAAATTTATACCACCGGATTTGAAATCGCAGTCAAAGAGGGAAAATCCAAATCCATCATGTCTTCTTATAATGAAGTAAACGGTGTCTATGCAAATGAGAATCGTCACATGTTACAGGAAATCTTAGTCGATGAGTGGGGATTTGACGGCTATGTTGTATCTGACTGGGGCGGAAGCAATGACCATGCACTCGGCGTTATGAACGGAAGCCATCTTGAGATGCCAGGTACCGGAAAATCTGGTATGCGTGATATTGTCCGCGCGGTAAAAGACGGCACATTACCGGAAGAAGTATTAGATCAGCGTCTGGATGAACTGTTAAATGTTGTTTTTGCAACCCATCAGGCAACAGTTGATGGAAAAGGCAAAAAATTTGATGTTGAAGGACACCATGCATTAGCAAGAAAAGCAGCCGAAGAAAGTGTTGTTTTACTGAAAAACAGTAATAATATCCTGCCATTAAAACCGGGAACAAAAGTAGCCGTCATCGGTGATTTTGCAAAGACTCCGCGTTATCAGGGCGCAGGTTCTTCCCTTGTAAATCCGACCAGACAGCCGGAATCCATCTTAGATGTAATCTCAGACAGCGGACTTGTAATGACCGCTTACGAGCAGGGATATATCCGCAACCGCAAACCGAATGCAGCACTTGCAAAATCAGCAGTGGAAGCAGCAAAGAATGCAGACGTTGTTCTTGTTTTTGCAGGATTGGATGAGATCAGCGAGTCCGAGGGACTTGACCGTACCCATATGCATATGCCGCAGGCACAGAATGAACTGATTGATGCGGTCACAGCCGTGAATACCAATGTGGTTGTTGTTCTTTCAGCAGGATCTTCTATTGAGATGCCGTGGTTTGACTATGTAAAAGGTATCGTTCACGGATATTTAGGTGGTCAGGCAGGCGCATCTGCAATGATGAATGTCCTCACCGGAAAGGTATGCCCATCCGGAAAATTAAATGAGACTTATCCACTTCACTATGAAGATACTCCTGCATTCCACTACTATCCAAGTAAGGAGCGCAGCAGCGAGTACCGCGAGGCTCTCTATGTGGGATATCGTTATTATACAACGGTCGGCAAAAAAGTCCGTTTCCCATTTGGTTATGGATTGAGTTATACAACTTTTGCATATAGCAATTTCTCCGTTGACAAAGACGGTGTGACCTTCACGATCAAAAACACCGGAGATGTGGAAGGAACAGAAATTGCGCAGCTTTATGTCGGAAAACAGTCCGAGACGATTTTCCGTCCGGTCCGTGAGTTAAAAGGTTTTGCGAGAGTGACATTAGCTCCTGGCGAGGAAAAAACCGTGCATATTGCATTTGATGACATGACCTTCCGTTTCTATGACACAAGAACGGATACATGGGAAGTAGAATCCGGTAACTATCAGATCATGGTAGGAACCGATGCAGATACTATGGTATTAGTAGGCAGCTTAGATGTTGCAGGAACTGTAGCAGAAGGCGGCTATAGCAAAGAGATTTTACCGGAATATTTCAGCGGTAAGATTGAGAACGTGGATGACATCGAGTACAGAGAACTTTACGGAAGAGAAATCCCGGATGGAAGCTGGAGCGGTGAGATCCAGATGAACGATGCAGTATGCCAGCTTTATTACGGAAAAGGTATCTTTGGCAAACTGTTCTACGGAGTATTGAAATTACTTCTTAAGATCAGCGAGTGGCAGGGAAAACCGAACCTGAATGTTCTGTTCAACTACAACATGCCAATCCGTGGATATGCAAAAATGACGGGTGGATTTGTCACAATGGAGATGGCGAGAGCCTTAACGGAGATGGCGAACGGACACCGTATCAAAGGAACGGCACATCTGATCAAAGCGGCAGTGAAGAGAGATTAATGTAGAGGAACAAAAAATAAATTTTACACAAAACACACGTAAGGTGGCTATGGATTTTACATAGCTGCCTTATTTTTTTATGTATGGAAACAAATAAGATAAAAGTAAAATTGGAAGCGCCGATGGTGCAGGCGCGGTATCAGTATGCAATTGATGTGATGTTAACAAGACTTCGCATGATTGATGCAGATCTGACCAAGAAAAATGAACGCCCATTAATCAGAAATTTGTGTAGCAGAATTAAAACTGCCGAGAGCATTGTGAAAAAGCTGGAAAGAAAGGAACGTGAAGTCACTTTCGAAACAGCAGTCAATACTTTAAATGATATTGCCGGAGTCCGTGTGGTGTGTTATTTTGCGGACGATATTTATCAGATTGCGGACGCAGTGCGCAGACAGAAAGACTTTACCATTGTCAAAGAAAAAAATTATATCAGGAAGCCGAAAAAAAGCGGCTATCAAAGCCTTCATCTGATCGTGGAAGTGCCGGTAACTTATCTGGATAAGACAACCGCAGTGAGAGTTGAGATACAGATCCGTTCAGTCGCCATGGACTACTGGGCAGAGTTAGATTCTCAGATGTGTTACAAAAAGGATGCCGGAAAGTTAGAAGCGGTTGAAAAAGCGACGAGGGAATATGCAGACGTGATCGCAGGTGTGGATCAGAAGATGCAGGAGCTTCGCAAGAAGATACAGAAAATGTGAGAGTATCCGGTAATTCCAAACGGCAGACATACATAAAATGAAACGGTATTAGCAGACCAGAACAGAGATAGAAAAGAGGAGTAAAAATGGATCAGGAAAAGACAAAGGTATGGGCACACCGCGGAGCCAGCGGTTATGCCCCGGAAAATACATTAGATGCATTCCGGAAAGCAGTTGAGATGGGAGCAGATGGAATCGAACTTGACGTGCAGATGACAAAAGATGGAGAACTCGTCGTTATCCATGATGAGACAATCGATCGTGTCAGCAATGGAAAAGGCTGGGTAAAAGATTACACCTATGAAGAACTGAAAAAATTTAATTTTAACAAAACGCATCTGGAATACACAAAGGAAGAGATACCAACACTTGAGCAGGTATATCTGTTGATAAAACCGACAAATCTTACCATTAATGTGGAGATCAAAACAGGAATTGTTTTCTATCCGGGAATTGAAGGACGGGTGCTGGAACTTACAGAGCGCCTTGGAATGAAGGAGCGTGTCATTTATTCTTCATTTAACCATTATACAATCCGGAAAATCAAAGAATCAGATCCACAGGCTAAGACAGGGATGCTTTATGAAGATGGAATTATTGATGCGGTGGACTACGCATGTGATGTCGTAAAGGCAGACGCGCTCCACCCGGCGGGATATAACGTTTTGTATCCGGGATTTCTGGATAAGTGCCGGGAACGTAACAGACAGCTTCATGTGTGGACGATCAACGAAGAAAAAGATATGAGAATGCTGTGTGAGGCAGGCGTGGATGCAATGATCACAAATTACCCGGATATTGCAAAGAAAATCAGGGATGAATACCGTTTTGGAGAGCTGCAGCCTGAACTGGTTCAAAGAATCCTCCAGAATTGAGAATGAGAGAAAAGCATATGACAGAAAAAAGAGCAGAGAACATCATGATACCGGAAGAAGCAAATTATCAGCGGACTATGAAGTGTGATGTGGAACCATATCTGAGAAATTGTGAAAAAGACGGTTACATAGAAAGCTACGATAAGACTGCAATTTATTACCGCACATATCGGATTCCACTGGCAAAAGCTGCTATTGTCATCAGCCACGGATTCTGTGAATTTGCAGAGAAATATAAGGAAGTCATCTATTATTTCCTGAAAAACGGATATTCCGTCTACGTCCCGGAACACAGGGGACACGGATATTCTGACCGCATTGTTGTGGATGGCGAAAAAGTTCATATCGAGGATTATGAGCAATATGTGCAGGATCTGCATTTTTTTGTGAAAAATGTGGTAGAACTCACTGAAAAACGAAGAATCTTATTCTGTCATTCCATGGGTGGAGCCATTGGAGTGCGGTATCTCGAAGAGTTCTCACTGACTTTTGACGCAGCAATCCTGTCAGCACCAATGCTTGGGATGAACACTGGAAAGTATCCGAAGTGGCTTGCGAAAGTTACCGCAGATTTTTTCTGCGCGATCGGAAAGGGAACGAAATATGCTGCCGGACAGAGTGGTTTTTCAGACAAACCATCCTTTGAAACAAGCAGCTGTGTTTCCAGAGAACGATACATGTATATCTACAACATGCGTCTGCGGAATATCAATTACCAGACTTACGGTGGAACCTATGCCTGGGTAAAAGCAGGATTTAAAGTAATCCGCAAGCTGCGGAAAAGAAAAAACATTAACAGTATAAAAATTCCGCTCATAATCTTTGAAGCGGAAAAAGACAACATGGTTGATAATTGTGGCATTGAAAAATTTGCTAAAAAAGCCAAGACAGCACAGCTGGTAAGAATGAAGGATTCCAAACATGAAATCTTTAACGCAGGCGAGGCGGTGCGTGACAGTTACTATAGACAAATATTTTTATTTTTAAATCATGTGTATACGGCACAGGAAAGAATGAATGAGGAAAACGGATATGAAACAAAAACTGACGAAGCTCGAAAAATACTGGGTACTGTATGATGTGGGAAACTCTGCATTTACGCTGTTAGTGTCCACGATCATTCCGATTTATTTTAAAAACATGGCACAGAATATGGGCGTTTCCGCATCGGATTCTACTGCATATCTCAGCTATGCGATCTCAATCTCTACGATCATTGTTGCAATTTTAGGACCGATCCTCGGCGCAGTCGCAGACAACAAAAATCATAAAAAGCCGTTATTTACATTTTTCATGATGATCGGTGTTCTAGGATGTGCAGCGTTGTCCATTCCGAAGACGTGGCTGATGTTTTTGATTATTTTTGTGATCGCAAAAGTAGGATTTTCCGGCAGCCTGATTTTTTATGATTCCATGATGGTAGATGTAACCACTGACGAACGCATGGATGAGGTATCGTCCCATGGGTATGCGTGGGGCTATATCGGAAGCTGTGTACCGTTTGTCATCAGTTTATTGCTGGTATTAGGCGGTGATAAAGTTGACATCAGCACACCGGCAGCCATGACAGCCGCATTTTTCTTAAATGCAGCATGGTGGGGACTTGTGACAATCCCACTTCTGAAAAATTACGAACAGAAATATTATGTGGAAAATCAAGGCTCCGTGGTAAAGGAGTCTTTTGCCAGACTTGGAAGAAGTGTGGCGGAATTGAAAGATAACAAAAAAGTTGCCCTCTTTCTGCTCGCATTTTTCTTCTATATAGACGGTGTATACACGATTATCGAGATGGCAACTTCTTACGGAAAAGACGTTGGGATCAGTGACGCTAATCTGCTGATGGCATTGCTTCTGACGCAGGTTGTGGCATTCCCATGTGCGATTCTTTTCGGAAAAATGACACAGAAATTTGAGACAGGAAAACTAATTTCGGTCTGCATCATTGCATATTTTGCAGTCGCAGTTTATGCCCTGCAGTTAGACGCAGCATGGAAGTTCTGGATGATGGCAACTTTTGTAGGCGTATTTCAGGGTGCGATCCAGGCGCTGTCCCGTTCCTACTATGCAAAGATCATCCCGAAGGAAAAATCGTCTGAGTATTTCGGAATCTTCGATATATTCGGAAAAGGTGCATCTTTTATAGGAACTATGTTAATGGGAATCAGCACACAGATTTTTGATACATCCAAAGCAGGAGTGGTAGTGATTGCAGCCATGTTTGTGGTCGGATTCGTTTTCTTTCAGGTGCAGCGCAGGACAGAGGAGGATCAAAATGGTTTACCATCATTTTACAGACGTTTTACAAAGGGAGATATTTAGATTTTACACGCTGGCTTTAAAGTAGTCATTGTCAATGAGACAGAGACAAAAAAACAAAGATGGGAAACGCAAGATCCCATAAAGATTTGGAGGAAAATCAAAATGAAAAAGAAAGTAATCAGTTTATTCGTAACAGGAATGTTAGCAGTCAGCATGATCGCAGGATGTGGTTCTGATAATACAGCAGACACCAGTACATCCGCAGATACCACAGCAGATGCTTCTACAGATGCAGCAGCAGATACCACAGCAGAGGAAGCACCGGCAGCTACAACAGACTTTGATGCAAGTGAATATGTCAATGTATTATCCCGCGAGGATGGATCCGGTACAAGAGGTGCATTCATCGAATTATTCGGAATCGAAGAAAAAGACGCAGACGGAAATAAAGTGGACAACACAACAGAGGAAGCAATCATTACAAACAGTACATCCGTAATGCTTACATCTGTAGCAAGTGATGAGTATGCGATTGGTTATGTTTCCCTTGGTTCTTTAGATGACACTGTAAAAGCAGTCAGCATTGACGGAGCAGAAGCAACAGTAGAGAACATCAAAAATGGTACATACACGATTGCAAGACCATTTAACATTGCAACAAAAGGTGAAGTAAGCGACATCGCACAGGATTTCATCAACTACATTATGAGTGCAGAAGGTCAGGCAGTCATCACAGAGAACGGATATATCGGTTCTGATGATGCGGCAGCATTCGAATCCAACGGAGCAACCGGTAAAGTGACAGTCAGCGGTTCTTCTTCTGTAACACAGGTCATGGAAAAATTAAAAGAAGCTTACACAGCCGTAAACTCCGGTGCAGAGATCGAGATTCAGGAGAGTGACTCCACAACAGGTATGACAGATGCAGCAGCAGGTACAAGTGACATCGGTATGGCTTCCCGTGAATTAAAAGATTCTGAGACAGAGCAGGGACTTACCGCAACAACAATCGCTATGGATGGTATCGCAGTGGTCGTAAATCTTGACAACCCAACAGCAAACCTTACATCCGATCAGGTAAAAGGTGTCTATGTTGGCGACATCACATCCTGGGATGAACTTGCAGAATAAGTAATCAATGAAAATATCTGGTATGAAATAAAAAAACATCAGAGATAAGAAATTAAAAAATTACTGACAGAAGGGTCGGATGGAAAACTCCTCCGGCCTTTTTTCGGAAATCAGGATATTTACATTTTGTAAAGCATTACATAATGATATGAAGCCTGCACTGTCAGGCATTCCTCAGATTTTGGAGAACATAAATATATGAATATCAATAAATTAAAAGAAATTGTAATGAAATATGTATTTCTGTTTACCGCCATTATTTCCATTGTAGCAGTTGTACTGATCTGCGTGTTCCTGTTCGCAAACGGGGTTCCGGCAATGAAAGAGATTGGATTTGCCAACTTCCTCGGAGGAACAAAATGGAAACCCGGCAACGGCTTATATGGTATCTTCCCGATGATCCTAGGAAGTATCTATGTAACAGGCGGAGCCTTGATCATCGGAGTACCGATCGGAATTCTGATGTCTATCTTCATGGCACGTTTCTGTCCGGACAGATTACATAAGGTATTAAAACCGATCGTTGATCTGCTGGCTGGAATCCCTTCTATTGTTTATGGATTCTTCGGACTGGTCGTTATGGTTCCGTTTGTCAGGGAGCATTTCAAAGGCAATGGACAGAGCATTTTGACAGCAGCCTTGTTACTTGGAATCATGATATTACCTACAATTATCAGCGTGTCCGAGTCATCCATCCGAGCAGTGGAGGAGAGCTATTATGAGGGAGCGCTCGCACTGGGAGCCACACATGAGAGAAGTGTCTTTACGGTTGTTGTTCCGGCAGCAAAATCAGGTGTGTTTGCAGCAGTTGTGCTCGGCGTAGGACGTGCGCTCGGTGAGACAATGGCAGTCATGATGGTAGTCGGCAATCAGGCGAGAGTGCCGGACAGTATTTTCAAAGGTGTGCGTACACTCACAACGAATATCGTACTCGAGATGGGATATGCCACGGATCTTCACAGGGAAGCATTGATTGCTACAGGCGTAGTTCTGTTTGTGTTTATTCTTATTATTAATATATCGTTTTCTATTTTGAAACGTAGAGGAAAGGAGTAGAGGCAGTATGGAAAAAAATATCACTCCGATCAATCAACTGTCGTGGAAAGACAGATTGAAATCTTATAAAAAACATCCGGGATCTTTTATTTTACTGCTTCTGGTGGGAACTTCGGCAGTGATCACCGTGACAGTGCTTGTTTATCTGGTGGGCTATATTTTGATCCACGGAGTTCCATATTTAAGACCAAGCCTGTTTTCACTGACTTACAATTCCGATAACGTGTCAATGATGCCGGCGATCATCAACACCATCACAATGGTATTGCTCGCACTGCTTTTTTCTGTTCCGTTTGGAATCGGAGCAGCAATTTATCTTGTGGAATATGCAAAAAAAGGAAATAAACTCGTTGAGCTGGTGCGTATTACGGCAGAGACATTGACCGGTATCCCATCCATTATCTATGGATTGTTCGGTATGTTGTTTTTCGTGACAGCGTTGCATTGGGGATATTCCATGTTAGCTGGCGCGGCAACACTTGCGATCATGGTTCTCCCGGTCATTATGAGAACGACGGAGGAAGCGCTTTTGTGTGTGCCGGATATGTACCGTGAGGGAAGCTTCGGACTTGGCGCAGGAAAGCTCCGAACCATTTTTAAAATCGTACTTCCAACGGCGATTCCGGGTATTTTGTCTGGTATCATCCTTGCAATCGGACGTATCGTAGGAGAGACAGCGGCACTGATCTATACGGCAGGAACCGTTGCGGAGGCAGCAGGTGTCATGGATTCCGGACGAACCCTTGCGATTCATATGTATTCGCTGTCGAGAGAGGGACTTCACACAAATGAAGCATACGCAACAGCAGTCGTTCTTCTGATCGTGGTGCTTCTCATCAACGGATTATCGTCCCTGATCGCAAGGAAACTGGAAGCAGCAACAAAGTAAATCCGAAAAAACATTCAGATAAAAATCTGAATATGGATCATTATAAAATAAAACGTCTGTGAACAGACAGATAAAGCAAAGGAAACAATATGAGTGAAAAATTTAAAATTTCAAACCTTGATTTATATTATGGTGATTTTCATGCGTTGAAAGATATCAATATGAGCATCCATGCAAACGAGATCACAGCTTTTATCGGACCATCCGGCTGTGGAAAATCCACCTTTTTAAAAAGTCTGAACAGAATGAATGACCTGGTGGAAGGATGTAAGATCACAGGAAATGTCCTGTTAGATGGCGAGGACATCTATAAGGGGATGGATGTCAATCTTTTACGAAAAAGAGTCGGCATGGTATTCCAGAAGCCAAATCCGTTCCCGATGAGTATTTACGACAATATTGCGTATGGACCGAGAACCCACGGTATCCGCTCCAAAGCAAAATTAGATGAGATCGTGGAAAAATCCCTGCGTGATGCGGCAATCTGGGACGAAGTGAAAGACCGTCTGAAAAAAAGCGCACTTGGCATGTCCGGTGGACAGCAGCAGAGAATATGTATCGCAAGGGCACTGGCAGTGGAACCGGAAGTCATCCTAATGGACGAACCGACTTCCGCGCTTGATCCGATCTCCACATCCAAGATCGAGGATCTTGTCATTGAACTGAAAAAACAGTACACCATCGTCATGGTCACACACAATATGCAGCAGGCTGTGCGTGTTTCGGATAAAACCGTATTCTTCTTATTAGGAGAGGTGATCGAGGCTGGCGAGACAGAAAAATTATTCTCAATTCCACAGGATAAACGTACCGAGGACTATATCACAGGACGTTTTGGTTGACATAAATAAAAAGGAGAGAATGATATGAGAAATCGATTTGACAGACAGTTATTAGAATTAAATAATGAATTGATCCAGATGGGAAGCTTGATCGAGCAGGCGATTGAGATGGGGATATCAGCACTGGTAAAACAGGATGTAGAAAAAGCAGAGCAGGCGATCAAATTTGACGTGGAAGTAGATGAGCAGGAGAAAACGATCGAAGCTCTCTGCATGAAACTACTGCTGCAACAGCAGCCGGTAGCAAAAGACTTAAGATTAATTTCTGCAGCGTTAAAAATGATCACGGACATGGAGCGTATCGGGGATCATGCAGCGGATATTTCGGAGATGACCATTTTGATGGCAGATTCCGATTATGAAAAAAGCGCCATTAATATGGAAGTGATCAAAGAGATGGCAAAAGAGACAACCGATATGGTTATCAAGAGTGTGGATGCTTTTGTCAACAAAGATCTCGAACTGGCACGCTGGGTCATCAACCGTGATGATGTGGTGGACGATCTTTTTGACAGTTTCCGGAAAGAACTCATCCAAAAAATCAATGAGAATGTAAAAAATGGTGAGATGGCAACGGATATGCTGATGGTCGCAAAATATTTTGAGCGTATCGGCGATCATGCAACCAACATTGCAGAATGGGTGATCTATTCTATCACCGGAAAACACGAAGACGAATAAATTTTAAGAAAACTTTTCCCTTACAGACATAAAAAAGGTATGCTAAAAGACTCCTGATTGCGATTTTACATAGATTTTACATAAAACCGACATAAGATTTACATGTAGTTTATAATATGGAATCGAAATGTAAACAATAACCTAGTATATGTCTATGTAAGGGAGAGATTATGAATATTTTTGGAATTCTGACAATGATCGGCGGTCTGGCAATGTTCCTGTACGGAATGAGTGTTATGGGTGGCGGTCTTGAAAAAATGTCCGGCGGAAAATTGGAGCGTATCTTAGAGAGCCTGACCTCGAATCCGTTTAAAGCGGTATTGCTCGGAGCCGGCGTGACAGCTGTGATCCAGTCATCCTCAGCTACAACGGTCATGGTTGTCGGTTTCGTAAATTCAGGCATCATGAAACTGTCGCAGGCGATCGGAATCATCATGGGTGCAAACATTGGAACGACAGTTACCTCATGGCTTTTGAGCCTGACCGGGATCGAGAGTTCCAATTTCCTGATCAGCATGTTAAAACCGTCCTCTTTTTCACCGGTTCTCGCACTGATCGGTATTATTATGTATATGTCCGGCAAGGACAAAAAGAAAGATATCGGTGAAATCTTACTTGGATTTGCAATCTTAATGTTTGGTATGGAGACAATGAGCGACGCTGTAAAGCCGCTTGCGGATGTGCCGGAGTTTACCGATATTCTGACGATGTTCAACAATCCGGTATTTGGCGTGTTAGCAGGAGCGCTGCTCACCGCAGTCATTCAGAGTTCTTCGGCTTCTGTTGGTATCCTGCAGGCATTGTCTGTCACAGGAGCATTTACTTATGGTTCGGTTATTCCGATTATCTTAGGACAGAATATCGGAACCTGTGTCACAGCGATGATCTCAGCAATCGGTGCAAACCGGGGCGCAAAGAGAACCGCATTCGTGCATTTATATTTCAACATTATCGGAACCTTATTATTCCTTACAGTATTTTATATTGGAAATGCAATCTTTCGTTTTGAATTTGTCGGGGAGACGGTAGGAGTTGCAGGGATCGCGCTGATCCACAGTATTTTTAATGTCTTTACAACTGTAGTATTATTTCCGTTTATCCGTGGGCTGGAAAAACTGGCTTACCTTACAATCCCGGAATCTGACGAGGAAAAATCTGCCAAAGAAGATGTGTTTGCCATTTTAGATGAGCGTTTTGTGAGCAGTCCTGCATTTGCGATCGAGCAATGTAAAACTTTAGTAAACCAGATGGCAGAGATCACAAAAAACAGTTTTATCGAGGCAATGGAATGTATCAAAGAGCCTTCGGATCAGAAATTTGCGGAAGTGATCGCAAAAGAAAACCGCGTAGATGTGTATGATGATAAAATCAGCGCCTATCTGACGAAATTAAACAGTGGGGATCTTTCGTATACAGACAGTCTGCGGGTGACTTCACTTTTACACTGTCTGACGGATTTTGAGAGAATTTCCGATCATGCGGTAAATGTGGTAGAATGTGTACAGCAGATGCAGAAAGAGGACGCAAAGTTTTCTAAGAAGGCGGAGGAGGAGATGAACATTTACTCCAAAGCCGTGCGGGATATCTTAGAGAGAACGACCGGAGCGTTTATCAATACCGATATTCCACTTGCGCGTTCCGTGGAACCGTTAGAAGAAGTCATTGACGGCCTGAACAAAACGGTAAAAAAACATCATATGAAGCGTCTGCGCAAGGGAAAATGCACGATCGGACTTGGACTGGTACTCTCAGATCTTGCCATGAACTACGAGCGTGTTGCCGATCACTGCTCCAATATCGCAGTATATATGATGCAGTTAAATGATACCGGTCTGGAGGAACACAGTTTTACAGAGCAGATGGATGAAAAAGAGAGTGCAGAATTTACAAAACTGGAAAATGAATTTGAACAAAAATATGAGATAGATTAAATCCGGGAAGAAATTCGCAGCACAATTATTGTGTTGCGAATTTTTTGTGAATCAGGGAAAGACTTATAGAAAAAACAAAGCAGGCTGTATTATAATCTATTTATAGAGCGAACAGTGGGAGGAAATGATTATGGCAACAATCTATATTGTAGAAGATGATGTAAATATCCGCGAGATCGAGCGCTATGCGTTAAAAAACAGCGGATATCAGGTAGAAGAATTTGAGTGCGGTGCAGATCTTTTTAAAAGGTTAGAGAGCAAAGTTCCGGCCCTGATTTTATTAGATATCATGCTTCCGAATGAGGACGGCCTTGATATTCTGACAAAGATCCGTGCAGATAAAAACACAGCGAAGGTGCCGATCATTATGGTGACAGCAAAAACATCCGAGCTTGACAAAGTAAAAGGTTTGGATCTTGGAGCGGACGATTACATTTCCAAGCCGTTTGGTGTCATGGAGCTGATCTCCCGCGTCAAGGCATTATTGCGCAGAACCACGAATGCGCAGGAAGAATCACAGATCTCCTACGGAAATATTCTGGTGGATAACGATAAACACGCCGTTTACGTGGATGGAAACCTGTGTGAGCTCACCTACAAAGAATTTGAACTTTTCAAATACCTTGTCATCAACAAGGGAATCGTGCTGTCGAGGGATAAGATCATGAACCAGGTGTGGGGCTTTGACTATGAGGGTGAGAGCCGGACAGTCGATATGCACATCAAGACGCTGAGACAGAAACTTGGAGAGGCGGGAAGCCATATCAAGACAGTGCGCAATGTCGGTTACATGGTGGAGTGACGTCCGTTAAGGAGCAGGGAAAAGGCAGGACAGACGTAAGACGGTGATGGGATGAAAAAGAAAATCAACAGCAAATTTATGCTGATCTCAGCGATTGCAATTATTGTCATGGCAATCTGTGCCATGGTGCTTTTTTATGATATATTGAAAAAACAGATTTTTGACGATCTGAAGGCAAACGCCCATGTGATCTCCATGATGAACCCGGAGGATCTGCCGGATGAGATCAACTATAATCTGAATAAAGATGGGCTGCGTATCACGCTGATCAATGAGGATGGAACCGTCATCTATGACAGCATGGAAGACGAGTCGAAGATGGAAAATCACAGGGAACGACCGGAGATCGCTTCTGCATTGGCAGCCGGAGAGGGGCGTGCGATGCGGAAATCGACTACGTCCGCAAAACATACTTTTTATTATGCAATGAGAACAGATGACGGAAAAGTTCTGCGTATTGGAAAAGACAGTAACAGCATCTACAGTCTGATCATCAAGATGGTATATCTCACGTTGTCTGTGGGATTCTGCGTATTTGTACTGTGCACAGTCCTTGCACACAGGCTTACCAGGCGTCTTGTGGCACCAATCGAAAAGATGGCGGACAATATTGTACTGCTGGAAGAAAATGATGTTTATGACGAGATGAAGCCATTTGTTGCGACTATCAAGCAGCAGCATGTGGATATTTTAAAACATTCCCAGATGCGTCAGGAATTTACTGCAAATGTTTCACACGAATTAAAGACACCGCTCACTGCGATTTCCGGTTATGCAGAACTCATTGCAAGTGGAATGACAAGCGGGGAGGACACCATTCATTTTGCCACGGAAATCCATAAGAGCGCAGAACGTCTGCAATATCTGATCAATGATATCATCAAGCTTTCCGAGTTAGACAGCGACGACACAAAGATCGAGTTTGAGACGTTAGACCTCCATGAGATGGCGTTAAACTGTCAGGCAATGATGGAGATCCCGGCGGAAAAGAACGAGGTGACGGTGGAAGTACAGGGAGAAGCCACCTCGGTTCGGGGAAATCGAAATCTAATAGATGAATTAATCTATAATCTTTGCAGTAACGCAGTGCGTTACAACAAAAAAGGCGGAAAAGTCACGATTATTACACGCACGGAGGACGGACATCCGACTCTGATCGTCAAAGACACTGGTATCGGTATTCCGAAGGAGGCACAGGAACGTGTCTTTGAACGTTTTTACCGTGTTGATAAAAGCCGTTCGAAATCGACCGGAGGCACAGGTCTTGGACTTGCCATTGTCAAACACATTGTGGCACAGCATGAGGCGCAGATCTCACTGGAAAGTGAGGAGGGTGCCGGTACGGAGATTAAGGTGACGTTTTTAAAATAATTAGAAAAGATGAGCTTCTGATTTTATATCGGAGGCTTATTTTATATAAAAACGTGAAAAAATATGTGATTTAGCTGTGAAAAACGTGATAAAAACATATAAAAAGATCAAAAAAACGTGAAAATTAAAATTCAAAGAAAAAACTATAGCAGTCTTTTCCATTTTTGTGTTATTATAGAAAGACAGTCATAACGACAGTACGAATGAAAATGAAAGGACAGAGTAAGTAATTATATGTTTTCCGTATCAGACATTAAAGAGACAGTGTATCCGGCGGCGTACCGGAGAGGGAAAGAGCTGTATGAGACGGCGGGGGTTTTTGATTTTTCCTATGAGTTGTATTTAGTGGATGAGCTGCCAGTGGCAGATGTCAGGGCAAAAGTTCGTGGAATCAATCAGGAGTATTATGAAGTGACAGCCACTATCGACGAGGAGTTCGGAGACGTAACGAACTGCAACTGCGGATGTGAGGCTTTTTATAATTATGAGGGGATGTGCAAGCATTGTGTGGCAATGCTTTTGAATTATGTAAACAAGAGGACTCCGATGGAGATTCTCAGGTTAAAACGGGGACAGGGCACGGAGACACCGGAAGCAGGGGAACGTCCGGTGGGGAAGATGGAGACGGCAGCGCCGTTGAAAAATCTGCTGAGCCAGTATTCCATGCGTGCAACATCCAAATATATGTTACCGGAAACCATTTACGGAAAAGTAGAGTTAGAACCTTACTTTGAGATGGATTACGGCTATGCAAGACTAGAATTTAAGATCGGAATGGAGACAAAGTATGTGTTAAAAAACATTTCTGCGTTTTTACATTCTGTTCAGGTCAATGAGAAAGTGCATTACGGCAAAAAACTTGATTTTTATCATCACATGGAAGCTTTTTCGGAGGATGCAAAGCGCCTGATCCGGTTTATGCAGCAGCAGGATGATGATAAAAAGCGCCAGAGTAAGTTCCATGCTTATTATGCCTACACCGGCGGCTATGAGCGTACCATGGAGCTTGATGGTGTGGGGATCGACCGGTTTTTGGAAGCGGTGAAAGGAACTCCTTTTCATGCAACGATCGGTTATGATATGAATGAAAGTTACATCTATAATGGAACAAAACGCAAACCAAAACTGACGCTGAAAGGTGGAAGTGCGGGAGCGTTTCTCTGCATGGAAGATCTGCCGATGATTGAGGGTGACAAGTATTATTACTTTTATGAGGATGGGGAGATTTTCCTCGGAGAGCCATTGTTAAAAGGAAAAGTATCAGACTTCTTCCAGTTTTTACACCGTCAGGTAGGGGGAGACTGCTATATTGCAGCGGACGAACTCGCAATGTTCTGCCGGGATCTTCTGCCGATGGTGAGGGAAAGCTTCGATGTGATCCCGGAAGGATTTGACGAGGCGCTTTACGTTCCGCCGAAGCCGGAATTTGAGTTATATCTGGACCGCCAGGCAATGGATGTTGTCGGAGCGAAGCTGGTCGCAGTCTATGGGGATAATAAATACAACGTGCTTGCCAAAGTAGAACCGGGCGAGGTGCGTGATCTGTCAGAGGAGCTGCGCATCAAGAGCCTTGTGGAGCCATATTTCAATGAGTATGACCATTCGAAGACATTTTTTGTCATTGCAAAAGACGAAGATCTGCTCTATCAGCTCGTGGCAGGTGGCTTGCAACGTTTGAGCCATTTTATGGCAATTTACACATCGGACAAGTTCCGCAATATGAAAGTGGTCAATGCGCCGAGCGTATCCGTGGGTGTCTCCTTAAAGAGTGACCTTCTGGAATTAAAGGTACACTCCGATGAGATGTCCTCCGAGGAGCTGGCATATCTGCTTTCCAAGTACGATAGAAAGAAAAAGTATATCCGTCTGAAAAACGGGGATTTCTTAGATATCAAAGAGGATGGGATCAGTGCGCTTGCAGAAGTCAGTGAGGACTTACAGCTTACCGAGGCAAGCCTGAAAAAAGGAACGGTCGTGATCCCAAAATACCGCGCTATGTATCTGGATGCAGCACTGAAAAATAACCAGCTTCTGTCTATCGAGAAAAACAGGGAATTTAAAGGCATGGTGCGGAACATGAAAACCATCGAGGACAGTGATTATGAAGTGGTGGATTCCCTGAAAAATGTTATGAGAAACTATCAGAAAAACGGTTTCCTCTGGCTGAAAACGCTGCGGGAGAACGGTTTTGGCGGAATTCTTGCGGACGATATGGGACTTGGAAAAACGCTTCAGGTAATAAGTCTTCTTCTGGCAGAGCGTCAGGATTATGATGCCGGGGAAAAGGAGCGCCGCAGATCACTTATTGTATGTCCGGCATCTTTAGTTTATAACTGGCAGAAAGAGATTGAGCGTTTTGCGCCGGAACTTGAGACTGTGACGATCACAGGAAGTGCACCGGAACGAAAAGATATCATCCGGCACACCACGGATGGACAGATCCTCATCACATCCTATGATCTGTTAAAACGTGATGTGGAGTATTACAAAAACATTGTGTTTGCAGTTCAGGTCATTGATGAAGCTCAATATATTAAAAATGCCGGAACGCAGGCGGCAAAAGGCGTCAAGAAGATCACGGCAGCCTTTAAGCTGGCGCTGACCGGTACACCAATCGAGAACCGCTTAAGCGAGCTTTGGAGTATCTTTGATTATCTGATGCCGGGATTTTTGTATACATACCAGAAGTTCCGTGAGGAGATCGAGACACCAATCGTTGTGAACAAAGATGAGAACAAGATGGAACGTTTACAGCGCATGATCCGTCCGTTTATCCTGCGCCGGTTAAAAGGTGACGTATTAAAAGATCTTCCGGAAAAACTCGAAGAGAATGTTTATGCGAAGATGGAGGGCGAACAGCTGGCTCTTTATGATGCGCATGTGCAGCAGATGAAGCAGATGTTAGATGGCAAGAGCGAGGCGGAATTTAAGTCCAACAAAATCCAGATCCTTGCAGAACTTACAAAACTGCGTCAGCTCTGTTGTGATCCGGCACTTTTATTCGAAGATTACAAGGGCGAATCCGCAAAAGTCCAGATGTGTATGGATCTGATCGGGAACGCAGTGCACGGTGGACACAAGGTGCTGTTATTCTCCCAGTTTACGACCATGTTAGACCGTCTGGCGGAACAGCTGAAAAAGCTGGGCATTGATTACTATATGCTCACCGGCTCCGTCAATAAGGAAAAACGTATGCAGATGGTAGACAGCTTCAACAAAGATGATGTCCCGGTGTTCTGTATCTCCTTAAAGGCAGGAGGAACCGGATTGAACCTCACCGCAGCGGACATCGTCATCCACTACGATCCATGGTGGAACGTTGCCGTGCAGAATCAGGCAACCGACCGTGCACACCGTATCGGGCAGAAGAATGTCGTGACGGTTTACAAACTCGTCTCCCAGGGTACGATCGAGGAGAAGATCATTGATATCCAGGAGAAAAAGAAAAAGCTTGCCGAGCAGGTGCTGGAGGGCGAGGGAATGGATTCCGTAGTATTCACAAAAGAGGAGATCATGGAACTTCTCGGCTGATCAAAAAAACATAAGTCATTGAATTACAATTATTACAAATGTAATCCAATGACTTTTTTGTATCAAAATCACATAATTATCAAGTTCAAATTAACATTTCTTGGAAAATCTGTAAATTTAATCACAGACAAAATCAGATAAATGTATTTTTATTAAAAATGCAATTCACAAGAAAAACAAAAAAGTGCACAAAAAACAGAATAAAAACTATACAAAATACACAAAAAATAGAAGGGAAAAATAGTCTTTCGAAAAAATTGACATTTCAATAAAAAATAACTAAAAATATGTTTGGCAATAAAAAATAAGAAAGGAAGTGGTCATACGGAAGAACTATCAAAGGAGCTGATGGCGCAGTTGAATTGTGATACGGCATTTACAATCCCGCTTTTTGGCGGAATACCGGTAGCAGAATCGGTTGTTGTCACGTGGGTCATCATGGCGGTATTACTGATCGCAGCGGCAATACTCGGGCGGAACTTAAAGGTTGAAAACGTCGGTAAGAAACAGCTCGTATTGGAAACGATAGTTGGAGGTCTCTATAACTTCTTCTATGATCTTCTTGGCGAGGAGGGAAAACAGTATATCCCATATCTGATGACGGTCGGTGTCTATATTGGGTTTGCCAATATGATCGGTCTGTTTGGATTGAAATCACCAACGAAGGACGTAGGCGTGACGGGCGCACTTGCACTTATGAGCATCATCTTAATTGAGGCTGCAGGAGTGCGGAAAAAAGGTACAAAAGGGTTTTTGAAAAGTTTTGCAGAACCAATCCCGATCATGCTGCCGATGAATATCCTCGAAGTATTCATCCGGCCATTATCCCTGTGCATGCGTTTGTTTGGTAACATTTTAGGCGCATTTGTAATTATGGAATTAATCAAAATTGTAGTGCCGATTTTTGTACCGGCAGTGTTAAGCCTTTATTTTGATCTGTTTGACGGATTCATACAGGCTTATGTATTTGTATTTTTAACATCACTCTTCATTAAGGAGAGCATTGAGTAAACACACTCACAGAAAAATTGAAAAAGAAATGGTAAAGGAGAAAACATCATGAATTCATTAATCGCAATTGGAGCAGGTATCGCAGCATTAACAGGTATTGGAGCAGGTATTGGTATCGGACTTGCAACCTCAAAAGCAACGGACGCAATCGCAAGACAGCCGGAAGCAGACGGAAAAATCACAAAAGCATTATTACTTGGATGTGCATTGGCCGAAGGTACTGCAATTTTCGGTATGGTAGTCGCAATTTTAATTATCTTATTCTTAGGCTAAAGAAAGGTTATGGTAGAGTATGCAGTTATTAAGAATTGACTGGAATGTCCTCTTTACCATCATAAATCTGCTGATTCTTTATTTTGGACTTCGCAAGTTTTTGATCAAGCCGGTGACAAATGTCATGGAACAGCGCAGACAGATGATCGAAGGTCAGATGGCGGATGCGAAAAAGACTACGGAGCAGGCGAATGAACTTAAGAGCCAGTATGAGGATGCATTAAAACAGGCACATGACGAGTCCGCACATATTGTGGAGAAGGCAAGAAAAACGGCACAGGCAGAATATGAGAGCAGAGTAAATGCTGCGGATCAGGAAGCAGAAAAAATCATTGCAAATGCACATAAGACCATTGATCTTGAGCGTGAAAAGACAGTGCAGGATCTTCAGACGCAGATTGCAGGACTTGCAATGATGGCAGCCGGAAAAGTGCTTGGCAAGGCAGATGCAGCAGAGCAGAATAAGCTCATGTATGAGCAATTTTTAGCTAAAACAGGTGGTTGCAATGACACAGACAGCAAATAATTACGGAACGGTTCTTTTTGAGCTTGGTATCACAAAAGAAATCGTGGAAAAGACAAAAGAAATATTTGAGCTGACCAGTGAGCTGCCGCGTGTGTTGAACTGCCCGGTTGTTTCCAGAAAAGAAAAGCACCGGATGATCGAAAGATTTTTTCCGCAGGAGATACATCATTTTTTGAAAGAACTGTGTGACCATGAACATATGGACGTGATCGAAGATGTGTTTGCGGCATACCAGAACTGTTATGATGAAAAAAACGGGATACTCCGTGCAAAAATGCAATGTGCAGAGGTGCCGGATGAGACGCAGCTTGCACAGATCAGAAACTATCTGGCAGGGAAATATAAAAAGACACAGGTAGAGCTGGAATTCGAAAAAAAGCCGGAACTGATCGCAGGATTCGTGCTCCGCGTGGGAGACATCGAAGAGGATTTCAGTATCAGGGGACGGCTTGACAGATTACAACAGAAATTAACATGGAGGTGACGACGTGGGTTCCATAAATTCAGAGGAGATTATCTCCATCCTGAAAACAGAAATCGAAAATTATGACATGGTATCCGGTGAACAGAAAGTTGGTTCTGTCATCTGGGTTGGCGATGGAATCGCAACCATTTATGGAATAGAGCATGCCATGTATGGTGAGATCGTTATATTTGAAAACGGCATCCGTGGTATGGTTCAGGATATCAGACGTGACCAGATCGGCTGTATCATTCTTGGAAAAGATACAGAGATCAAAGAGGGCACAAAAGTAACACGCACGAAGAAAAAAGCAGGTGTTCCGGTAGGAAATGCCTATCTCGGAAGAATTGTCAATGCGCTTGGCGCACCGATCGATGGAAAGGGCGAGATCCCGGCAGATGATTACCGCGCAATTGAGCAGGAAGCACCGGGTATCGTAGACAGACAGTCCGTAAACCAGCCGCTTGAAACAGGTATTCTTGCAATTGATGCGATGTTCCCAATTGGACGCGGACAGCGTGAGCTGATCATCGGTGACAGACAGACCGGTAAAACATCCATCGCAGTCGATACCATCTTAAACCAGAAGGGAAAAGATGTGATCTGTATTTACGTAGCAATCGGACAGAAAGCTTCTACCGTTGCGAAACTTGTGAATACTTTGACAAAGCACGATGCATTGGATTATACGGTTGTACTTTCTGCAACGGCAAGCGAATCCGCTTCCCTGCAATATATTGCACCGTATGCGGGAACAGCACTGGCAGAATATTTCATGTATCAGGGAAAGGATGTACTGATCGTGTACGATGACCTTTCCAAGCATGCAGTTGCATATCGTGCATTGTCCCTGCTGCTTGAGCGTTCTCCGGGACGTGAGGCATATCCGGGTGATGTATTCTATTTACATTCCAGACTGCTGGAGCGTTCCAGCAAATTGTCGGATGCATTAGGCGGAGGCTCAATCACAGCACTGCCAATCATTGAGACGCAGGCAGGCGATGTATCTGCCTACATTCCGACAAACGTTATTTCCATCACAGACGGACAGATTTTCTTAGAGAGTGATCTGTTTTTCTCCGGTATGCGTCCAGCGGTAAATGTTGGACTTTCCGTATCCCGTGTCGGTGGCGCAGCGCAGACAAAGGCAATGAAAAAGGCTTCCGGTACCATTCGTATCGACCTTGCACAGTACCGTGAGATGGAAGTATTTACCCAGTTCTCCTCGGATCTTGATGATACGACAAAAGAGCAGCTTCAGTATGGAAAAGGTCTGATGGAACTGTTAAAACAGCCGCTCTGTCATCCGATGAGCCTGGCAGACCAGGTCATCACACTGGTGGCAGCAAACAAGCGTCTGCTTTTGGATGTGGAGACAGCAAAGACCAAAGAATTCCAGCTTGGAATGCTTGATTTCTTCCATACAGAGCATATGGAGATCGTAAACGGACTGAATGAGAAAAAAGTTTTAGACGATACGATCACAGAACAGATTGTTGAGGCGGTTAAAGAATATAAAAGCAGGTGATAAGGCATGGCAAATACCAAGGAAATTCAAAAACGAATGAAAAGTATCCGGGATACCATGAAAATCACAAGTGCTATGTATATGATCTCTTCCGCAAAACTTCGCAGCGCGAAGCAGAAGTTAGAGCAGACAGAACCGTATTTCTATACGCTCCAGTCCGCGATCGCAAGATTTTTACGACATATGCCAGAGACGACAAACCGCTATTTTGATCAGAGGGAGCAGATTCCCGACAATGAAAAAAAGCGGGGTTACATTGTGATCACCGCCGACAAAGGTCTTGCGGGTGCATACAATCACAATGTCATCAAAATGGCACAGGAACTGTTTTCACAGGGTGAAAACAACAAGCTGTTTGTCGTTGGAGAGCTTGGACGTCAGTATTTTGCAAAGGAAGGACTTGAGGTAGATGCAGAGTTTAAATATACCGTGCAGAATCCGTCCCTGCACCGCGCACGTGTCATTGCAGATTATGTGATGGATTTATATGTGAACGGTGAGTTAGACGAGGTTTATCTGGTCTACACGAAAATGGAAAATTCTTTTTCCATGAATGCGGAGAAAGAAAAATTACTTCCGCTGGCAAAAGAGGATTTTATCCATCCGGCTCCGGCGGACATTTATCAGGAAGAGATCAAAGTGGAATCATCTATGGAAGAAATCTTAGAGCATGTGGTTCCAAACTGTGTAACTGGATATATTTATGGTGCGCTGGTCGAATCTTTTGCCAGTGAACATAACTCCCGGATGATGGCAATGCAGACAGCGACTGACAGTGCAAGATCCATGATAAGCCAGCTGTCTATTGAGTATAACCGGGTACGTCAGGCTGCGATCACGCAGCAGATCACAGAGGTGATCGGTGGTGCAAAGGCACAGAAAAATAAGAAGAAAAAATAGGAAGGAGCTTCTATGAAAAAAGGTAAAATTGTTCAGGTCATGGGACCTGTCGTTGACGTTGAATTTGAAGATAACGACCTTCCATATATAAAAGATGCACTTGAGGTAGACAATCACGGAAAACGCTGTGTTATGGAAGTTGCACAGCATATTGGAAACAATACCGTCCGCTGTATTATGCTTGCCGCAAGTGAAGGTTTACATAAAGATATGGAGGTTATCGCTGAGGGCAGTGGTATTAAAGTTCCGGTTGGAGCAAAGACTCTGGGCAGACTTTTTAATGTACTCGGTGATACGTTAGATGGTGGAGAGAATCTTGATGCAGAAGAACACTGGGTGATTCACAGAGATCCGCCGTCCTTTGAAGACCAGAGCCCTGTCGTAGAGATATTAGAGACAGGTATTAAAGTAATCGATCTGCTTGCCCCATATGCAAAGGGTGGTAAAATCGGTCTGTTCGGTGGTGCCGGAGTTGGTAAGACCGTTTTGATCCAGGAGTTGATCCGTAACATTGCGACAGAGCACGGCGGATACTCTATTTTTACAGGTGTAGGAGAGCGATCCAGAGAGGGTAACGATCTCTGGTCCGAGATGAAGGAATCCGGCGTTCTCGAGAAGACCGCGCTAGTGTTTGGTCAGATGAACGAGCCACCAGGAGCACGTATGCGTGTCGCAGAGACAGGACTTACAATGGCAGAATACTTCCGTGATGAGGAACATCAGAATGTATTGTTGTTTATTGATAATATTTTCCGTTTTACACAGGCAGGTTCGGAAGTTTCCGCACTGCTTGGACGTATGCCGTCAGCCGTTGGTTATCAGCCGACACTTGCAACGGAAATGGGTGAGTTACAGGAGCGTATCGCATCCACCAAGAATGGTTCTGTTACTTCTGTACAGGCAGTTTATGTGCCGGCGGATGACCTGACAGACCCGGCACCGGCAACCACATTTGCGCATCTTGATGCAACGACCGTTCTTTCCAGAAAAATCGTAGAGCAGGGTATTTATCCGGCGGTTGATCCGTTAGAGTCCAACTCCCGTATCCTGGAGGAAGATGTTGTCGGAAAAGAGCACTATGAGACAGCGCGTAAAGTACAGGAAATTTTACAGAAATATACAGAATTGCAGGATATCATCGCAATTTTAGGTATGGAAGAACTCTCCGAGGAGGATAAACTTGTCGTTTACCGTGCAAGAAAAATCCAGAAATTCTTATCCCAGCCGTTCCATGTTGCTGAGAACTTTACCGGTGTTCCGGGAAAATATGTTCCGTTGAAGGAGACAATCCGTGGATTCAAGGCGATCATTGACGGCGAGATGGATGACTATCCGGAGGCAGCATTCTTTAATGTCGGAACCATTGACGAAGTCGTGGAACGTGCTAAAGAAATGGGTGCAAAACAAGGAGACTAAATTATGGCAAATACATTTAGTTTAAAAGTGATCGCCTGTGACAGAATTTTCTTCGATGGCAGATGTACACAGGTGGTTCTGCCGTTGCATGATGGCGAGAAAGCAATCCAGGCACATCATGAAAATATGGTTTTTGCAGTGGAGATCGGTGAAATCCGTATCACAGATGAGAACGGAAAAGAGATTATGGGAATCACAGGAACCGGATTTGCCCAGATTATCAACAACCGTGCCACGGTGCTGGTGGATACCTGCGAATACCCGGAGGAGATTGACATCCGCCGTGCGAAGGAAGCAAAAGAGCGTGCCGAAGAGCAGCTCCGCCAGAAGCAGAGTATTCAGGAATACCACCGTTCCAAGGCATCCCTCGCAAGAGCTATGGAGCGTCTGAAAGCCGGCAGGAGAGATACGCCAATAGGATATTGATGGAATCAGGGTTTCTGGTGATTAATTGATAAAAATTCGCAAAATACATTGACAAACACATTTGAATGCTATATATTTGTACAACAGCAGTTGGAAAATATAGTTTTTCCATACAAAAGAATAAATTCCGTGAGGGAGTAGTTCGCGTGAAGACGTGGTTTGTCAACAAACCCGGTTTTATAACCTGGCAAATCTTAAAGAATGAGACTCATGTATGCCTGTTCCGGTAATACTATACCGGCAGGTATACGTGGAGTCTCTTTTTATTTGTCTTTTTATGCGGCTGGAAAAAGGAGAAAATTATGGCATTCATAATTGAGTTACTACTGATTGGAGTTGGATTATCCATGGACGCATTTGCAGTTTCGGTCTGTAAGGGCCTTGCCATGCGCAAGGTAAACAAGAAACAGGCAGTTGTGATCGGATTATTTTTCGGAGGATTTCAGGCGTTAATGCCATTCATCGGCTGGGCGCTCGGAACACAGTTTGAAAGTTACATTACCAGAATTGACCATTGGATCGCATTCATCTTACTGGCACTCATCGGTGGCAAAATGGTGGTCGAAGGATACAGACTAGAAGAAGATGAAACAGTGAAGGAACTGGATCCACCTCTTGATCTAAAGGAAATGTTCCTACTTGCAATCGCAACCAGTATAGATGCGCTTGCAGTTGGTATCACGTTTGCGTTTTTGAATTATCCGATCGTGAAATGTATCACGATCATTGGTCTGACAACCTTCGTGCTATCCATTGTCGGTGTTGTTGTCGGGAATATGTTCGGAAGCAGATACCAGAAAAAGGCAGAGATCGCCGGAGGTATTATCTTAATCCTCATCGGTTTGAAAATTCTGCTCGAACATCTGGGAATTCTTGTGCTATAGCAGACACTTATAATAGATAATTGCGAAACTCTTAGAAGACGTGAATTAAATTACGGAAAGTTGACAAGAGCAAAAGAAAACACTGGGGAACCG
>OLQM01000715.1_pt1 | contig 38292 bp, 32 predicted proteins | sample 1673161 | NCBI WGS metagenome assembly OLQM01 (sample SAMEA3136761, study PRJEB25190) | human gut metagenome | reverse complement strand
GATTATGGAGAGGCAGAAGCCTATGATACAGAAAAAATGGCAGGCCTTGTAAGGGGACAGCCTGTGGTGTCCGGTTATGAAGCTCTGGAACGCAGAAGGGGCAGGAGAAAACCACCCAGAAAACTTACCAGGCGTGAAAAAAGGGCTATGAAAAAAGCAGAAAAAATGAATGAGAAGCTGCGCAGAGAGCAGGAAAAAGCAGAGAAAAAGGCAGCTAAAAAAGAAAATGGTGCTACTGTTTTTGGTTACTATGTTGAAGACCCTGAACGTTTTGGTATCGTTGAATTTGATGAAAATGGTAAGGCTATTTCTATTGAAGAAAAGCCAGAACATCCAAAGTCTAACTACTGTGTAACAGGTCTTTATTTCTACGACAAGGACGTTGTTAAGAAGGCTAAACAGGTTAAGCCATCTGCTAGAGGTGAACTTGAAATTACAGACCTTAACAGAATGTATCTTGAAGAAGGCACTCTCGATGTAGTTACATTGGGCAGAGGTTATGCTTGGCTTGATACAGGTACTGTACCTGCTCTTAATGAAGCAGCTGAATTTGTAAAGGTTGTAGAAGACAGACAGGGCATTATGATTTCAGCTATTGAAGAAATTGCTTATAAAAACGGTTGGATTTCAAAAGAAAAACTTTTAGAATCTGCTAAACTTTACGGAAAATCTGCTTACGGTCAGCATTTAAAGAATGTTGCTGACGGCAAGTATTTATACTAGGAGGAAATTTTTATGAATATTATTGTTACAGGTGGTGCTGGTTTTATTGGTAGCAACTTTGTATTCCATATGCTCAATAAGTACCCAGACTACAGAATTATTTGCTTAGATGCTCTTACTTATGCCGGTAACTTGTCTACACTTGAACCTGTTATGGATAATCCTAACTTTAGATTTGTAAAAGCTGATATTAGAGATAGAGAAGCTGTTTATAAATTATTTGAAGAAGAAAAGCCTGACATTGTAGTAAACTTTGCTGCAGAAAGTCACGTTGACCGTTCTATTGAAAACCCAAGCATTTTCCTTGAAACGAACATTCTCGGTACTCAGGTTATGATGGATGCTTGCAGAAAGTACGGCATTAAGCGTTATCATCAGGTTTCTACTGACGAAGTTTATGGCGATTTGCCTTTAGACAGACCTGACTTATTCTTCACAGAAGAAACTCCTATTCATACATCAAGCCCATATAGTGCATCTAAGGCATCTGCCGACTTATTAGTTCTTGCATATCACAGAACATTTGGTTTGCCTGTTACTATTTCAAGATGCTCTAATAACTATGGACCATACCACTTCCCAGAGAAGCTTATCCCTCTTATGATTGCTAATGCTCTTAACGATAAGCCACTTCCAGTTTATGGCGAAGGCCTTAACGTTCGTGACTGGCTCTATGTTGAGGATCACTGCAAGGCTATCGACCTTATCATCCACAAGGGACGTGTTGGTGAAGTATACAACGTTGGTGGACACAACGAGAAGAGAAATATTGATATCGTTAAGCTTATCTGCAAGGAGCTTGGCAAGCCTGAATCACTTATCGTTCATGTAGGTGACAGAAAGGGACATGATATGCGTTACGCTATCGACCCAACTAAGATTCACAATGAATTAGGATGGCTTCCAGAAACTAAGTTTGAAGATGGTATCAAGAAGACAATTCAGTGGTATCTTGATAATAAGGAATGGTGGGAAACAATCATTTCCGGCGAATATCAGGATTACTATGAGAAAATGTATAAAAACCGCTAGTTGATTTTCTCACTCTTGCATAAAAAATATTATTTATTTTGAACACCTATTTCATGTCAACTACTATCACCTAAGGGTAGTGAATTTTCGCCCATGACAAACGAAAGTCTTTATTTGTGAAGTCAACAACAGATATCTATCCTCTTGTTGACTTCATATTTAAATTTGTAAATATATGAAAAGAGGAATTATACCATGAAATTTTTTGTAACAGGCGTTAACGGTCAGCTCGGTCATGACGTAATGAAGGAGCTTTCCTCACGCAGTTACGAGGGAATCGGATCTGACATTGCTCCAAAATATTCCGGGATTCAGGATGATTCTCCTGTAACAAAAATGCCTTATATTTCATTAGATATTACAGATAAGGAAGCTGTAACCCGTATTTTAAAAGAGACAGCACCAGACGTTGTTGTTCACTGTGCTGCCTGGACTGCTGTTGACCTTGCCGAAGACGCAGACAAGCAGGAAACGGTACGAAAAATCAATGCCGCTGGCACACAGTATATCGCTTCGGCCTGTAAAGAACTTGATTGCAAAATGATCTATTTAAGTACAGACTATGTTTTTGATGGTCAGGGAACTACACCGTGGAAGCCGGACTGCAAAGACTATAAACCGCTAAATGTATATGGTCAAACCAAGCTTCTTGGCGAGCAGGCAGTTGCAAATACTTTAGAAAAATACTTTATCGTCCGTATTGCCTGGGTATTCGGACAAAACGGCAAAAATTTTATCAAGACAATGCTTACTGTCGGCAAAAATCACGATAAACTTACCGTAGTTAATGATCAGATTGGAACTCCAACTTATACCTTTGACCTGGCAAGACTCCTTGTCGATATGGCAGAAAGCGAAAAATACGGCTACTACCACGCCACAAACGAAGGCGGTTATATCAGCTGGTACGATTTCACCAAAGAAATCTTCCGTCAGGCAGTTGCACTTGGACATACAGAATACGATGAAAATCATGTTACTGTCTTTCCTGTCACAACCGCTGAGTACGGCATGTCCAAAGCAGCCCGCCCATTTAACAGCAGACTGGATAAAAGTAAACTGGTCGAGGCTGGATTTACACCTTTACCAGATTGGAAAGATGCATTACAAAGATATTTAAAAGAAGTATTACAATAGAAAAGAATTTTCAATTAAAGGAGGTCTCTCTCTTGGGACAGATTAAAGTAAAAAAGAACGTGGGAGGAATCGAAGGATTATGTATTATCGAACCTACCCTTCACGGTGATTCCCGCGGTTATTTTATGGAAACCTATAATAAAAATGATATGGCAGAAGCCGGACTTACAATGGAATTTGTTCAGGACAATCAGTCTGCCTCCACAAAAGGAGTCCTTCGTGGCCTGCATTTTCAGAAACAGCACCCACAAGGGAAACTTGTCCGTGTAATCAACGGTACTGTTTTTGATGTTGTTGTTGATTTACGAAGCCACTCCGGAACATATGGAAAATGGTTTGGTGAAATTCTTTCTGCAGAAAATAATAAACAATTCTATATTCCAGAGGGATTTGCCCACGGATTTCTTGTTCTGTCTGATACAGCAGAATTCTGTTATAAATGTACAGACTTCTATCATCCGGGAGACGAAGGCGGACTTGCCTGGAACGACCCAGAAATCGGTATTGAATGGCCAGAACTCGTCGGAGAATATTCTGGCTGCGCTACTGCAAAAGGATATCATTTAAAAGACGGGACATCTCTTACCTTAAGTGAAAAAGATCAGAAATGGCTTGGAATAGCAGAGACATTTAAATTTAAATAAAATTTGTCTCATTTTTTCCGCTTTGTCTCACTTTTACGACCGTGTATTATTATCAAATTTTGTAAAATAAAACCATATGAATATGCTATTACGCATTACAAAATTTGATCGGAAGGTGAGATATTATGCCAAAACCATTCACGGCTACCGGTAAAAAGAATCTAATCGGTGCTAATTTAATTGCTTTAAGGAAAAAATATCATTTATCCCAGCGTGGACTTGCTCATGAATTACAGCTTGCTGGTTATGATATGGATAAAAATGTAATTACTAGAATTGAAACGCAACAACGGTATGTAACGGATATAGAAATCAAAGCTCTATGTGATCTTTTCAATGTCTCATTCGAAGATTTGATTAAATAGGCGTTTGCCGCAGGCAAGATAAGACACTCCCAAAAAGAGCAGAAGTTCTCTGCTTGCTCCGAAATCATTGTGAACAGTTACTATTTAATTCATTAAGAGACAGACGCCCGGGAAGAGATACGATATCCTATATTTGTGACTTTAGTCGCAGCGGTTTAAATGCTCGCTTTATGCGCTCGCATCTAAACCTTGCTCCGAGACCACAAATATGCCTTATTGGGAGCAGTGGCTTCGTCTGTAGTGTATCTAATGAATTAAATAGCAATTAACTCTTTTCCTAATTCTTCATCGGCATAGAGTATATTTATGTATTCGCCCAGTAATGCAGCATGAAGTGCTTCTTTTTTCTCAAGTCCAGAAGCAACTCCAATTTTACATGGAATTTTTTTCAGTTCTTCTAATGTAATGCTAATACGTCTTTTTGCAAAAGAACTGCTTACCGCTTCTCCCCGTGCATCAAAGAAGCAGGTGCAGACATCTCCTACCGCTCCTTTTTCTTCTAGTTCAATAAAGTCTTCTTCTTTTAAAGAACCGGAACGATATAGAATGGTATTCCGACTCAGATTACCTACTCCAAAGAGAGCAATCTGGCATTCTCGTGCTAATGTGAGTGCGGCAGAGATATTTCTTTCTTTTTTTAGCATCTCTGCAATCTCGGCAGAATCTACTGCGACTGGTGCTGGAATGACATAAGCTTCCCCGTGTCCTGCTCTGGCAATTGCCTGTGACAAATCATCTGCACCGACAGGAACAGATGTCTCATTCGTTTTTCCATTAATCTGCACCACTTTCACGTTATGCACGCCCAAATCAGAAACATAATTTGCAAAGCTTTTCATGGTACGCCCCCAGGCAGTTCCGATAATACTTCCGTCATTTAAATAGGAAGATAAATCTTTTGCTGCTGCTCTACAGACATCTTCCTGTACTGCAACAGGCGCATCTGAAAGCTTTGGAACGAGAAATACTTTCTCTAAATTATACTTTTTCTTTAAAGAAGCAGATAGTTCCTCGTTAGATAACACAGGATATTCCACAGTAATTTTGATATATCCCATCTCTTCTGCTTTCTTTAACATTCTACTGACAGTTGATACAGACATTCCCTCTTCCTGTGCGATAACCTTCTGATCCATATGCGATTCATAATACTTTTTAGCTACTCGAATTATTTTAATTATTTTATCATTTTTCATACTTTTCCCCCACAGCCATGCCGTATTTATCAATTTATTATAAAGTATCAACGACACTGTGTCAATCTGTACAGAATAAAAAGTGAAAATATTTGCAAAAAAATATATGTGAAAATATAAACATAAAAATATTTGCATTTTTTATTGACTTAATATTAAAATCCTGTTATACTGCAACAAGTGGGTATTTAAAGATGTTAATACTCCGGCATATGTTATGTGATTCCTATGTTTTCACATAAGAATATGTATTTATAATTGTATGTTCCTAATCAGATTTTTGCATGGCATCTCCTGTGCAGATTTGATTATTCAACATTTTCAGGAAGAGTTATCCTGAATTTCTTTTCTCCCGAAGGTTCTTTCACTTCTGTTTCTATTTCTATTTCCCTACTCTACTACAGTTCCAAAAAGAAACTTCGGGCGAAGGGATTTTATTGTAAGTTGCGAAAGGTGGAAATCAACATTTGTTAATTTCCACCTTTATTTTTTTAATAGATAATTTATCAGAAAAAATATAAAAAATTTGTCTCTCTACAAAAATAGAGCGTATTTAAAACCCCAACACCAAGGATGATGCCATGTATAGCTGCCAGATTAAGCATAAAATAATAAGCAAAAATGTATATTTCATTCATTTTTCTTTTTTACTAAATGACAGATTGTTGTCATCATTTTTTCTATATCTAAAGGTTTTGCCAGATGAGCATTCATCCCTACGGCAATGCACTTTTCAGCATCTTCCTGAAATGCATTCGCTGTCATAGCTATAATCGGTATTGTTTTTGCATCTAAACGTTCTAACGACCTGATTTTCTTCGTAGCTGTATATCCATCCATAACGGGCATCATCAGATCCATCAGAATTGCATCAAATGTTCCTGTTGGTTTCTCTTTAAATAATTCCACTGCCTGCTGCCCATCCTCCACTCTGGTAACCAACGCTCCGTCATCTTCGAGAACTGTCTTCGCTATTTCCGCATTCAGCTCGTTATCCTCTACAAGGAGAATTCTTGTTCCTTTTATCGTGTGAATTTCGGGTGGCTTCATGGTATTCTGATTTCCATACACCTCTTCTTTCGATGCTATGTCAAAAGAAAGATCTACCGTAAATTTTGTTCCAATGCCCTGTCTGCTTTCTACCTGAATACTTCCATCCATCAGTTCTATCATGGATTTGATAATAGAAAGTCCCAGCCCTGTTCCCTGCACCTTATTTTCTGTAGTGGTATGTTCTCTGGAAAATTCTTCATAGACATGCGGAAGATATTCTTCACTCATACCAATGCCCGTATCTTCACATGAAAAAATATAATGTATCTTTGAAGGATTCTCTGATGCGGCCTCATGTATTTCTACATAGATTGAATGTCCCTCCGGGGTATACTTTATAGCATTGCTGATAATATTCAGCATGATCTCCTGTAACTTTGTCTGATCACAGACAACATAATGATGTCTTATATCTAAATCGGCATAATACTGCAGATTCTTCTTTCTGATATCCTCTTCAAACACTGTATGTACCCTGTGAAATAATGCATCCATATCCTCAGCTTTTAATTGTAATACCGCTGTACCGCTTTCAATCCGGGCCATTTCCAAAATCTGATTGATAATCATCAGCAGAAGATTACTGGAAGACTGTATCTTTCCCAGATATTCTTTTGCCTTTTTTTCATTCTGCAGATTCTTCTCTAACAAACCGGAAAAACCCACAATTGCATTCATCGGAGTTCGGATATCATGGCTCATGGTGAATAGAAATCTTGTTTTTGCCTCGCTGGCGTTTTTTGCCTGTTCAGCAGATTTTTTCAGCTCCGCTTCATATTGTCTTTCCCTGTGTTTTTTGCTGAATATCAAATAAAATACTGTAGCAACCAATAATGAGTATACATAAGAAACGACAATACACATAATCCAGTAAGAACGTGGAATCCATCTCTTTGAAGGGATAATGTCAAAATACCATGTATTATTGGGAACTGTACATTCTACTGTCAGGATGTTGTCCGGCATATCATCCTGACTTTCTGCCAGAATAATCCTGTCGTTGCCGTCTCTATCATATGTCCAGATTCTGTAGCTGAAATCTGCATCACTTAAATAATCAAGATTTATTTCATCAATGAAACGATTCCAGTCAATCACCAAAATCACAAATCCCCAGAACTCCCCTTTGTCTGAATTATTATCCTGATAAACTGGATTAAAAAGCAGTGCTCCTGTTCCTCCCTGCTTTAACTGGTATGGTCCCCCAATCGTATATTTTCCGCTCTCCTTTGCCACAACTGCATCCTTTTTTCGCTCATGTTCCTGTAGCATATCCAGTCCAAAGGCTCCCTCATTTTCCTGTTTCGGATAAATGTCTGTAACAATGCCATCGGGTGCCAGTTCAAATGCCTTTATCACTCCATCTTCATTTGGAATCTTTTCTGCCAGTTCAGAAAACGTATTCTCATCCAGATTTTCTCCGGCACTGATATAATTTCCCAAAAGATTAGAGAGAATAATATACTGATCCAGTCTTGCCCTAACTCTTTTCTCCGTAATCTGCGCCATATATTTTCCAGTTGCCTTTTCATTTTTTTCCAGATTATGGAGCAGAAAAACGCTAATAAAGAATGCTGTCAGAAAAGCAATCAATCCTACAATATAACAATATATTTTTATCTTTTTATACAGTCCGCTATCCTTTTTCATTCTGCTATACCTCTGTTATTCTTTACCCGATTACTGACACATCTGATTACCAGCACAGAATTCCCTGCAGATTCTGTATCTGTGGTTCAATTCCTGATGCACACCATTCAAATGTATTTTTAAAACTTTCCTTCTTTTCTGAATTCCATTCAAAAATATACGCTCTGTCTGCTGCTGTATATTTTCCAACACTCTTCAGTATAGATGGTGTCATGTCATCCAGCTGCTTTTCATTCTCTGCCTGACTCATAAAAGAAATCTTATGAAGGATTTCATCCATGTAATGCAATTTACTTTTTATATCATCTCTGTATTCTTCCATATAACTTTTCCCCAGTTTATAATTATTAGCTGCCTGTCCCTAACCAATATTCTCAAAACAAAAAAAGCACTGTCTTTTCAGGCAATGCATCTTAAACGTTGTAACTGGCTGCTATTTTGCAGACCATATAGCTTTGTGTCCCAGACTTTCGGCTGATTTGCTGACGAATCTTTTTCTTTTATTATACATTTTTTCTTGAAATAAGTCTATTGCAAATTTGTCCGTAAAATTTTTCTGTAAAAAGAAAAAAGATGGCTAACGACAACCATCTTCTCTCTGTTCTATATTATAATGATAAGAAAAAAATAGTCAAGGTCGATAAAAGAAGAAGCGCAGGTGGATACTTTGAAAAGAAGAATGGAACAGTTACTAAACGGAAGATTTGAATATGAAGTACCAAAGCTGACTCTTTCCGATACACAGATTAACCTTACGACCAATGAAGGGGAGAATGTTCGGGGAGAATTATATGTGGCGGCAGAAGATAACCGCAGGATCAAGGGAATGACCATGTCATCCAATCGCCGGGTACTGCTGGCAAAGGAAAAATTTTCGGGAACAACCGTATGTATTCCTTACGGGCTGGATGTGAAGGGACTGTCCGCAGGTGAGACGGTAGATGCAGTGATTACGATCAACAGTAACCTGGGAGAATACCAGGTGCCGGTACACGCAGAGATCACAGACGACGGGATTCAGACATCCCGCGGAGCAGTGGATAATCTGGAAGCATTTATCAAACTGGCGGAGAGTGATTATCGGGAGGCATTTCGTCTTTATACAAGCGAGTCGGCGCACGTAATCAATGGCTGTATGAACAGCTATACGGTGCATCCATGCTTCGAAACATTGTCCATCCCGATACTGGTCCAGGCGGGTGAATATTTTCAGGAAAGAATCCTGCATCGCCTCCTCCGCCTCCGGCACGTTGCCGACAATACGCAGACAGGCGACATACAGCCGCTGTGCAAATTGCTTGTAAAGGGCGAGCTGTGCAGTCCGGTTACCACGCCGGCACTCCTCGATCAGATGTACATTTGTTTCTTCCATTTTCATATATATAAACGAGGGTATCCGGAGAAACGTTGCATCTTTCCGGCAAGAAAAAGCAAAAAAGATAGCACATACCTGAAAAGGATCTATAGCTTTCCAAGAAAAAGCCTATAATCTTTTACATCAAAAGCTATAGGGTACACAAAAAGAAAGGCATCATCCCGATGCCTCTCTCTCTGAACTAAATGATAAAAATAAAAGTTATGTGGGAAGGTTATTATTCTTCTGTATCTCCCGTATCTTTTGATTTGTAATCCAACTCGACGGTATTATAGTCGTTCGAGGCGAAAGATTTATATTTGATCTTCAACTTCACCGTCTTGCCTTCCGTACTCGGCAACTTATCCAGCTTGAAAGACACCAAGCCGGCCGAAGGTCTGAGGGACGAGTCGATATTGCCATAAGCGTTATGACGGAACTCCAATTCATACGGATCGGCACTGTTTGTCTGTACCAGGTTCAGGAAATGCTTGACATTGTCGTTGTAACCTCTTTGAATATAGAAATCGAACGTGATATATCCGTCCTCGATCCACACTCCGTTCTTTGACCAAATGCTACCGCCATTCAAGGCCAGCATATCCGTTCCGTAATAGGAATCATTTTCCGATCCCAGGTCAGGAGCGATCGGTTTGGTCAGAAGGGTATCCATTCTTAACAATTGAACAGACTGGTCATAGCCTTCAGTCTTCTTCTCGTCGTTCTTATAGACAACGAACGCCCGAATTTCTTTCAAATTCTCAGGCACATATGAGTTTGTCGGGAACAGCGTCGTACTGTCGTCGAGCTGCATATAGTAAGAATTATCACTCAATGGTTTTACCGTTACAATAGCCTGGACACTATCTCTCCAAAATTCGCTGTAAGCGTCGTCATCATCCAAACATGAATAAAAAACTGTAGAACCTAACAAGATTCCAACCAATAGCATAAAACTTTTCAACGTCTTCATAACATGTATCTAATTTGTTTATTTTTCTTTCTAAAAAAGAAGATGATAAACACTCTGCAAATGCTGCAAAGACTGTTTACAAAAAATGTTAATGCTTCAGTGATTGATAGATAAGCTCCGCTGTACGCCGGGAAGCACCCGGTTTTCCAAGCAGGCGGATCATCTCGTCATAGCCGTCGAGCATGCGTCTACGGTAGGCATGATCGTTCAAGACACGTCCTAACTCATCATGTATCTGGTCATACGAAAATCGGACACCGAACAGCTCCTGCACCACTTCGCGTCCGGCTATCAGATTGACCAGCGAAATGTATTTCGTATGGAAGAAATGGCGGAAAATAAAACTTGCCAGCCGGCCGGCCGCGACATAATAGCAGACGACTTGCGGCACACGGAAAAGCGATGTCTCAAGCGTAGCCGTCCCCGATGTGACCAGCGCCGCATCACTATGACTGAGGAGAGGATAGGTTTTGCCGAACACGATCTTCACATCCGCGTCGCCGATATATTGCCTGTAATATTCCAGTTCCAAGCCGGGAGCACCGGCAATCACAGGCTGGTGGCCCGGATAGGCGGCTGCCACCTTCAGCATGGTCGGAAGGTTGTCTTTGATCTCCTGACGGCGGCTACCTGCCAACAGCGCCAATACGGGGCGTTCGTCCAACTGTTCGTCCTCACGGAATGTATCAGGTCCGGCCGCCTGTTTCTCCCTATAGCAGGCAACCGAATCGACCGAAGGATTGCCCACATAGTCCACCGGATAGTCGAGATTGCGGAAAAACTCCACTTCGAAAGGCAGGATGCAGAACATCCGGTCCACGTAGCGACGGAAATCCTTGATACGATACTGTTTCCAAGCCCATATCTTAGGAGAGATATAATAGTAGACAGGCAGCCCCAACTGCGTCTTTACATATTTGGCAATCTTCAAATTGAACCCCGGATAATCGATCAGGATCACCACATCGGGCCTGTACTGCCGGATTTCCTCCTGGCAGGCTTTCATGTTGTTCAGGATCGTAAGGAGATTGAGCAGTACGGGGATAAAGCCCATAAAAGCCATATCCCTGTAATGCTTCACCAGCGTCCCTCCGACTGCCTGCATAAGATCGCCGCCCAAGAAACGAAAATCCGCTTCGGCATCCTGCTCCTTCAGTGCTGCCATCAGGTTGGAGGCATGCAGATCACCGGAAGCTTCGCCCGCGATTAAAAAATATTTCATATTTTTCAGTTGAAAGTTGAAAGTTGAAAGTTGAGAGTTGGTCATTAAAAAGGTTGTTCAAGTAACAACTTTCAATTCTCAACTCTCAACTCTCAACTTATTTAAGTTTATTTATCCACTCGGTCACGTCGTTCACGCTTGGATTGGTCAGTTCTAATTTGTATTTCTTATTGATTCCGCAGATGTCCTGGTGCAACTTTTGCGGATTAACATCCTGCATATCAGCTACTGTGTTGTAGCCGGCTTTCTGGATGACCGGCACCCAGTCTTCTGCAATACCCAGTTCCATGTATTTGGCGGCAGGGTCTTTCTTGATTACTTTCTCCGGACGCATTTGCGGGAAGAACAGTACTTCCTGAATGGTGGTCTGTCCTGTCATCAGCATCACCAGACGGTCGATACCGATACCGATGCCGGATGTAGGAGGCATACCATATTGCAAAGCACGCAGGAAATCCTGGTCGATAATCATTGCCTCGTCGTCACCCTTGTCGGCAAGACGCATCTGTTCTTTGAAGCGTTCTTCCTGATCCAGCGGATCGTTCAATTCCGAGTAGGCATTGGCCAGTTCCTTGCCGTTTACCATCAGTTCGAAACGTTCGGTCAGTCCAGGTTTGGAACGGTGCATCTTTGTCAGAGGCGACATTTCCACCGGATAATCGGTGATGAAAGTCGGCTGGATGTAGCTGCCTTCACAGAATTCACCGAAGATTTCATCAATCAGTTTGCCTTTGCCCATGGTGTCGTCGATTTCTTCCATCTTCAGTTCTTTGCAGATCTGGCGGATTTCTTCTTCGCTCTTGCCGTTGAGGTCATATCCTGTCTTTTCTTTGATGGCGTCGAGGATAGGCAGACGGCGGTAAGGAGCTTTAAAGCTGATTGTCTTTCCGTCTACAACGGTTTCGGTGCTTCCGTTTACGGCGATACAGATGCGTTCCAGCAACTTTTCGGTGAAGCTCATCATCCAGTTGTAATCCTTGTACTGTACATAAAGTTCCATACAAGTGAATTCGGGGTTGTGGGTTCTGTCCATTCCCTCGTTACGGAAGTTTTTTCCTATTTCGTATACACCTTCAAAACCACCTACGATGAGTCGTTTCAGATAAAGTTCCGTTGCGATGCGCAGGTAGAGGTCTATATCCAGCGAGTTGTGGTGAGTGATGAACGGACGTGCGCTTGCTCCGCCTGCGATGGATTGCAGGATCGGTGTTTCTACTTCCGTATATCCGGCTTCGTCGAGGGCGTTGCGCAGTGTTCTCACTACGGTGGCACGCTTTTCGAATGTCTCTTTGATGCCTTCGTTTACTACCAGGTCCACATAACGTTGGCGATAACGGAGTTCGGGATCTTCAAAAGAGTCGTAAGCTACGCCGTCTTTATATTTTACGATAGGCAGCGGTTTGATAGACTTGGCAAGTACGGTCAGTTTCTTGGCATGGATACTGATTTCGCCCATTTGTGTACGGAACACGAAACCTTCGATACCTACGAAGTCACCTAAGTCGAGCAGGCGTTTGAATACAGAGTTATATAATTCCTTGTCTTCTCCCGGACAGATGTCATCACGTGTGATGTATACCTGTATACGACCTTTAGAGTCCTGCAGTTCGATGAACGAAGCCTTGCCCATCACGCGGCGGCTCATAATACGGCCCGCTACAGAAACTTGACGCGGTTCGTCTTCATCTTTGAATTCTGCTTTTATATCAGTAGAGAAAGCATTGGTTACATACTCTGCAGCGGGGTACGGATCGATACCCATTGCACGAAGCTCATTCAGACTATTGCGCCGAATAATTTCCTGTTCACTTAGTTCTAATATATTCATTTCGTTATGTATTAACTCAATTTTGGAGGCAAAAATACGAAACTTTTCTCATATATCCTGTAATCCGTCTCTTTTTTGTATCTTTGCGCCCTCAAAACAATAGGTATGACAGGACAAAAGACACCCACTGCGCTGGGTACGGAAAAGATCGGGAAGCTTTTAATGCAGTACGCCATTCCGGCAATTATCGCCATGACGGCATCTTCTCTTTATAATATGGTAGATAGTATTTTCATCGGTCACGGGGTGGGGGCAATGGCTATTTCGGGGCTGGCACTTACGTTTCCGCTGATGAACCTTGCGGCGGCTTTCGGTTCGCTGGTAGGTGTGGGAGCGGCTACACTGGTATCGGTGAAGCTGGGACAGAAAGATTATGATACGGCACAACGGGTACTTGGCAATGTGCTGGTATTAAATATTATCATCGGACTGGCTTTTACGGTTCTTACCCTGATCTTCCTCGATCCGATTCTTTACTTCTTCGGGGGAAGTGAGGCGACTGTCGGCTATGCCCGCGACTATATGGTGGTTATCCTCTGGGGAAATGTCATCACCCATCTTTACCTGGGCCTGAATGCGGTACTTCGTTCCGCAGGGCATCCACAGAAGGCGATGTATGCTACGATTGCTACCGTGGTCATTAATACGATACTCGATCCTATTTTTATTTACGGCTTTGGCTGGGGAATACAGGGTGCGGCTATCGCTACGATTACCGCACAGGTCATCGCACTTCTCTGGCAGTTCAAGCTGTTTAGTAATAAGGACGAACTCCTGCATTTTCATAAAGGCATTTTCCGTCTGAAGAAGAAGATTGTTTTTGATTCTCTGGCCATTGGTATGGCTCCCTTCCTGATGAATCTTGCCGCCTGCTTTATCGTCATCCTTATTAATAAGGGGCTGAAACAGCACGGAGGGGATCTGGCTATCGGAGCTTTCGGCATTGTCAACCGCCTGGTATTCCTTTTCGTTATGATTGTGATGGGTTTGAATCAGGGAATGCAGCCCATTGCCGGCTATAACTTCGGCGCCAAACAGTATCCGCGCGTGACGCAAGTGCTGAAAATAACGATTTATGCTGCGACCATTGTTACAACCATCGGTTTTCTGATGGGAATGTTTATTCCGCAACTGGCTGTTTCTATCTTTACGACGCACGAAGAATTGGTGAATATCTCGGCAAAGGGCTTACGGATTGTTGTGATGTTTTTCCCGATTGTCGGTTTTCAGATGGTGACTTCCAACTTCTTCCAGAGTATCGGCATGGCGAGCAAGGCTATCTTTCTCTCTATTTCCCGTCAGGTGCTTGTACTGATTCCTTGCCTGTTGATTCTTCCCCGGTTTTACGGGCAGCTCGGCGTGTGGATCAGTATGCCTATCTCTGATTTGATAGCCAGTCTGATTGCAGGAGGGATGCTTTGGTGGCAGTTCCGTCAGTTCTCACTGTCGGCTGATAAAACTCATTAAAAGTAAACCGAAGACTCCTTTACTGTAAGAACTTATCTTTCTTACTTTTCTCAAACCATTCTCACTACGATGAGAAAATTTTCTCACTGTGGTGAGAAAAAATTCTCATTGCATTGAGAAAAAAATCTCATGCCTATGAGAAAATCTTCTCATTGCGGTGAGAATAATACTACTTAGTAATAGTCTGATAATGATTGCTTATCTTTACTTTTACCAATCGTATTTCTCTATGTATTTATCGAATGCAGGCTTAAACTTGATTCCATGTTTTGAGAAGATGGCGGCAATTTGCTTTTGTTCGTCAGGGTGTAAAAGGCGCTCTTTGTTGCGGATGCGATAATACATGTTACGTCCCATTAGGGAGTACATTTCTTTGCGTATGGTGACGGCCATGGCATGCGGAATGTTATCGAGCAGATGGTCCATGCCGGAGGCAAAGAGGACAGTGCGGAACGGACTGAAAAAAGTACAGTTGGTTTCGTTGCCTGCTATGTGGTTTGGGTTTACTGCCGAATAGTAAGGAGTCGTTTGCGGTATGCAGAGGGCAGCCTGATAGCGGAGGCATTTGCTGTGGCGTGGACATTTGTTGTGGGTACAGTATAAATAATTCTTAGGGATATCATTAAAGTCTATCTGTGTGTTCATGATTCTTGAATGCTTTTATAGTTTGTTGTTGCTTTTAAAAAAGAAAGTCGTATTTACCGTTTTCTATGTCTGTGACTATATTATTCAGAGTAGTGAGTAAAGGTGGTATGCCTATTTTAATAGTATTGAAAATAGCTTCCGGATCAATAGCAGCATATTCATGTGAGAGAATATTGCGTAGACCTACTATTTTTTCTTTAGATATAGATCGCATCTTGCTCTAAGCTTTTTCGGAAGAAATTACGCATGATAGCACCTAATGAAATAACATCCACTTTGGTACTGAGTATCTTTTCTAAATCTTCCTTTATGTCCAGTATTATGAAATAATTAGGTTCTTGTAACTTTATACAAATATCAATGTCGCTATTTTCGTCGTGCTCACCTCTGGCAGCGGAACCAAACAACCCTAAAGTGATGATTCCGTATTTCTCAGCATAGTGTGCCTTGAAATCGCGTAATATATCAAGTATTTCAGCAGTTGTTTTCATCTTTTATTCATATTCTGATTACTGGAACAAAGATAGCAATAATTTTGATATAAAGAAGAAATGAGGAGCGATAACCTGCTTTGATTTATTATCTGTTAAATAAGCAGATGAAACCGTACAGAATCTCTTTTGGTCTCTGATTTTCCAAAAACATTTATAGACCTCTTTTGTTATTTTCCGAAAACTATTTGTAACTTTGTCATCGGAACGTAGCATACCGTTTAAAGGTGTGCGATTGCGCGTTTCCTCGGCTAGTAGGAAATTGTAACGGGTTTTTAACACGTGCCGGGAAGACGCCTGTACTTCTATGACTTCTCATAGGGTACGGGCTGTCTGCCCGTACGTGTTGGGTAGCCGTTACTACCTCCTACTAGCGGGATGTGACAGCTCCGTACTCTTTTATAATATAAAAGGTACGGAACTAGGTAAGAGTATTAACTTAGTTCCGTTTTTTTATGTCCTATTGGCTCACAACAAAACAAATGTCTGAAAGACATGGCGTTCAGGAAGCAACTCTGCGAAACTGGGCGAATCTCGGTTACATTACCAGTTGCCGGATGGGCAACCAACTGTTCTTGGATGACGAAAGTCTGACTGCCTATCTCGAAGCTCACAAAAGGCTTGGACTGCAAGCGGATTATCTGGCAAAGATTGTGGAAGAGAAAAAGCTGGAACGCGACTTTATTATTTCCAGATATGATGATCTGCTATATGTATTGCGAACACAGAAAACGTGTAAACCTCTATATGAAATTATTATTCGTGAACTTTCCCAATTGATTGTTCATCCCGGAGCCCGTGATATTTTCTACTCCATCTCTATGGGGGAGTCAATAGAGAAAGTTGCCGGTCGGCATCGAATTACTTATGATAGGGCGTTACAGATTTATAATTCTCATCTCAGAGGACTGAAAGTGAGAAAGAATGTGTTGGCTACTTATCGGAAACATATCATAGATGCCCGGTTTCAGTCTTTGGCGGATAAAAGCAAGAATATAAATTTGAATCAGGAAGAAAGGATTCTCCAATTGTCTGTCGGCAAAGTGGCCGATACGAGGCTGACTAATGTCTTGTATAAAGAAGAAATCCGGACGGTAGGACAACTGCTGGAATTAGTATCGGGAAAGGGATGGAGATGGCTGCTGAAAATGGAAGGAGTAGGGAGGGTTTCTTATGACCGCTTGCTGTCCAATCTTCAGTTGGCGGGAGTGGTCGATGAAAGTTTGGAGCAGATACTTTCCGGTCGCTCTGACAGATGACTATTGGGGATGAAGAGGCTGTCACTTTCAGACAGTCTCTTCATGATGATGATTTTTCTGTTTTTTAGGGCAGACTACGTACTCTTTTGATTAAAAATGTTTTATCTTTTTGATACCCCTCAAATATGTGTTCTGATGTTTCCTAAATAAAAGTAACTTTATGTTTAAACTATATTATTTCTCTTATATAGTTGAGACATGATATGAAATATTGTAATAAAAAAAGAGTATTCAAATGTTTGGTTGAAAATATTAGTATTTAAATTTGTTTTATAAGAAAAAAAGTATAAATTGCAAAAGTCTTAAGATTTAGTTTTTCATTCTTGCGAAAAACTTTTCTTTATATGTTTAATTTAAATGATAGTATTATGAAACACTTTATTTACAATTTGATTGTTGTCTTTTATTTAACAGTTTTTTATTCATGCAACAATGATTTGTTTTTTGAATATGATCACCCCCAGATAAGTCGACATCTATCTTTAGAAGAAAAAGATTCGATTCAGACTCGAAGCTCTTGTTCTCGTTGTTTGCCAATGATTACAACTACTCATGATCCGTTTAATCAGTTTGTTATAACATGGACTGGGTATGAGAAAGACCCTATGTCACACCCTGTTACTATATCATATAAAATTAATAATAGTTCTTATAGTAAAAGAATCGGATATCGTAATGGGGAAATTCGAGAAAATATTTATTCTAATAGCTATTTAGTTACTTGGTCTATAAGTTGTAGTGCATTTGGTTGTGCTTCGTGTAAAAACTCGGGAAGTTTTTCAAAGTTGTCTACAGGTGAAACTGAAGAAGGGGTATATTCTGATTGTCATAAAAAATATTTGAACTATAAGTTGGTAAAGGTCGACAATGAACGTAATGCTTATGATTTAGTTTTTGAGGATTATCAAGGCAATCGATTTAATACCGAAAAATATATGACTATCGATATGGTAAAAACATATGTTTTAGACACACATTTTTATGGAAGTGAGGAAGAGTTTTTAGGAGGTGCTTATTTAAGATTAATAGGTCCGGACCAGCTTCGATTATTTTTGGAAGATAAGGATCCAAATAAAAATTATAAAATTAAATTAATGAGCTCTAAGTGCGCAAATAATCAGGAACATTATTTTGAAGCAGGCTATAGATTATATGGTTATGGTTCTAGTATGAATCAGTTAACATTAATAAATAAACATAGAAATATTTAGTTTCTCCTTTATAAACATAATTATATCAAAGGAAAATTGCTAGTTCTTTGATATGATCTTTGTTTTAATTATAATGAAGCTTCTTTTAGGAGTTTAGATGAGTTTTTACTATGGTTTAGTGTCTGTCCTGTTTTATGTGATTATTCAGTTTTTTATTCATATAATGCTTGTATATATCATTAAATTTTGTTCTTTAGGGATGAAAACAATTGGGAGGATGAAGCAATTTCCGCCCGAATCCTGCTCAGCGACTGCGGCGTTATCCACAGATAAGATGCAATGTACTTTAAAGGTACATATTGCAACAGCTCCGGAGTTTCCTTAATAAGAGTCAGGTAACGTTCCTTCGCCCGTGGACTGCCGGAGTTGATAAGCCAGTTTTCTTGCAGAAGAAGCTGGTGATCCATCAGCCGCAGTCCCAGATTGGCTAGTCCGATGGAAGAATGATATAATTGATTCAAGGTTGCGCGGGATATGCTGTAGGCTACACTGTCGCACATTGCTTCAATATTAATCAGCGAATAAGCATTGTCTGCATATCCCCAGACGGAGAAAGCTGCTTCTCCGTCTGAAGCGAACCAGATGGTGGCATCTGCTCCGTCTTTGTGGTAATATGCCCGCCATATTCCCGTTTTTATAAAATAAAGATTGCTGTTCTTTGTTCCTTCGCGCACAATGAGGTCTCTCTTTTTGAAATGTACTTCCTCCATACAGTCCAGTAAAGTCTGTACGTCGCTTTCCGATACCTTGTATCTGTCGCAAAGTTTTTTAACGAATGCATCCATGATGCAAAGATACTCATCGTCGGTGGACCATGAAACGATCTTTGAAATAAATTCCGATAATATAGAGAGTTGTTAACAATTCCGCCAGCGGAACCGCCAGCCATATTCCCGGTACTCCTAAAACAGGAGGAAGTGCAAAGAACCCGATCAGCATGAATACCACTCCTCGCAGAAGAGTGATGATGGTGGCTCTCTGACCTCGTTCGATGCTTTGGTAATAACCGATGCCTATCATATTGACGGCAAAAAATATGAATCCAACCCCAAAATAAGGAATGCCATTGACCGCAATATCAAAGGCCGGATAGCTTCGGTCAATGAATAACGAAACAATATTCTGACGGCATAGAACCGTGATGATGAAAAAGCTGATTCCGCAAATTAAAGCCGTACGGATGGCAAGATGCAGGGCTTTTTGAACCCGATCCGGTTGTCCGGCACCGAAATTGTAGCTGATAATCGGTTGCGCGGATTGTGCGATGGCATTGTACACCATAAAGATGATGGGGAAGAAGTAGCAGGCAATGCTGAACGCAGCTACTCCGTCTTCTCCGAGATGATGGATAAAGACATAATTCCCCAAAAACATCATACAGGCGATGGAAGCCTCACTGATGAAAGCGGAAGTTCCCAGTTTTATCATATAGCCACCGTTACGGAGCGTCAGCATCAGGCTTTTCAAACTTAGCTTGATGTGATACAAGTGAATGTTGCGGGAGAATCGTGTAAGATAGATTACGGTCATCAATCCACCTACTACTGTTCCCAGACTGGTGGCAAAGGCAGCCCCCATCATTCCCCATCCAAATTCAAAGATGAATATATAGTCTAATATAATATTGAGTATAGCTGCGACGGCATTACATATCATGGCATAATTGGGCGATCCGTCCAGCCGGATGAAAAACATACCTGTGCTCAGCAATTCGTAGAATACTAGGAAGGGCAGATACCAGACCATATATTCTATGACAAGCGGTAACAGTCTTTCTGAACTTCCGAGTAAGCGTCCCAATGGCTCTACGAAGTAAAAGCATAAAGCGGACATGACTAATACAATGAATGCGGAGAATACAAGTGCCTGAGTAATGTTGATACTTGCTGCCTTGCGTTTGCCTTGCGACAGATGGATGGAAGCGACTACCGATCCTCCGATTCCGAACATGAGTCCGATGCCCGCTGCAATCATAAAAAGCGGGGCTGTAATATTGACGGCGGCCAGTGCGTCGCTGCCAATTCCTTTACCTACGAATATACCGTCTGTGATAACGAATATAGCTGAGAACACCATTCCCAGTACCGTAGGAACTAATAACTTACGGAACAATGTAGAGATGTCCATACTACCGAAATCAATACTGTCTTTCATGACTTTTTATCTTTAGTTTGTTGAAAACGGCTGCAAAGGTAGGGGTATGGAAGGAGATAAAAATTACCATTTGGTAATTTTTATCTGTCATGTTTGTTTTTGTTTAATCAGGATATGGAATATGAAAACATACGTGGTTTCTCTATTTTTTAGGGCTATTTGTTTTTATGATAATGCAGTCATTCCTTTTATTAATGATATATTTGTGCTTCAATAGTTATAGCAGATTGTAGGATGTCTTTTACGGAGTAAAAAACACTGCACTCACCAATGTTATATATTCCGGCATCTTACCGCTCTCTCCCCATTTCAGTTCAATATTCAATAGCTCGGTAGTCGTCTTTCCGATATCGAATCCGCAGGCTTCCAGTGACGGGCGAACCTTTTCGGGATACAGACAAGGAGCCCCTTCCGTACGTGTACATGACGGACAGAGCAGGCAGGAACCGGGAAAGAAGGCACGGCCGTTATGCATTTTTTCCATTTCCAGTAGTAATTCATCTGTCCGTCTGCGTTCGGTCTCCATCAATCCGTTACCATAAGCAATGGGATCAGTGATTTTCTCCGGATGTAAGGGAGTGATTTTGGTCCCGACAATCAGTGCGGTTTCGTATCGGGAAAGATATTGGTCTACATTGAAAGTAAAAGGAGGACACGCCCAACAAGTGTTGTAACGCCGGCATTGCTGGCAAAAGGCGATGAACTTCTCCGCATCCCGGTAATGGGCGATATAATCGGCGACGGGGATAGTAGCGGTAAAATCTTCGGCAATATAATCCTTGCTTGTTTCCATATCACAAAGATATGGCTTATTTTTGTATATCATAACGTTTTATTCAAAATGGAAAAAGGATATATTCATATTTATACGGGAGATGGCAAGGGCAAGACTACGGCAGCATTCGGGCTGGCAGTACGTGCTCTTTGTGCAGGTAAAAGTGTCTACATCGGACAGTTTGTCAAAAGTATGCAGTATAACGAAACTCGTGTAACAGAGAAATTCGACCGGATTAGGATAGAGCAGTTCGGAAACGGCTGTATGCTGACACGCGAAGCAGTGGAAGATGATGTACGTATGGCGCATGAAGGATTGGTCAGATGTAAGGAGATACTTCTTTCGGACGAATATGATCTTGTTATTCTGGATGAGTTGACTATTACTCTTTTTCTTGGCTTGCTGGAATCGGATGAGGTCTTGAATCTTTTACGAAGCAAACGTCCGGAAACCGAGGTCGTGGTAACCGGACGCTATGCTTCGCAAGAACTGATTGATATCGCTGATCTTGTCACTGATATGCGTGAAGTAAAGCATTACTATACCCAAGGGGTATTGTCACGCGATGGAATAGACCGTTGATCTCTTTTTAATATGTAATGGCAATGTCGTCCATGCAGAAATAAGTGGGAGTGTTTATCCACATTCCTTCGCCGTCGGAGCTTGTCATATTAAAATTGAGTCGGTGTACTTTGCCCAGTGGTGTTAAATCTACCCGTTTCCATTCAGTAAGAATGCCGGCTGCATCTTGCGTACGGAAATCTGCCAGATAAAATTCGACTTCTCCTGTAATTGTTCCCGCTGTATTAACACCTTGGATTGTGAGCTTGAACCAATCCTTATCTTCATAGGAGAATTTTTTTCCAAAACCGTCTCCATTGGTCATAGATAGTACTGCATAAGTGTTGTTAGTAATGTAGGCATGGTCTATTTCGTACTCAGCTCCTTCTGTCTGGAAATACATATAAGCTCCTGATGCACCATAACTGGTGGCATAGCTTACAGCGAAAGTTGCTGAGCCGTTATTTCCTCCGTTCTTTTGATTATCGTCTCCATAAAAAACGCTGCATTGATTCATATAGTCAGCTTTTGTCTTGTTATTCCATTGCGAGATGGCAATTCCTCCAGATGCAAAACCATATCCTTGGGTCGTTGTATTGAAAAACAAATCGGAAGATACGTCATGATAGCCTTTATATAATTCCGGGGTTGAACCGGTATAATTTGTGTAGAGATTATCTCCGTATGCTGTCGGACCGGCAAGATATTTGGCATCTACATCCTCAAAGGTTATCAGATAGAATGCCTTTACTTTTATGGATGCCGTAACTGTTGTTTCGTTAAGACCGGTTGCTGTAATTTCAATCGTACCGTTACTACTCATTCCTGTTTTCCCTTTTTCCGGAGCTGTTACAGTCAGTTTGCTATCTTTAATACTGGCTTCCCAACCGTTGGGTAATTCAAAAGAGGTGTAAGCTACTTCTTTTAGAGTGATTGGAAATTCGCGGCTTTCTCCATAGGTAAATTCTTCTGTTTCTTCTGTTGATAACTCTACAGAGGGATTTCCATAAGAGATGGGATCATCATCCGATGAACAGGCTGTCAACAAACAAATAAATACTAAAACGGAAAATAATTTTCTCATACTTTTCTTTTTATAGTTAAACATAAAATAATTTTGCATCTCTTATAAAATCACATGATCAAAGCTGATTGGCAGACTCTGATTCTATTATCCCAATGACAGAATAAGCAATTGTGCCGTCAATACTCACAGAAGCTTCGTCAGCGGATATATGGTAATATATAGCCTACTGCCGGAGCATCGGAGGATGTCAGGTCATTGGAGTATGTCCATAAGTAAATTATTTAATAACTCTTGCCGTTTTTCTATTCCACGAGTAAAAACAGCTGTTTGAAACTGAATGGCAGGTCTTCTGACTGACTCCCTTCCTGATGCCTTCCCGATCTGAATTTATCATGACAGTTCAGTGGCAAAAGTATATATCAAGAAGTTGAATGGAGCTTCACAGCAGCGGGACTGTCCGGGATTTTCACCCGATTCCCTTTTCATTTGAATAGTCGATATCACTATTCAAAAACCAATTCGGGAGCAAAGATAGTCGAAAATATAAATAAAACTAGCACGAAGACTTATAAAAATAAGTAGTTTAGGGGGAATGTTTTTACTTGATTCTTATTTTCATCTCCTGCGCATCAAATGTGATTGACTCGTTGCGGAACAATCTTTCTATATGCCCGCTCGTAATCATTTCACCGGTAGGCAGGCTGTAGAGTTGCGGATTATCAATCAGCATGATTGTGTCGCAAAGTGAGAGAGCGATGTCCAGGTCGTGTGTGGAAAACAGGATACACTTTCCTTCCTTTTGCGTCAGCTTCCGGAGAAGCAGACAGAGTTCGTAGCGGTTGGGCAAGTCAAGGAAGGCGGTAGGTTCGTCAAGCAGGATGACAGGAGTGTCCTGTGCAAGCGCACGGGCTATCATGATGCGTTGGCATTCTCCGTCGGACATTTTGTCCATCGTCTTTTCCGCATAGCTGTCCATGCCTACCAGGTGCATGGCGTTGTCCACCTTCTCCTTGTCTTCTCCTTGCAGCTGACCGAGCCAGTTGGTATAGGGAGCACGTCCCAGTGCGACGACGTCTCTGCATCGCAGGTTGGCAATGCGCACTTTGTCGGTGGTGACGAAGCTGATGTTCCGTGCCAGTTCTTCCGGTTTCAGTGAAGCGATGTTATTCCCGTGCAGGATAATCTCTCCGTTTTGGGGCTTTTCCAGTCCCATGACGGCACGCAGCAGTGTACTTTTTCCTGTGCCGTTTCTGCCGAGCAGTGCGACGAGTTGTCCTCCCGTGATGTGGGCGGAGACTTTTTCCAGCAGCGTACGCTGTTCGTATCCCAGTGTCAGGTCTTTGAGTTGAATCATTTGAATATACGCAAGTTTTTACCTATTACCCATAAAATAACCGGAACTCCCAGCAGTGCGGTGATACAATTCACCGGCAGCAGGAATTTCTTGGCGATGATGTCGCATATCAGCATGGCGATAAGTCCTGTCAGCATGGTGCCCGGCATCAGTATCCGGTGGTCGGCGTTATCAAACAGCAGCCGGGTGATGTGCGGCACTGCCAGTCCGATGAATCCTACGGGGCCGCAAAAGGCGGTGACTGTTCCTGTCAGCAGTGCCGTAGAGATGAAGACAAGCGTTCGCGAGCGTTTGATGCTCATGCCCATCGTGCGTGCGTAGTTTTCGCCAAGCAAGAGCAGGTTCAGTGACTTGATGCAGGCTACGGAGAGCAGCAGACCTATGCATACAACCGGTATCATGATAGACAGCTGTCCGGCTGTGATGTGGCTGAGCGATCCCATTGACCACAGGGTGAACATTTTCAGTTGTTCCGCCGAACTTAGATACTGCAATATCTGGATGATGGCTCCCGCTATGTAGCCTATCATGACTCCCATGATCAGTACGCCCAGTATATTCTTTACTTTCCGGCTGATGATGGCTACGCCCAGCAAGATGACGGCGGTCCCTATCCAGCCCGAACCTACGATGCCGGCGGATTGCAAAAGTGGGAAATCTGCCCAGCCTAGCAATGGGGCACCTAATATAAACAACGCCACTCCGAGTCCCGCACCGGAACTGACTCCCAGCAGATAAGGGTCTGCCAACGGGTTCTGGAAAACGGTCTGCATTTGCAGGCCGCTGACCGACAAGGCGATACCTATCAACCCTGCTACTACTACCCGGATAAAGCGGATGGAGAGAAGGATGTTGCGTGTCATCTCGTCGCATTCGCCTCCCGTCAGTACGGCCCATACTTTGGGGATGGGGATATAAGTGTCCCCTGTCGCCATGTCTATTAATAATAAGACTACGGCGATTATTCCCAGAGTGATGAATAAAAGAGTGGTGTGCCTACGAGGTTGCTTCATTCCAGGTGTCTGTAATAATAGGTTGAGTCGGATATAAGTTCGGGATGAAAGATATGAATCAGATCACGCAATACGACGTCAGGCCGTACGACTGCCGATTCCCAGTAGTCATTGCCTCCTGTGGCGGTTATCCGCAGGTTGTTGTTATAAACAGTTTTATCACGGACAGATTTGGCATCGGCAAACTTGGGATTCATGTTTTTCAGTTCGTCCAGTGTGGATGCCGTGCCTACATTGATCCAATAGTCTGCTTTTTGTATCAGTCCGTAGGCAGTTTCCAGGCCGATGGGGGCGGAGCTGTTGGAGGTGTTCTCCTTGTATATATAGTCGGCTCCTGCGTCAGTGACCAGTTGTGCCATGTAGCTTTGGGTGGAAGGCATCACCCAGCTGTCGTTCCACGGGGTGTTGAACATCACGGTAGGGCGTTGCTCTACGGATGCGGTGAGGTCTTTCAGTGCCTGATAGCGTTTGGGGATTTCCCTGAATACATCGATGCCTTTGTCACGGCTGTCTGTCAGTTCGGAGAGGGCAACCAGCCATTCGGCTTTGCCAAGCGGTGACTCTTCCAGATATTCTCCTACATACATATAGGGGATAGCGAGTTCTTTCAGCTTGTCTGTTACTGCTGTCTGGGCATCACCGATGCCATATAGCAGTACGACGTCCGGTTTCAATCCCAGCAATAGTTCGTAGTTTATTTCGGGGCCCATGTCCTTGATAGAATCTCTGTGGGCGAGGATGTAGGGATTGGCTATGTAGTTAATGCCGGATACGGCTACGATGCGGTCCACTTGTCCCAGTGCGTCGAGCATGGCGATGTAGGAGGAAGACATACATACGATGTGTTGGGCTCCGGCAGGGATGGTCGGTCCGGTGAATCCTGTGGGGGGGAGCTCACCATTGCGGGAGATGAAGTAGGACATTGTTACATTTTTGGCTCCTTGCCACGGGTTGGATACTTGTATCAAGGTGCTTTGGGCATTCTTTGCGCCCAGTATCTTGAATCCGGTAGCATATTCGGGCGTGTATACGTCTTGCTTGAATGCTTCCAAAGAAGTTTTTTTATTGTATACGCAGCTTGCCAAAAAAAGGAGGCATAATAGCGTGATAGTTGAAATAATGGATTTAAATTTCATACGGATGTTTTTATCTGAGGACAAAAGTAGTAAAAAAGAAGAAAAATCACCTCCCTTACGAGAAAGTTTCGCTGGGAGGTGAATGGATTGAATCTAACTTTTCAGTATTGATGCGGAAAGTTATTTGACGAAGACTACGGCGTTCACGTTGGCTGTGCCGGTATTTACCATATCTAGGTAATCACCTCCTGCGGAGTCATAAACATACAATGCGTCTCCCATTGATTGACCGAAGCATACATCTCCGTTGAACGGATTGACTGTTACGCTGAAACCGAACATATATCCGGGATCATCTGTGAAATCACTGGTAACATCATTCGATAATTGTACTTTTTGCATGATAGTCTTATAGTCAGTTGTGTTCCAATCAATATCTGCTGTATAAAGATATTGACTGCCGATTGCAAATCCACCTGCTTTTTCTGTAACTAATGTTGGAGCTACATTGGGTGTAGTTGGATTGAATTTGTACAATGCAGAGTGCATACCTCCGTCACCCAGTACGTTAAAGTACATCTTATTGGCTGAATAAGCTGCTATCAACTTAGGATTTTTAGGAACGGTAATTTGAGTTTCATCGTCAAGGGTAAGTGGCAATACGGAAATAGTTGTTCCTTCACCAGCTTGGGTGTCATCAGTATTGCCTGAATTGCAGACATATATTTTGTTGTCTTTGCCGATGCAGATACCTTCTGAATAGGTCGCATCCAGTTCTAGGTAGTTAACTTTAGCATAATTCATGGTGTCGATAGACATCACTGCCCCTGAATAAAAGCTGATATATACTTTTCCATTGGCAGCAGCCAAGTGTCTTGGCATAGCTTTGTGCCCGGTTTTTTCATCATCGTATTGTTTCATTTGAGGTGTGAGAAGTTGACCGGTCTTGGCATTCAGTACCCATATTCCTCCATTATCTGCTGTAAGGTCGTGACCACTTACTGCACAATAGAGTTTTGATCCGTATTGAATCAAGTCGTTGCCTGTGTCTCCAATTTCTAGGGTAGACTTTTTCGTCCAATTGTTATCATAGCGAACAATGTTTCCTGGAGATGAGGGAGGAGCTACATGCCATGTACCTTCGCTAAGTACATACGCATACGTCCAGTCATTACTCGCTGTAGCACGTGTCTGCGGAAGTGAACTGTCTACTTGCTGGACATTGTCCAACACATCATTAGTACAACTGCCCATTGCAAACATAATTGCACTGGCTGCTAAGAAAAAAATGCTCTTTTTCATAATTGTAATTTATTAAGTGATTAATTATCCGGTGTAAAATCACCGGTTGCTGATTCTTGCATCTGTTGTAATGTTACTGTTCCGGGACCACAAGTACGTACGTACCATTGGGCGTCTTCTGTCATTGCATCTGCTATATCTTTGAATAGACTAAAATCGTATAGAGCTGTGAATAGTCTAATACTTATACGATTTGACGATTTTAATTTGGGCAAAAGGTCTTCAAGTGATGTTATGTTGGTATTTCTGCTGCCATACATTTCTAAAAACTCTACAGACTCTAAACTCTTAAAATTTAAATAAGAGAGGTCAGTTACAGTTTTTTCTATATTTATATATAACCTTTCAGTCACTCTTGTAAGTTTAGGAAAGTTGCATCTTTTATTGTCATTTCCAGTAGCGAATTTACCTACAGTTTCTAAATCAGGCATACTCACTGACTCCAATGTCACATTTGCTGTAGCTTGGAAACTTAATTCCCCTGTAACTTGTTTAATACCGGAAATTTCTACATTAGTAAGCGGAGTGGTAACCGTGAGACTGGCAAAAGTAGAGATTCCTTCTGTTTTGGGTAGTTGATATCCTGTGAATGCATAGCTTCCCATTTCTTCTTTTCCTTTTAGAACGAAATTATTGTCAACATAAGTGATAGAAATACTGTTGATGTCTTTTTGACTTGCATCCAATTCCGTTACGCTTGGACAATGTGATACACTTAGCTTTTCCAAATTGGACGGTGCAATGGTTTCGTTCAACTTCGAAAATTTGGCACAAGAAGTAATGCTAAAAGAAGAAAGAGTGGATAATTTGGGAAGACTGATTGTTTCTAACTTATCTGCATAACCAATAGATACTTCTTTACAGGAGATAAGTTCCGGTAGATTAATTTGGGTGAGTTCCGGATGTTTTGTTCCCAACGATAGAGTGAACTTTTTTCCTACCTGCTTTAAGACCGGCAAATCTAATGAAACAAGCTGGCTGCCATAAAGAGAGAATGTACCATCTCCATCACTGTTATCTCCTTTTCCCGGAATGCTTTCGAGCGAATTGAGATTTAAGCTTTTCAGGTTGGGAGCTTGGATATAGCATTGTTTTAGAATTGTAGTTAGTTGCGGGCATTTTATAGAAGTGATGTTGTTTTCTGCCGGGTTTGCTATGAATAGTTCTCCACGGATAGAAAGCAAGTTTGGGAGTGCAAACTCGGTCAGTGAGCTATTGTTTCTCATGCTGATACTTCCCACCTTTTCCAGTTTAGCCAGTCCGGCAAGGTTTTCACCTTTATAGTATTGCCCGATAGTGATGTCGTCCATTACTTCGGTAATCTTTGCCAATCCGTTCAGATTAATCACGGGGTCTTCTGTATTTTCTACTGTAGCTATGCTCAGACTGCCTTCGATAACCGTGACATGGTGGTCGGCTAAAGCGTCTACATCAGCTTGCGAATTAAGTATGAATGTGCCGATTTCACTTACAGCGGAGTAGCGTACTGTATATTTATAGGTACGCGTAGTTCCGTTGTAGGAAGTTACTGTGAATTGTTGCTCTTCGCCCCAGGCGGTAACGGAAGAAGGATTGGGGTTAACAGTTGCCTGCTCGCTAAGGGTATAGCTGGCTTGCGCGCCATCGAGCGAAGTTCCTTCGGGAACCGTTACGGTGATCTCATTGTCTATAATCGTCGCTTTCCATACGTTTTCATTGCTTTCCAGTGAAAAACTAAGGAAGTTGTTGTCTACTCCGGTGAACGGGTTTTCATCGTCGTCGTCGCCACATGCTGCAAAGATGCATCCGGTACATAAAACCACTAACAGGGTTTTCCAGTAATTTACTTTTCTCATTGTCTAAAAAATTAAGTGAATTTATAATGAATGATTATTAATCTATCTTTGAAGGAGCTTCGCTCATCTTATAATCGACGAAGCCGAATACTTCGGTGGACAACTCTCCGATGGCTCCCGCTACGGATTGTATGCCGGTCTGCACCTTGATGAAGTCGATGTATTGCAACTTGACCGGAGTGCCGTCGGGATACATGGCGTTTTCTATCTTGAAGGCGTTGCCTACGGGTGCGGCATCGTGATTGTCGCCCTCGGCGAGAATGTCTTCTCCCCAGTTGTCCGCATATCCCCACGGATAGGATTCATTGCGCCAGATTCCGCCCGGTGTCCGGGTTGTATTTCGCTTCAGGCGGGTACCGTATAAAGTATAGTTGTTTTCCTTTATCCATAGCGGGAAGTTAGGATTGAGGTCGATGGAGCCGGAGTTTCCCCGGTTGTCGATCCATTGCAGGGGCATATTGTGTGTAGGCGGGCGGTAGTAAGTGACGGCATAGTGTTGATAGGTTTCCGCCTTTCCGGTTTCGCTGCCACGTAGTTCGTACCAAGTGTCATTGGGCAGTCCGTCTCCGTTTTCGTCCTGCATGACGTAGACGATACCCGGTTCGGAACTACCGTCGAAGGGATTGCCTATGATAGCGAAGTCATATCCTCCGTTGCTGCTAACATCGGGTTTGTTGTATACGCTGTGGTCGAATCCCACGATGATATATCCTCCCCATGCACCCAGAGACACATAATTGTTTTGTACATTCATGCGAGTCTCAGCGTAACGACAGGCTTCTTCTTCGGTCTGTCCGGAAATCTGTGCTATGAATTGTCCCGGAGCAGGGCGTAGGTGGTATACTTTCACTTTACTGTCCGAACTACCAGCTGACGGTGCGCGGTAGTATTTGGCTTCATCAGACGGCAGGCAGACTACGGTCTGGATAGCACTTTTTATTATGTCGCCATCTGTTCCGGTTACTTTTACCACATAGCTTCCGGTTGTTGGTGGAGTGAAGGTAAAAGTGGGGCCAGTTTCTCCCTGTTGCATTACTTCGTCTACTTCCCACACGTAGGTTGCATGGGTTGTTGTATCCGTAATGACGGGAGCTATACAGGCAGCACGACCTTTGGGGACGGTTAGTTGATTACTGCTGAAGGTTATATTCATCACTGGCTCAGGTGATACCAGTACGGAAGTCGACGCATTCCCGCTACCGTCTTCGTTGGTAACCGTAAGTTTGAAACTGAATTGTCCTTCTTCGGTGGGGGTAAACGTATAGGTAGCTTCGGTTCCGACCGTTTCTTTGGTTTTACCGCTTTCGTCAATGGACACCCATTCGTACTTTGCTCCTTCAGTGAAATTTACGGAAGATTCGAGGGTTACGCTCTTTCCCATATAGGTAGAGTAGGCGGGAATCAATGATACGGAAGGTATCATTTTTTCCACTACATCTACCCGCAGTTCTTCTTCGGCATAACCATTCTTGGCGTCCACGCGGAATTTGAAATAGACTTCTCCTTCCGCTTTAGGTGAATAGGTGTATGAGAGGTCTGTACATACTATTTTACCTTTCTCGTCTTTCCATGTATATACAGGATCGGTGGCATCGTTCACTAGGGGAGTGATTGTGATGCTTTTCATAATCTTTACTGTGTAGATTCCCGTACCGTTGTCGAAGGTAATTACCGGTGGTTGACCTGTTGTCCCGCCACCCAATTCTTCATCATCACCGTCGTTCCGGCAGGAGGCGAAAGACACGACAGTACATAGCATTAATAAGCTAGCGATTGTTTTTAAAAATCCATTTATCATAAGCATACTTTTAGTTAGTTTGCAAACAGGAATGATAATGGATTTTACGCTGGGCAGTCAGTATCCCGGTAAGTATAAATATAGAAGAAGCCTCTTCCGTCCGCACATGGTAAGCGCCTGTGGAAAAAGACAACGAACTACCTCCCGTATGCCGCAGGAGTAAAATCCAACCGAAAGGAGGTAGGTCTTCTGACTTATTCCCTTATTTGCAGCGCCTTCCCAGAGAAAACATCCAGTGACAAATTGCTACAAACTGTACTGTCCTTCAAGGGCAGTACGGGAAAATACAGCAGCGGATACTGTTGCCGATTCACACGGCATTCCCTTTTAATCTTCGATAGCTTTTGTTATATCTTAATCGAATGAAATACAACTTATTATAGCGACGAAGAACCAACTTCTTGACCGCAAAGATAGTTATCTTTTTATATAATATGTCTATTTTAACTAATTAATTTTTATTACGTTGTCGGGGGCGGGAAAGGAGGAATTGGATATGGTGACACTATCTCTCTCTGATAGTGTCACCATACTTGCAGGATAGTGTCACTATGCCGATGGTATAGTGACACCATCTCCAAATGTTCTGTTTTTAAGATTTTCTATTGGGAAAATAGAAGCTAAATACTTGAAATAGGAGAAAAATGGATTACTTATATGCAAGAATATGCGGAAAGCGGAGGCCGTTATGCAGGAAAAATGGTTATATATGCAGCTTTTGCCGACCAAGTAGGTTGATTTTCTTTTAAAGGAAGGCGGGCTTGGTTTTAAAGGAAGGTCAGTTTGGTTTAAAACCAATCTTAGTTTGCTTATAAAGCAATGTTAATTCGGTTAAGAAGCAATCTTATTTTGTACGTTATTATGCTTTTTTGTGCTGTTTGCTCTTTTGATATGGATGCTTAGTTTATGATAAAATATCGTAGATATAGTTTCTTTTGTTTGCTGTTGCTTGCATATTCTTGTAATCTAGGCTAAAATGATTGAAAATTGATGGTTTTGATATTAAGCCGCTTTTGTGAAAATAGACATTCTTCCTCTTTTTGATGAGTCATCCGGTTTTTATCCGAAAGATAGGAAGGAACAGAGGGCAAACTTTTCTCTTTTTCATCTGCTTGCTCATAATGTGCTAATTTGAAGAAGTCTTTAATCTTTTGTTCTTGATAAAAAAGACAGGGGAGAAGTGAGGCGTGAAATATAATTATAGTATCTTTGCACCCGCAAGGTTCGTATTTGGAATTGTCTAACCTTCCAAAACGATGAAAAGGGAATCCGGTGTAAATCCGGGACAGTACCTGCTGCTGTAAGTCCTCTCTTTCGGGAGATGAGTTTATCACATTCTTTGCCACTGGTGACATCACTGGGAAGGCGTGATAAACGGGGACGAGTCAGAAGACCTGCCTTGCCGCTGCAGATTTATACCCGCGGGTTTCGGGTAGAAATCAACTGGTATAGTTCATTCCTATATTCAATTGATTCCTCATTCAACCGGTCGGTACAAATGCTATGTTTGATGTTTGTCGCAAATTATAATTTGCTGGCAGATGTCTAATGAGTGATGCGACAAGTTAGTTAATAACCTTTTCTCACTTTTAATTATGAAACGTATTTTACTATCTGTTTTATTTATTGTCTTCTGTCTGACGGCTTTTGTCGGGTGTATGAAATGGGATTATGGTGAGATGGAGGATTTCTCAGCTACGGGAGACGGTCTTTTCATTACCAATGAAGGGAACTTTCAGTATGGTAATGCTACCTTATCTTATTATGACCCGGAAACGAAAACGGTAGAAAATGAAGTATTCTATCGGGCTAATGCGATGAAGTTGGGAGATGTAGCACAGTCAATGACTATTCGTAATGATGTCGGTTGGGTGGTAGTAAACAACTCTCACGTCATTTTTGCCATTGATATTAATACATTTAAGGAAGTGGGACGCATTACGGGACTTACTTCTCCACGCTACATTCATTTTATTTCGGATGAAAAAGCCTATGTCACACAGATTTGGGATTATCGTATTTTCATTGTCAATCCCAAAACTTATCAGATAACCGGATATATCGAATGTCCGGATATGACGATGGAAACAGGATCGACAGAGCAGATGGTACAATATGGCAAATATGTGTATGTGAATTGCTGGTCTTATCAGAATCGTATATTAAAGATAGATACTACAACGGACAAGGTGGTAGATCAGCTTACTGTAGGTATACAACCTACTTCTCTCGTTATGGATAAGAACTTCAAGATGTGGACGATTACTGACGGAGGGTATAAAGGAAGTCCATACGGGTATGAGGAGCCATCGCTTTATTGCATTGATGCCGAGATATTTAAAATAGAGAAACAATTTAAGTTTCAGTTGGGAGATGCTCCTTCGGAAGTACAGCTTAATGGTGCGGGTGATGAACTTTACTGGATTAACAAAGATATTTGGCGTATGTCTGTTGATGCGGAGCGTGTCCCCGTACGTCCTTTCCTCAAGTATCGTGATACGAAGTATTATGGTCTGACGGTTAGTCCGAAGAATGGAGATGTCTATGTGGCTGATGCCATTGACTATCAGCAACAGGGGATGATTTATCGCTATACGAAAGATGGGGAACTTGTGGATGAGTTTTATGTAGGGATTATTCCCGGAGCATTTTGTTGGAAGTAATCGGTAGAGAAGAATATGAGGAGAAATATATTATTAGTGCAGTTTGTAGGAGTTCTTTTATTACTTCCATCTATAATGAGTGGACAACAACACAGCAGCGACAATAAGAATTGGGCGGAAAAGGGAGTTGTCATTCGTGAAGTGGAAATTTTAGGAAAGCGCCCGATGAAAGATATAGGCGTACAGCAGACCAGATTTGATTCACTTGTGCTTAAGGAGAATATAGCCTTGTCAATGGCGGATATACTCACTTTCAATTCTTCTATTTTTGTAAAAAGCTACGGACGTGCCACGCTTTCTACTGTATCATTTCGGGGAACGTCTGCTTCGCATACACAGGTAACATGGAACGGTATGCGTATCAACAATCCAATGTTGGGGATGACTGACTTTTCGATGATTCCATCTTATTTTATAGATGACGCTTCTTTGCTGCATGGCACTTCATCGGTGAATATGGCTGGTGGTGGTTTGGGAGGATTGGTGAAATTATCTACAGTGCCTGCTCATCAAGAAGGCTTCGGAATGCAATATGTTCAAGGTATCGGTTCATTTAGTACCTTCGATGAGTTTCTGCAATTGAAGTATGGAGATAAACATTGGCAGATCTCGACGCGGGCGGTCTATCAGTCGTCGCCCAATGATTATAAATATCGTAATCATGATAAGAAAGAGAATATTTATGATGATAAATATAATATAATCGAACAGTATTATCCCATAGAACGTAATCGTAGTGGTGCATACAAAGATCTGCACATTTTACAGGAGGTATATTACAATACGGGTAAAGGTGATCGCTTCGGACTGAATGCGTGGTATACTGATTCTAACCGTGAACTGGCATTACTGACGACCGATCAGGGTGATCTTATGGATTTCGAGAACCGACAACGGGAACATACACTGCGAAGTGTTTTATCATGGGATCATACGCGTGAAAACTGGAAAGTATCGGCAAGGGGAGGTTATGTGCATACATGGTTGGCGTACGACTATAAGCGGGATTTGGGAAATGGTATAATGGCTACAATGACCCGTTCACGTAGTAAAGTCAATACTTTCTACGGGCAGTTGGATGGAGAGTATTTTTTCTCAGATAAACTCCTTTTGACGGCGGGTGTGTCGGCTCATCAGCATTTGGTGAATAGTTTGGATAAAGATCTGAATAAAGATGATAATAAGAACGATAAGTATGGTCAGGGAAGGAAGAATGATTCTATTGTTTATTTTGATAAAGGACGTATTGAGTTGTCGGGTAATGTCTCATTGAAATGGCAGCCGGTCAATCGGTTGGGTATGTCATTGGTCCTGCGGGGAGAGATGTTCGGGACTAAATGGGCACCGGTTATTCCTGCCTTTTTTGTAGATTATGTTCTTTCTAAAAGAGGCAATATAATGGCAAAGGCTTCTATTACCCGTAATTATCGTTTTCCGACATTGAATGACCTTTATTTTTTGCCGGGTGGCAATCCGGCATTGAATAATGAAAGTGGATTTACTTACGAAACGGGGCTGTCCTTTTCTGTGGATAAGGATAATGTTTATACATTATCCGGTTCGGCTTCCTGGTTCGATCAACATATAAACGACTGGATTATTTGGCTACCTACGTCGAAGGGATTTTATTCCCCCGTTAATCTTAAAAAAGTACACGCCTATGGCGTGGAAGTACAGGCTGATTATGCAGTTGCAATTGATAAAGCATGGAAGCTTGGATTAAATGGAACATTTGCGTGGACTCCTTCTATTAATGAAGGTGAACCTACGAGCAAGGCTGACCAGTCAGTAGGGAAGCAGTTACCATACATACCCGAATATTCAGCTACGTTATCAGGCAGGCTGACATATCGCAGTTGGGGGCTTCTTTATAAATGGTGTTACTATAGCGAACGTTATACAATGACGAGTAATGCTGTATCCTATACGGGACACCTCCCACCCTATCTCATGAGCAACGTGACCCTTGAAAAAGGATTCTCACTCCGTTGGGCAGATTTATCCTTAAAAGGGACAGTCAATAATCTCTTTGACGAAGAGTATCTTTCGGTATTATCCCGTCCGATGCCGGGAATTAGCTTCGAGTTCTTTATCGGTATAACTCCCAAGTGGGGCAAGAAGAAAAAATAGGTGGGTGATAGCCGGACTCCTGTGCCATGTAGATGTATTATTGGCAGAGTATATATGAAAAAAGGATGCTTTCCGATTGCTTCTTTTAAATATAACTTTTGTATAATGGTGCATCTTTTAGAAAAAAGTCGTATGTTTGCTATCAAACCATAAAACAAAATGTACTATGAGCGGTAATTATGTTATCAATATCGGTCGCCAGTTAGGTAGCGGCGGAAAAGAAATAGGAGAGAAGTTGGCTGCCCGTTTGGGAATCGACTTTTATGATAAGGAACTGATCAATCTGGCTTCCGAAGAGAGCGGCTTATGTAAGGAGTTCTTCGAAAAAGCTGATGAAAAAGCCTCGCAAGGCATTATCGGCGGACTGTTCGGTATGCGTTTTCCTTTCATCAGTGAAGGGGCAATGCCATGTACCAACTGTCTGAGCAATGATGCTTTATTTAAGGTGCAGAGTGATGTTATCCGTCGTCTGGCGGCAGAGAAATCCTGTGTGTTCGTCGGACGTTGTGCCGACTATATTTTACGGGAACATCCCCGTTGTGCAAATGTCTTTATCTCGGCTACTAAAGAAGATCGTATCGCACGGTTATGTCAGATGCATCGTATTGATGAGGAGGCGGCAGAAGAGATGATAGAAAAAGCGGATAAGAGACGTTCGGAGTATTATAATTACTACAGTTATAAGACATGGGGAGCAGCGGCTACTTATCATTTGTGTGTTGATTCCTCTTCTTTGGGAATTGAAGAGACGGTGCGGTTTGTGGAAGAGTTTGTGGCTAAAAAACTACAGATTGGAATGTAATTGAAGAAGAAAACAAAATCCCGATAATAATAAAGCCGGCTAAATTCTTTCTGAATTTGGTCGGCTTTATTTATTAATTAAATTAGTTCGCTTTACATCATCGCCAGTAATATCATCTGTCCCGTCAAGATACGAAGGAACATAGATAATGGATAAACAGTAGAATATCCTACTGCCGGTGCATCACTGGATGTCACCTGATTGGCATAAGCCAATGCGGGAGGGTCCGTATTACTACCGGCTATCAATCCCATCAGAGTGAAGTAGTTTACCTTATAATATAGTCTTGCAATTGCACCGATGATAAGCAACGGGATGACAGTGATCAGGAAACCACAGCCTACATACAGTAAGCCGTCGCCTTCTACAACTGTTTGCACAAAGTTGGCACCCGCATCTATACCTACACTGGCAAGGAATAGCACAATACCGATTTCGCGCAGCATCAGGTTGGCACTCATCGTGGTGTAAGTCACCAAATGAAGTTTGTGTCCGAAACGTCCGATCAGGATAGCTACCACCAGCGGACCGCCGGCCAAACCTAATTTCAGAGGAGTCGGCATACCGGGGAATGCAATCGGGAGACTTCCTAAAAGAATACCTAAGAAGATACCTACGAAGATAGTAACGATATTCGGTGTGTCCAGACGTTTCAGTTGGTTACCCAAAACACCAGCTACACGCTCTACCGCATCTTGCTGACCTACTACCATTACGCGGTCACCTACCTGTAATATCAGGTTCGGATCAGCGAACAGGTCCATACCGGAACGGTTGACACGGGTCACGTTGACACCATACATACTACGGAAGTGCATGGAACCGAGCGTTTTTCCGTTAATTTCCGGTTTAGTAACCAAAATACGGCGGGAAACCATCGGAAGATCCTGCTTCTCCCAGTCCAGTTCCACTTCTTTTCCGATAAATACGGTGATGGCGGGAGCATCTTCTTCCGAACAAACAATAAACAACTGGTCGCCCATATTGAATATCGTCTCATGATTCGGAATACTTACGTGTCCTTCGTGACGGATACGGGAGCAAACAAACTTACGTCCCAGAAATTCTTTGATTTCAATCAGTGTTTTTCCGCTGATAGACTCATTGCGTACCTCAAGGCTCATCATATGCGGCTTGTGGTGCGCGTCTCCGCTCTGAGTTTTCAGGCTCTCTTCCTCTTTGGGCATATTGACGCGGAAGATGTAACGGATAGCGATGATAGAACCGATAATACCTACCACACCCAGCGGATACGCACAGGCATAACCCAGTGCAATCTGCGGTCCGTTGTAGCTCAACTGGTTCAGGGCCTCATTGGCGGCACCAAGTCCCGGAGTGTTCGTCACAGCTCCATAGAGGATACCCACCATCATCGGCAATTCCACACGACCGTTCCAGAGGTAATAAAGCCCCAATGCAACAGCAATATTTAACACTACGATGCCTACAGCCAACAGGTTCAATGTCATTCCCCCCTTTTTGAAAGAAGAGAAGAACGATGGCCCCACCTGAAGACCGATACAGAATACGAACAAGATCAATCCGAATTCAC
>OLQM01000689.1_pt1 | contig 38946 bp, 30 predicted proteins | sample 1673161 | NCBI WGS metagenome assembly OLQM01 (sample SAMEA3136761, study PRJEB25190) | human gut metagenome | reverse complement strand
TAAAGATCGTCCGTACCCAGCATGAAAAGGCATTAAATATCCTGAAAGAAAACGATGACCTGGAAAGAGACGCTCTCTTATGCCCTCGGCCGCGGCGCGCAGGGCATGAACACGAGCATGACCAGTTCGAAGTACATAAACTTCTTCCTGACCGATGTTCTTTTCAAAAAACTCTCGAACCCCATGGGCGTTGCGTCAAAGATCAGATTTTTCTGCGGCATCTTCGACGCGATAAATGACCCGATGATGGGCGTTCTTGTTGACAAAACAAGGACAAAGGACGGTCAGATGCGACCCTATATCAAATGGGCGCCGCTGTTCGTTTCGCTCGTCATGGTGCTGTTCTTCGTCGGCAGCGCAAACGCGAGCCCCGTGTTCAACATCATTTACACAACCTTCCTTTTCGTCATGCTCGACGTCACCTACACGGCGTTTGATATCCCGATGGGCGCTCTCGCCTTTTCGATAACCCCGAGCGGAATCGAGCGAACGAAGCTCTTCGGAGTCAGCTCAATAACCCGCTCCGTCGTCGGCGCTCTGCCGCAGGTTTTCGTCGCGGGCGCTGCTCTGCTCCCCTATTTCAAGGATCACACCCCGCAGGCATATCTGACCTCCGCGATAATCTCCGCCGTGTGCATAGTCGTGCTCACGCGCCTTACATATCACAACACACGCGAGCGCGCCCAGCACCAGTCCGACACGCCGAGCGTCAAGGAGTGCTTCGCGCTCCTGTTCAAGAACCGTCCTCTGCTCATGCTCTTCTTTGCAAATATCTTCTTCCTTATCTGCAAGATACCCGAGCAGATTTCGTTCTACTTTGTCGCCGACCTTCTTTTCAACAGAAAATACAACGTCTTTATAGATGTTATCAAATTCCCGGGCTTCCTGCTCGCGGGTATTCTCGTGCCCAAGATAGTCGAAAAGCTCGGCAAGCGCGCGGACTCGCGCAGATTCTTCCAGATCTGCTGCGTCTCTGCAATAGTGCTCCACCTGCTCTTCGCGCTGACCACCTACGGCGGTCTTATCAACAAGCCCGCAGGTCAGTCCGCTTCGATATTCACGGCTATTCTTGTTATTCTCTTCACCGGTCTTACCACCATCCCGCTTGAGTTCAAGAACCTCATGCAGAAAGAGATGGAGGCCGAGACGGTCGACTACATCGAATGGAAAACAGGACGCCGCGTTGAGGGCATCATGCTCTCGATAATGAGCTTCACGGGAAAGATTGAGAACACCTTCGCTTCGTCCATCGGCATAGCCATTCTCGGCGTTGTCGGCTATGTCAGCCACACAGAGGGCTCACTGATTCAGAACCATAGCACCAATCTCGCGCTGTTCGCAATGACAACGATAGTCCCAGCAATAGGCTATCTGCTCATGCTCATACCTATACACTTCTATAACATCACCGGCGAAGGACACAGAAAGATGATGTCCGAAATCGCTGAACGCCGCGCATCTATAGCAGCCGAGACTGCCGCCGAGATGCAGAGCGCAGGAGAGACAAAATGAACCCACGCTTCGTTTTCATAGCCGATACCCACCACTTCTCGCGCACCCTGTCTGACGGCGGCGAGGCATATGCCTACCGCAGCGAATCGGATCAGAAGTGCCTCGAGGAGACGGGCGAGATAATCGACGCGGCTTTTGAGAAGATACTCGAAGACCCGCCCGCCGCAGTGATGATAGCCGGAGATTTGTCCGACGACGGCGAGTACATATGCCACGAGGAGTTCCGCGAAAAGCTGCGCGAGCTTCAAAAGCATGTTCCCGTATATGTCATAACCGCGACGCACGACTGGTGCTGTGACAAGAATCCGCGCAGATTCACGGGCAGCGAAGTCACAAACGACGTTGAGACAGTCCCGCACGAGGAGCTGAGCGAATTCTACCGCGAATTTGGGCTCGACCGCGCGATAAGCTCATACAAGACACATCTCGGCATATACTCATATGTCGCGCAGATTGCCGACGGAGTCCGCCTGCTCGCGCTCAACGACGACCAGAACGGCAAAGGGCGCGCGGGCTACACCCCCGACCACATGGCATGGGTCGAGGAACAGATACGCAAGGCAAAAGAGGACGGTCAGCTGATGATCGGCATGGAGCATCACCTGCTCATCGCGCACATCCACCCGTTCATCACGAGCGGCCACTGCGTCGGCGACCGAGAAGAGGTTGCCGCGAAATTAGCGGACGCAGGGCTTCGCTATATGTTCGTCGGTCACTCGCATATTCAGAGAATAGATACATTTGTATCACCCTCGGGAAATCCGATAACGGAAGTGAATATAGGCTCACTGTGCGGCTATCCCGCGCCGATAGTCAATGTCACTGTAACGGACGACAACCGCCTGCACATAGTCACGGAGCATCTTGAGAGCTTCGAGGGCGCAGACGACGCGCAGGAGTTTTTGAAAGCGCACGCGGTGCAGATGATAGACCTGCCGCTCAAGGGCATACTCGTTAGCCGCGAAGAGTTCGGCAAAAGGCTCGACGCGCTCGGTGCGAACGGCAAGAAAATATCAGCGCTGCGTCCGATAGCAAAGCCGATAGCAAAGCTGCTGCTCGAATCCGATGTGATGAGCTTCTACAAAAAAGTGAACCGCCTGACCTTCGGCAAAATTCTCCGCAAGGAGGACGCCGAGGAGCTCGCGGACATGAAAGTTATCGACATTGTTCACAATGTCCTGCTCTCGTTCCTCGACGGCGGCATGAACAGAGTCGAGAGGGACAGCGCATACTATCGCCTCGTCACCGGGACGATATCGATTCCCTCGCGGATAATGAAAAACAACTCGCTGTTCAGAAAGCTAAACGAGTGCGCCGACGCGATACTCACGGGCAGCGACCCCGACCCCGAGGACGCAATAATATAAAAAATACAGGGCTTCCGTTAAAAATCGGAAGCCCTGTTTGATTTTCTGCTGTCAATGGAAATCCCACGAATCGATATCGGCATAGACATCGTTGATATGATTCGCATTGCCGTATTTCAGCGTGCGCGTGTATATCGCAAGCCCCGAACGGTAGCAAAGCGGGACGAACGGCATATCGGCATTGAACGCATCTATAAATGTGTTCACATCGGACGAGCCTGCGAGAAATGCCGAATACGCAGCGCTCGCGGCGCCAGAAGTGTTAATGCCGTAGGCCACGCTGCCGCCGCTCTTGAGAAGCGGCGAAAGGCTCATATTCTCGGTGAGCTTGACCTCGCCTATATACATATCATATTTGCCGGACGCGACCGCCGAGCGGTAATCTTTTTCGCTCAGCGCGCTGACGGTGACGGAAATTTTGAGCTTTTCGAGCATCTCTTTTATGCTCTGCGCCGCCGCAGATTTGAAGCCGTTGTCTTTGTTGACGACTATCTTGAGAGTGAGCTGTTTTTTGTTTGCGTCCGCGCGCACGGCGTCATTTTTTGAAGTATATCCCGCTTCGTCAAGCAGCTTTCCCGCCGCTTCGAGGTCGGTTTTGACTGTATAATCTTTGCCGGAGATAACATTCCAGTCGGGGTTGAACGGAGTATACGCCGCTTTTGCGTGACCCTGGAACGACTCGTCGGCGAGCTTCGCCCTGTCAATGGCAAGCGCCACCGCCTGACGTACCTTCTCGGATGAGAGCGCGGAGCTGCTCTTGTTGAAAGCGAGATAGACTAAATTATTCATCAGGATATCTGCGACCGACGAGGAATAGCGGGTATAAGAGCCGCCGCGCAGATCGTCAAAAGCGAAGCTTATATTGCCGATGGCGAGGGTATATTTGAGCATGCTCAAATCTTTGACATCATAGAGAGTGATGCTCGTTTTCTTCGGCGAGAAGTTGCCGCGCGCGCTGCTCGCTTTGAGATAGCCGACGCCGTTTTCCGAAGAATATGTGTATCTGCCTCTACCCGCAGCGCCGTCCTCGGTCGAGCCGCCCTTTGTGACAGCAAAGGTCAGACAGTTGACGGCATACGGATCATCATCGGCGAGAGAAAACACGACGCTGTTCCCGCTGACTTTTGCGCTGTTGAAATTCGCAAGCTGAGTTTTATATGCGGGCGATTTCTTCGCGCTCTCAAACGAGGCGACAACATCGGAAGCCGAGACGCTCGAACCGTCCGAGAACTTTGCAGACGCAAGAGATACCGTCAGGGTTCGACCGCTGCGGCTGTAATTCGACGCGAGAAGCGGCTGAGAATTATAATTTTTGTCGAGGGCGAACAGACCGTCATAGATAAGCGGCATCAGCTGCTGATTGAGCATACTTGTTGCCGTAAAAGGATTGAGCTTGTCGCCTTTTGAATAGGGCAGTTTGAGGGTCTGCACCGCCTCGACCGCCTCGGGCGGCATGGTGGTTGTCTCGTCCCCGCCGTCCTTTTTATTTGAACAGCCGCTGAATGCGAAAGAAAGCGCGACCGTCAGCACAAGTATCGCCGCTGCGGCGCGGATAATTTTTTTCTTCATACTTATCTCCTCTCGGGGAAGTGTAAAGTTATATAGCTTTACGTTATTTTATCAGATCTTTGATTATCTCGCCCGCCATTATCATGCCTGCAACGGGCGGAACAAACGATATACTCCCGGGCAGTGCCCTGCGTGAAGTCACCTCGGCGGTCTCATTCGGCTTTATCGGCTGCTCGGGCGACCAGACGACTTTCAGGTGACTTATGCCTCTGACCTTCAGCTCGCGACGCATCACGCGGCACAGCGGGCAGACCGAAGTTTTTGTGATATCAGAGACCCGAAAAAGCGTCGGGTCGAGCTTATTTCCCGTGCCCATGCACGATATCAGCGGTATCCCCCTCCTCTGTGATTCGACGGCTAACGACAGTTTTGCCTGAACGGTATCGACCGCGTCAGCCATATAGTCATAGCGGTTCTCGAAGAAATCCGCAGAATTTTCTTCGAGATAGAACCCGTCGATAATATTCACCTTGCAGTCAGGATTTATATCTTTTATTCTCGCCAACGCGACCTGAGTTTTTTTCATGCCGACTGTCGAAGAGAGGGCGTATAGCTGGCGGTTGATGTTGGTAATCGCAACCTCGTCATTGTCAATAACGGTCAGCTCGCCGACTCCTGCGCGGGCGAGCGCCTCCGCAGTATAAGAGCCGACGCCGCCGAGTCCGAACACCGCGACATGGCAGCGGCTCAGCTTTTCGACCGACTCCCCGCCTATGAGCATTTCACTTCTTGAAAAGCGCGAAAGATCCAAAATATCTGCCTCCGGTAGTTTCTTATGGGATTATTGTACACCATGGGCGAAGATTTTGCAATTTTTTATTGATAAAAGCGCGGTTGCGGTTGTTTTTTTGTCCGCCAGAGGTTATAATTAAATGAATATCAATCAAAATAAAGGATGTCATTTGAAATGAAATTAGGAATAGTAGGTCTGCCGAACGTCGGCAAGAGCACACTTTTCAACGCCATCACAAACGCGGGCGCGCAGTCCGCGAACTATGCGTTCTGCACCATCGAGCCGAATGTCGGCGTGGTCGCAGTGCCGGACGAGCGGTTGGACAAGCTCGCCGAGATGTATCACCCGGACAAGATAACTCCCGCGACGATCGAATTCGTTGACATAGCGGGTCTTGTGCGCGGCGCATCGAGAGGCGAAGGTCTCGGCAACAAGTTCCTCTCGCACATAAGAGAGGTCGACGCGATAATACATGTTGTTCGCTGCTTCGAGGACGACGACATTGTCCATGTTGACGCGACTATCGACCCGAAGAGAGACATCGAGACGATAAACCTCGAGCTCATCCTCTCCGACCTTGAGATGGTCGAGCGCAGGATAGACAGGGTCGCAAAGCAGGCGAGAAACGATAAATCCGCAGCCGCCGAGCTTGAGTTCCTCAAGAGACTCAAAACCGAGCTTGAGAGCGAAGTTCCCGCAAGAAACGTCGAGTGCGACGAGAACGAGCGCGAATTTTTAGCTCAGATCGCCCTGCTCACCGCGAAGCCGGTAATATATGCCTGCAACATGAGTGAAAGCGATTTTGCAAACAATATTGATACAAACCGCCACTATCTCGCGGTCAAAGAAATAGCCGCCGCAGAGGGTTCGGAGGTTCTGCCGATCTGCGCGGAGCTTGAGGCTGAGATAGCCTCGCTCGAAAAAGAGGAGCGCGAGATGTTCCTGACCGATCTCGGAATCGAGAAAGGCGGACTCGATCTGCTCGTTCAGCGCAGCTATCACCTGCTCGGTCTTATCTCATATCTGACCGCCGGCAAGCCCGAGGTCAGAGCCTGGACAATAACCCGCGGCACAAAGGCACCCCAGGCGGCAGGAAAGATTCACTCCGACTTTGAGCGCGGATTCATACGCGCCGAGGTCATAAGCTTCGACGATCTCATCGCCTGCGGTTCGCTGACCGCCGCAAAGGAAAAGGGTCTTGTCCGCAGCGAGGGCAAGGAATATGTCATGAACGACGGCGATGTCGTGCTGTTCAGATTCAATGTGTAAAAGGAGTTAATTATGGCTGAGGACAACAACATTCTTGATTTTTATCCCGACGGCGAGGAGGATTCCTGCGCCGAGGACAGCTACGTTACTCTCGTTGACGACGAGGGCAACGAGGTTGAGATGTCGGTAGTCGACATAGTCGAGCACAAGGGCGAAAATTATGTCATTCTCCTGCCCGTTGAAAACATCGAATCGGGCGACATGCAGTTCGCCGTGATGAAGATCGAATACGACGAGGAGACCGACGAATACACCTATGTGACCGGCAACGAGCCGGAATACGACGAGGTTTTCGTGGAGTTTCGCGAGAGGCTCGAACAAGAGCTGAGTATCATTGACGATGGCGGCGAAGAGCTCGACAGCGAAAATGGCATCGATCATTTCGACGAGGACAACTGATAAAATAACAAGCAAAAGCCGCCCGACTGTAATAAATACAGCCGGGCGGCTTAATTTTTATATCAATCCGAGCTTTTTGAACGCGTTATAGAGTCCGTTTGAATTTATATCGTCGGTCACCATATCGGCGGCCGCGCGCAGAGCCGGAGTTCCGTTGCCCATGGCGACTCCGAAAGAGGCGAAGTCCATCATCTCAAGATCGTTGTCGCCGTCGCCGAAGGCTATTGTCGCGCTCTGGGGCGCGTCAAAGCGGCGCAGTATCTCCGCCATGCCGGTAGCTTTGGTGTATCTGCTGTCTGTCACCTCGCCGCAGCGGTCACCCATGTTGCCGAAGCTGTATCGCACGACGCTGAACCTGTCCCCGAGGTCGGCGGCAACATCGGAAAGCCCTTTCGGTGCTCCGTAATATATGAGCTTTTCGGCAACCGTAAGTTCGGGCACGCTCTCGACTATTTTTGTCATGCCGAAGAGCGAATCTATCTTGCCGCGGTCGATACCGTCGGCGAGATAATGCTCAACTATCGCGTCCCCACACCACTTTTCGAGCATCAGCGTATGCTCTGTCTGCACGCAGTACGGAGTGTGCGCGGCGGTGAAATAATCCGAAAGAAAGGTTATATATTCTTTTGAAAAGCAGTGCTGAGCTATGCACTCGCCGTCTGCCATAACATATGCTCCAGATGAGCATACCGCGCCGTCGAAATCCACCTTTTCGAGAAGCCACGGATATATCTGCGAACGCTGTCTGCCAGTGCAGACGAAGAGCTTATGTCCGTTTGATTTTGCGGTTTCCAGTGCCTTGAGCGCTGAGTCGGCGAGCTTGCCCTGAAAGTCGACAAGCGTTCCGTCTATATCAAGAAAAATATATTTGCAGTCCATGCATTTCCTCCGAAAGCGTTTTCATTATGATAGCACAGCCCGCGCTTTTTGTCCATTGCCGATTGAAAAAGCCGGTGCGTTTATAGTATAATCTTTTACACAGGGAATTTACAAGGCGGTGGAAAGCATGACTGATATCGAACACGCAAAACAGCTTCTTACAGGCGAGGGATACACCTGCGTCATTTGCAGAGGCGATGACATACACACGAGCGAAAAACGCGGAGTCGCGCCGCTCATTGAGCTTTTAGACAGCAATATTGATGTCCGCGGATATTCCGCCGCAGATAAGACGGTCGGCAAAGCGGCGGCGATGCTGTTCGTATTGCTCGGCGTCGGCGAAATATATGCCGTAGTTATGAGCCGTAGCGCCAAAAAGATTCTTGACGGGCACGGGATAAAATATTCCTGCGGCGAAGAGGTCGAATATATAATAAACCGCAAAAAAGACGGCATGTGCCCGATGGAAAAGGCGGTTATGGACATTGACGACCCCGCCGAGGCTTCGAAAAAAATAAAAGAAACGATTGAAAAGATGAGAAAGGGCGGCTGACATGAAGCTTCATTACATGGGCAAATTCAACCTCGACCCGGACAGTCTGCCGCAGGCGGAGCACAAGCCCGGTGCGGTGGAGTTCAAAGAGGCGGGCAGCATGAAAAAACTGTCCGTTATCGCGAACACCGTCGCCTGCATAATACTCGTCATTCTCGGCGCGGCGGCGTTCTTCAGAATTGTTCCCGTTGCAGAACCAAAATCCGCGACAATCACCTGGTTTGCGGCGCTCCTCGGCTCTATAGTGATAATCTTCCCGCACGAACTGCTCCACGCCGCCTGCTTCAAAAAAGATGTGTATCTTTACACAAATCTCAAGCAGGGCATGCTATTTGTTATCGGCACGGAGACAATGAGTAAGGGCAGGTTCATATTCATGTCGATGCTCCCGAACTTAATTTTCGGCATCGTCCCCTATGTTATCGGCATGATTTTCCCGAAGTTTATATTTATGACCATGTTCGGCATGATCTGCACAAGCATGGGCGCGGGCGACTACTACAATGTTTTCAACGCCATACGCCAGGTGCCGAAGAACGGAAGAGTCTATATGTCCGGCATGCGGTCGTATTGGTATTTGGAGAAATGAGTTAATCGCACCCGCTGACAGTTTCGTTATCCTCACATATTACAAAATAACCGTTAAAACCACCGACTCCAAGCGCCTGCGGGCAGCACTCGGAGTCGGTGATTTTTATGTAGGAGTATAAAGTGGTTATCAATATTAATCAGAGGCATCTTTCGACATGCACACAATGCCGACAGCTGCGTAAAGTGACACAAGAAAGAACTCTTCAAAGAAAAGTATATCAAGACTCATCCACGGCAGAACTGTTCCGACGCACATCAGCTCCGCATATTTCCAATCCGTTTTTGTGTTTTCCGCAGATTTAAATATGTCTTTTAAAAAGAAATACATCCACGCCGCAATCAGAGGGAGTCCTATCAATCCAAACTGAAAAACACCCTGTATAACCGTGTTGTGAGAAGCTCGTCCTTTTATTATCACCGGGGAGTATCCCTCTCCCAACAGTGTAACATCTATGTTTTCTAAAAATTCATTTATATAGTTTTTCCAAATATCGGTGCGCCCCGTTGTCAGCTGAGAAACATTTGCCGCATAAGCAAATCTGTCGTCGATTATTTGCAGCAGTTCTTTGAACACTGACGACGAAAGGAATATTCCTCCTGCGCAAATGAGTCCTACTAACATTCTCACTCTGCTGTTTCCTCTTCCGCCTTTTTCCATGAGAACCGGTATCCAGAACAAGAAGAGGCACGCCAGCACAACAACAAACATCTTTGACGCGGAAAGCATTCCGCAATACAGAAGCAAAACTGCTGCAATAATAAGCACAGCCTGCCTCAGTCTATCCTTTTCGCGGCTCAGAAGCATCAGGATTCCGGCAAGACATGCCGTGATATGCGCAGAGTAGAAATTAGGATCTCCGTAATATCCCGAGAGTCTGGTTATTGTCAGATATGAGTCAACAGTAATATACTGAGCTATGTTATGAAACACGACAAGCTGCTGCGCAGACAGAGCCGCCGTAATTATTCCGAGCGCAAAAAACACGGTTGTGTCGCCGAATGAATCGCAGCTTACACATTTTGTGATACACGGAAGAAGCAGGAGCATCATTATAAAAAACAGATAGGAATTGGTTATCTCATTTCCCTGCACCATTTTGGCAACCGCTGTCAGAATTGCTATCAGAGCCGTAAGCACTATTTGATAAATGTTCAGCGTCATTTTATTTTTTATCAGAGCTACAAAGCAGGAAACAAGCAGCATAACGGTAAAAAATGATATTCCGCCTTTGTAAAATTTCATCAACGGGCTCCACGGAAGAAAGTACAGCAAAACCGGAAGAATTTTTTCTTTCATGCATGCCCAGATGCATATGCCGACAGTTCCGGCAAAAAAGGCTGCTATAAGCAGCATATTGCCGATTATCTGGCCGACACATATGAGCACCGAAAGGAAAACACAGCCACATGCAGCGGCAATATATTCCCTGTCGAGAGCCGGGTTTTGTTTTTCTTTTTCAATCTGTTTTATCATTATGGTTTATCAACTCCGAAAATTGTTTGACTGCCTCGGTGTTGTCAAATCTCCGAGTGCTGAGTAATTTTCGCTTATAATTCACTTCATCCCGCGACGCAGCAAGTCGCCTGAGCACATCTCTTATTCCATTCTCCGAGTTATCGCAAACCCAACCGAATCCGGTATCGCGAACCATTTCAAAAGCCGAAGATGTCTCGGTCGAAAGAATCGGAGTCCCGAGACATGCCGATTCATTTATTACCATCGGAGCCGCCTCCGAAAACGACGGAATAAGCAATATATCTGCCGCCGCCATATATCCGTAAGGATTCTCTTTTTTCCCAAGCAATGTCACCGAATCGGAAAATTTGCCGTCAGACACAAGCATTTCTGCTTGCCGGCTCTGAGCGCCGTCGCCGATTATATAATAATTGATATCATCGAAGTCATCACACACACCAAAAACCGCCTTTATAGCACGGAGAATCCCCTTTTCTTTTCCAAATCTTGCAACCGTTAAAATATTGAATCTGCTTTGATCAAACTTCTCAGGATGCGTTTGAGCCAGATATCTTATCTCATTGTAATTCTGGCAATTTCTGACTACACCAGTCTTTTGCGAAAGTTCGGGAAAACATCTCAGCAATGACATTTTACAGCCCTCGGAGCACGCCGCTATTCGGTCAAAACGACTGTATATTTTTCTGTTTTTCTTTGATACCGCGCCGATTTTTTCGAAGTCACAATGAACAAAAGTTATCTTCTGCTGTGCCTCTGTAAAATCCAGCACAAACTCGTTGCATCCGCCATAAAAAACTTTTTCTCTTCCGCTGTGCAAAAATGATATCGCGGTGTAATAGCCGCGTATCTTTTTTTGCGTCAGTCCCATGAGTTTGACTGCCGCTCTCATTCCGAAGATGCGCGTGAAGGCGGCAAAGAAAAATCTAAAAAGCTTGTCACCCACTCTGACGGCATCGCTTTTTGACATTCCGAGATACCGAAACGGAGCGGCAGCATCCATAACTTTCACATCCGGCGGGACATCTTTTAAAAGCTCTCCGCCTTTATAGAACAAAAGAAGTGTAATATCATAGTCGGAATGTATTTCGCAAAGCAGATTTGCAAGCGCTTTCTGCACTCCGCCGATGTGCATGTTATTATTTACAATCAGTATACGCTCTCTGTTCATCTTCCGACTCCGAGTATATATTTTCGGGAAGCTTATTCCCGCCGTTTTCTTTTTTATCGATTCCGAGACGCCTTATACGAAGCCCCGCAATCAGCATAATGGGCAGGCAAACGGCTGCGAAAACCGCTGCGCCGCACAGTATCCACTGAAAATAATTTTCAATTTCAAGCGGCAATGTAATATATCTTCCCGCTGCCGTCACAATACACAGGCAGGTCACTGCGGCAATGAATTTTACAATAACCGTCCGTGTCGGAATATGCAGAAGCTTCTTTGACGAATACGTCATATAGAAAATCCCTCTGAATAGTGTCGCCGCCAAGGTTCCGACAGCCACGCCGAGAAGCGGACTCCATTTGATAAGAATACATGATACCGCTATATTTATTATCGCCTCACCGTAAGCACCCCATCTGGTCTGCTTGAGGCGGTTTGCCGCAACAGGGAGGCTCGAGCACGGAAGCACTATACAGTTAACCGCCTCAGCCAGCATAAGCACAAACGAAAAAGCCGGCTGAATATAATCCGCATCCGTTACTCCTTTTGTGTACAATCTGACAAACGGAACAATCAATATGCCTGCGCAGCTGAAAAGGCCAAACGAAACCGCAGTTATCAATGTTTTATATCTGAAATACGACTTATTGAGCCTGTCAGTCTCTCCGTTGGCTATCATCTCGCCAAACGCTGCCTCCATTCCGCCGGAAAAGGATTCGGTTATCGCCCTGATACTGCTTATCACAAGATTATAAACCGAATACACGGCAACGAGGCGCGTGTTGGCAAATAGGGTCAGCAGCACTACATCCGTATTTGTATGCAAAAAGTATGCGAGATGCTGTCCGATACCGGTCCACTTTTGTTCAAGCTTTGTTTTTTCACTCTCCGCTCTGCTCAGGCGATAATGCTTTTTGACATAGAGCATATACAACAAAGGGCGTATAACAAAAATGATGCTGCTGCCGAGCTTTACCGTCAGCAGACCGCAATCAAGCTCGGTCAAAATCAATATAGACAGCGTATTTGCTATCGTTATTCCGACAGATATAATATTGTTTACATACTGTCTTTGATCTGCCGCAATCAATGTGAGATTTGCAAGCCCGCCCATATATTTTGCAAGGGTGGACATACCGATAACAAGAACAAGGAAGAAAATATATGTTCCCGAAAAAATCGTAACATGCGCAAGCTTCGGATACAGCAAGCCGACCGCTGCACTGTAAGCCGCGAAAGCAACGGCTATATAACCAAAAAATCTCTTCACAGCATAGTAGACAGAGCTGACTCCCCGTTCGTCGCCGTGTGCAAGCGGGCCGTAAAGCATCGCTCTCGCAACGCCGCCGACTCCGCTTTCGAGCAATGTTATGTATGACAAAAACTGCGTGACCGAAACTGATATTCCATATGCTTCGGACCCGAAGGCATTGATAAAAATTCCCGGCACAACTATTCCGCAAGCCGTCATGACAAGCTGATTTATGAGCGTTGTTGCGATATTAAGTTCGGCTTTTTTCATTCTGATTTTTTTCACACGCAATCACGTACCCCTAAAATCAAAAACCAATCACTGCCACCAACAATTTCAGTTTTTCCTTTATGCTGAGTTCACGGCTTACACAATAGCGAAAGGCGCTTTTGTTGACATATTCCATCCAGTTATATGCCCTGAACTGTTTGAGTTTTCCGTGAGCCACCATTGTCTTTCGCAGCCCGTAATAAGCCGAAAGAAAGGTTCTCAGATAATACACCGCCACAGTCCTTTTGCAGGCGCAATCTGTCATATTCCATTTTTCCATATATTCATACATCAATGAAAACATTTCGTTTTCAAGTCTCGCAGAGGCTGACTTAATATCGAAACTATGAACCACACTTTCTGCCCGATAGTTATATTTATACAGATAGTCCGGGATATAATAAACAGACGCAGCGTTGGTTACGGGATAGAAAAGCTGCACCTTATCCTCGCCGTATCGTATCCCGCGAAACGCCGAGTAGTCCGTATCGTCTCCGCCAAACAAGTTTCGCCTGAACGCTTTTGACCACAAAGAATTCAAATCATTTGAAGATATCAGGCTGCGCTTGAGCGTATCTATGGGGATTCTGCATTTTTCTGTGCCGACATTTCCTATATATCTGTCCGTCTCCAAATCATCACGGACTATTCTGCCGACATAAAGAATTATATCGGCATTGCTTTCGCACGCTGCGGCATTGATAGTTTTCAGACAGTTGTGAGTCAATTCGTCATCGCTGTCGAGAAAGACCAGATAGTCCCCTTTGGAATTTGCTATACCGCACCGTCTTGCAAAAAACTGTCCCCTGTTTTCCTGATGAAACACCCTGATGCGCCCGTCTTTAGCGGCAAAGCGATCAACTAAAATACCGCTTTCATCAGTCGAACCGTCGTCGACAATAATCAGCTCCCAGTCGCCGAAGGTCTGATTCATTACTGACATCACACAGCTACCAATAAAATCCGCCGCATTATAAACAGGCACTATAACACTGAACCTCAACTACCGATTCTCCCCTTCCGTCCGGTATTCTTTTGCGCCGATACGCATTGATTTCAACGCTGTCCAAAATCCCATGCTGTCTTTATATTTTTTTCTGTGGCGAAGCAAAAACCGCACGCAAAACAGCTCCCAAAATCGCGGATAAAGCCGCGCATACAAAGCCCCTCTGTCAAAAAAATACTTTTCGTTGTAACCGTTAAACCACGTAGAGACCGCCTGCTGATCTATTTCGGCGAGCGCATAAGGAACGGCATAAATTTTTAATCCCCTGTCAAGACAATCCTTGAGAAATATTGTATCTTCGCCCGCGCCGTATCCGCTTCCGCCGCCGAACTCCGTGCTGAAGCTTATTCCGGAATCGATTATGCTTTGGCGGCGTATCGCCATGCGCGCAGCTCCGTATTTTGCATAGTTATATTTATGTATTCTCTTCTTCCTCCGATTCACATAGCGCCTCGGGTATTTTTCGATAAGATTAAAGATGAGAACATCTCCGTCATAACATTCCGCAAACGCCTTCTGAACGATTTCGGGATATCCGTCCAGAAACGTCATATCGTCATCGGCAAAAACACAGATATCAGCTTGAGAGTTTTTCAAAACGATATTTCTGTTTTTTCCGATGCCGCGATCCGCCGTATTATAAAACACGGTTTTTCTGCCGTTTTCATAAAAGCTCCAAACCGAATTTTCAGCGCACTGATTTCCGACTATCGCATCGGTCTGGACATTCATTTCCCGAACAACAGCATCGCTGTTACGGTCAACCGTAACTATCAAAGTTTCAATACTCATAAAATAAAAACCTCAAGCGGGACTTCCGAAAATCGCGGAAGTCCCGCAGAAATCATAGCAGAAGCTGTATCTTATCAGCCCGCCATTTTGCCGTCCTTGCCGAAGTAATGCATTCCGCCGGCAATTCCGTACGGGTTATCTCCAACCCACATATCAGCATCCTTATACATCATTCCGCTGTAGGTATTGAAGATATAATAATCGTCGCCTATTTTTGTAAAGCCCTTGGCGCGCTCGCCGGCGCTGAAATAGAAAGTCTTTCCGTCGCACTCAACAAAGCCGTCGGTTATGAGCTTTCCGTCGCCGCCGAATCTGTACCAACCGACACCGCCCTTGAGCTCGCTGTTATACAGATAGAATGCCTTATCGGTTGCAATCTCCTTGTTGCCCTGGACATAGTAGTAGTCGCCGTCAAGCTCATAGAGTCCCTCGGAGACCTTAGTGCCGTCGACTGTGAAATAGAGCTTTCCGTTTTCACTGACTATCTTCTTCTCGCCGTTTTCAAGATCCGGAACAAACATCTTTCCGTCCTTGCCGAAATAATGTATTCCGCCCTCGATGCCGTACGGGTTATCACCGACCCACATGTTGGCGTCTTTGTACATTCTTCCTGTGCCGGCATTAAAGATATAATAATCGTCGCCTATCTTTTTAAAGCCCTTGGCGTGATTATAATTTTCAAAGTAATATGTTTCGCCGTCGATATCGGCAAATCCGTTTGCAACTATGAAGCCGTCATCGCCGCACCAGTATTTTCCGGTCTCCAGTTTGCAGCCTCTGGTTGCTGTGCTTGAGTCAACATAGCAGCCCATATTGACATTGACCTTGCCGAGAGTCGCGGTGAAAATTATTCCGCCGTCAGTTTTGATGAGTCCGTAAAAGACCTTTCCGTTCTCATCACAGTAGTAAAGCTCACCGTGATAGTCAATAAATCCGTTGCACAGTCCGGTCATAAGTCCGGTTTTCTCATCGAAATGATACCATGTAACATCCTTGACATTTGTGGTAACGGTATGGTCGTTTCCGTAAGCGACATAGCCATTGACATCGAGCCAATATGTACCCTCTTCAAGGGTAACAAATCTGCGATACACCGACTCGCCGGCAACAAAATACTTTGTTCCTCTTTCGTCTGTGCGGAATGCGCCTCTGACCATAACGCCCTCATCATTGAAGGTGTAGGTAAGTCCCTTTATGGTGCGCACACCCGTGTACATTGTGTAATCGACAGGATCAAAATAATAGAAATATGATTCGCCGTCGGACGCTTCAATAGACTGCCATCCGGAAACAAGCTCTCCGAAACGGGCGTAATAGTGCTCGCCCTCATATTCAAACAGTCCTGTCAGCTTATCGGTGCAGTGACCCTGAGTACCGAGATCATACCAATACTCTCCGGTCTCACCTTCAACATGGCTGGGAAGCTTCTGGATACCGGTCAAGGTGTTGCCGTTGCGGTAGAAAGACCAGAGACCGTTTTCTCTTGCCCAACCGTCCTTGCTTTTCTTCACGAAAACAAACTTATCGGAAAAGCTGTCTGCCGTATCCATGAAATGAGCACCGTAGTCGCCGTTGATGTTTGCACTGTTGTCATAGGGATACAGTCCGTATTTTTGCTGATACTCTTCCTGCTGAGCAAGTGTCTTAAGAACATGGAAATGTGCATAGATATCGTAGTCAAGCTGTCCGTTGAGTGTAAAGTCAAGCTTCCCGTCCTCAGACCATGCAGCACCGTCCTTAGGTATAAATTTAAGTCCGGTAAGAACGCAGAGCGGATTTGCGGTTGTCGGATTTATTGGCTCGGACTGCTCTTTAAAGTTACATACTATAGTAAGCTTGTTGCCCTCAACCTTAGCGGAGGTAAGAGTGAAATACTCGTTTGCAAGTCTGAGCTTTGAGGTATCCACAGTAAAGCCTTCCGGAACAGTTATGCTTATTGAAACGGTAGTCAGCGGGCTTATACGCTCGGCCAACTGAAGCAGGAAATCCCATGCCGTTCGGCCTTCCTGATCTCCTCCCGGGAGCATATATAACAGCCCCGTGAGCTTCTCCGGTATAGATACCTTTGACATATCGACTGCAAATGTATATGATATTTCTGACTGGGTGTTAGAATCTATCGCATAATATGCATTTTCAGTTTCGTTATAGTAAGAATTTGAAACATTGCGTTTCCATGCCACCAGAGCGCTTCCGCCGGTAGCCTCCGAAAAATCGAAGCTCGCCTCGTCTTCGCTATAAAGGTAAACCGTGAGCTTGGCAGCTATGCTGAGAGCCTTATTTATTCCGGCAGTTTGAGCCTGAATAGCAGCCTCTTCTTTCGTGTAGCCCTTTGACAATGCCTCCTGGTATACTCTTGCGTACTCGCTGTTTATCGCATTCTGAAATTCGGGAAGCTTGCTTTTCAGCACCGCGCCGATGGTCAGTGTGCGCAAAGTGCTGTCTTCCTTAGGAGTAAAATTAAAGCCGTTAACGGTGCCGGCTTCAGGATAATCGAAGACCAGCTCCGTTTTTGTCGTGTTGACGCTTCCGCCTTCAACCTGACCGATAGACACAAGCGTTATTTTTACAAAGCCAAACTGAACGTCACCGGGATTTATCTTAACAACATTTCCGTTATAAGACGCCTCAAGCGGAAGCTCCTCGGCTTTTCCGAATATAGCATTTACGCTCTCTCTTTTAAATTTAAGATCTGTCGGTTCAACAACATGTAAGGTTTTCGAGCCGAGAACCGTTCCGTCCTGCGCCACAAGCTGTATTTTCACATCACCGAGATTTTTTGCAGTGAACGTGCCGCCGGCAGATATAGTTCCTATGCTCTCATCCGAGATTTTAAGAGTTGCGCCTTCCGGGATGGAAATCGCCCCGCCGGTAGCAGTAACGCCCCTGACATCGATGTCAAGCTCGGTTCCGACTGTAAGATAATCATAATCTGCCGAAACTACCGCATGATCAAATACATTTGACGGCTTTGCGGTGGAAACCACCAGCAGCGACGAGCTAACCGATCTCTCATATCCGTCAGAAGGTCTGTTAACAACAGATACATTTTCGGCGCCCTCCGATTTTGCGGCAAAGGTCGTTGATCCGCCGCCGTCAAGGTTGACCGCCACAACGCAGCCTGCATCGTACATTATCTGGGCTATCTCAACGAAGCTGCCGCCCGCCGAGAACGGCTCCTGGCGTCCGTCGAGCGTCATAAGCACTATCTGACCGTCATAGGTAATGCCGACACAGGTACGGGGTGCTCGGCTTGAGTAGTAGTTGTTGCCGGCTTCAGGTACTATTTTTCCGTCTTTGACGAGATATACATCTGCGCCGACCGCATCCTGTATATTACCGCTGTTGGCATTCCACTCTTTTCTTCCGCCTATTATCGGTGTACCGTCCTTAAGAATACCGAAGAAGTTCTCGCTGCCAAGATCATGGTATACAACACCCTCCATAATCAAAGCACCGTGCGATACGCCATTGCTCATGTCATAGAAGTCCGCATTTACACCCACAACCGCATTATAGTTTTCGATGTAATTATCGGGATCGTCGGGGTTTGAATGCCTTTTCTGCGCCGCATTCACCTGGTCGCTGACACGAGACATCTTCCATCCGGCAGCCGGATTGTTGTCGTTGTAATTCGCATGGACACTAACGTCGCCTCTCGTAATATCCGCTGTGGCAAGATAATAAACAAGCTGTTTGTTATCTTTGGATGTTGCGTATTTTATCTCCTGCGTAACTCCGGGAGCAATGTTAGACTTTTTGCTGGAGAAGACCTTGTAATAAGAGTTGCTGAGCAGATCCTTTGCCGTCTCGTAAAGATAATCTGCAAAAGCATAGCAGCAGGCCTTTCTTATATCCGGATTAACTCCGTTGGGGAGATATGTTCCCTCGAGAGTCCTCACGCCCTCGTTGGCACAATACGTCTCATAAACGGCGTCTCTGATATCATCCTTCTGAGACGCGCCGTCAAATCTGTTGTCGAGGAAGAACTTGGCGCGAAGTCCGTCATTGAGATTCTTCGTGAAATAGTTTTTCATCACGGAACTTATCGAGCCGTTTAAGCTAAGCTTTCTGAGAATATAGAAAGCATCAAGATCTCCGTACAGATCGAGAATACCGAAAGAATGAACCTCCGGATCGGGATGATCGTAAAGGAAATATCTATCGTTTTTCGTACGTATTTCCTCGGCCATCTCTTCAACCGTACCGCTTATTCCCGCATTGGTGGTGAGCTGAACAAGGTCGCATATATCGCCCGCCCAGCTGCCGAGATCTGCGGTTTTTTGGTTTCCGGTATGATATGCCATATCCATTGCGCCGAACATATGCGCAAATTCAACCTCGTCACCGTTCGGCAGGGTGAACTTATCGAGGCTGCGAAGCTTTGCGGCAAATGTGCCGTTGGCTTCATCCTGCTGTGCAACGAAGTTAACGAACGCAGTGTTTTCCGGGCCACAGAACGTAGTCCATGTGCCTGAGGTATATTTTTCCACTCCGCTGCGAACATAGTTGATTACAAGTGCCGCAGTATCCTCATTGGGATGCTCGCTGACATACTCGTTGGCATAGTTTTCCAGACAAGTCAGATCGGTTATGAACTCATCATAGCTGTTGACCGTGTTTCCGCTGTCTGCCAGAACAGATGCAGGGAAAATACCGGCAAGCATGATTATCGCCAAAATAAGCGATATAACTTTTGCCGCATGTGATTTTTGCATTTTATCATTCCTTTCCCTTTTTATGAACAGTATTTTTTTCAAACGCTCCTCCCGCATTCGCACCCATAAGTCAGACCCGCAAATGCGGAGGAGCATTTATTTATAGAGCTAAATTCAGATTTCAGGCGTCTGCCATTTTTCCGTCTTCGCCGAAATAGTGAAGTCCGCCCTTTATACCGTAATCGTTGCTGCCGACCCACATGTTGGCGTTCTTATACATCTTGCCGCTGTAGGTGTTGAAGATATAATAGTCATCGCCTATTTTGGTGAAGCCCTTGGCTCGGATACCGTCGGTGAAATAGAAGGTAAATCCGCCGCAATCGGCAAAGCCGTTCTTTATGAGCTTGCCGTCGGCACCGAATCTGTACCAACCGGTTCCGTCAAGCAGCTCGGTAGTCGCATAAATTTCTTTATCTACCGCAAGTACTCCGTATGCCTGCGCATAGTAGTATTCACCGTCAATCTCATAGAGACCCTCGGGCGCCGTCGACTTGTCTATCATGAGATAGAGCTTGCCGTCTTTTTCAACTATTTCCCTGGCTCCGTTTTCAACATCCTGAACAAGCATCTTGCCGTCAGAACCGAAATAGTGAAGTCCTGCCTCGATGCCGTACTCGTTGCCGCCGACCCACAGTTCGATGTCCTTATACATCTTTCCGCTGGCGGCGTTGAAGAAGTAATAATTGTCGCCTATCTTCGTGAAGCCCTTTGCAAGTGTTCCGTTATCGTAATAGTAGGTAAATCCACCGTACTCGACAAAGCCGTCTATGCTCATTTTTCCGTCGGCATCGAAATTGTAGAGTCCTGCTTCTACCGGATAATTATTCGTTTTTGTTATCCAGTAGCTGCGGCCTCTGATTATCTCGGCAGTCGATGTTCTTGCATAATAGTAGCTTCCGTCAACCATTATGAGTCCCTCGCCGACCTTGACGCCGTCGATATAGTAGAACTTCGAACCGTCTCCGTCGCAGATGCCGTTCTTTGAGGTGTCCTCATCATGCTCGATAATTCCGTCGGCATCAAACTTGTAGTTATAGCAGGGAAGCGGAAGACCGTTGTTCTTTTCGACCTTATACATGCCGTCCTTTACAGCCTTGCTGTCCTCGCCGAAATAATAATAATGATAATGAGGTGCGGCATCCGTGCCGACATTGATTCTGATAAGTCCGGGGAACTCAACATTCACGCCGTCCTTTATCCAATAGGTATCATTGCCCTCAACACAGAGTCCGTTCTTACCTATCGCTGTAAACTGCGCCGTATATGTCACATCTTCGGTTGCCTCGGATATCTCCGGAGTCCATCCGCTGAATTCGTAGGTGTAGCGCGAAGTTTCGGCCTTTGAAGGAGTCGCACCCGTGTATTCGGGCTTCTCGCCTTTTTTGCAGGCCTCCGTTTTTACTGTTTCACCTTCAACTACCCAGCTGACGATTACGCCGCCTTTCGGTATAACTTCACCCTTTTTAATAAGAACACCGCACTCAGCGCAATATGTGTCGCCGGTATAGCCATCCTCGGTCAGCGTCGCTTCTTTTGCGTTGCGAATCTCTTCGGTATGACCCTTTGCGGGCACAACCACTTGTGCAACAAGGACCATATTGCAGACTGAGCAGTGCTTGCCCTCGGTCACTCCGGGTTCGGTGCAGGTCGGTGCTTTTGCAGCGTCGATAACCTCGGTATGTCCCTTGGCGGGAATAACTTCCTGTGCAGAAAGAACCTTATTACAGACCGAGCAATGCTTACCCTCAGTCAGTCCGGTTGCGGTGCAAGTCGGTGCTTTTGCAGCGTCGATAACCTCGGTGTGACCCTTGGCGGGAATTTCTTTCTGCGCAACTAAAATCTCGTTGCAAGCCGAACAATGGCTGCCCTCGGTTTTTCCGGGCTCGGTGCAGGTCGGTTCTATAGCAGGATCGATAACTTCCGTATGTCCCTTGGCAGGAATCTCTTTCATTCCGGAAAGTATTGCTCCGCACTTCAAGCATGTTTCGCCGGCCTCGCGTCCGGGGTCGGTGCAGGTAGCATCTTTTTTCTCATGTTCAACAGGCTCATGACCTGTTGCCGATATTGCCTCGGTTTTGGTCTTTTGACACACCATGCAAGTGTATGTCTTGACACCCGCCCCTGTGCAGGTGGGCTCTGTTGAAACAGTTCCGTTATTCCACTGATGTCCTTTTGCCGGAGTTACTTCCTGCTTAACAAGAACCGTATTGCAGACTGAGCAGTGCTTGCCCTCGGTCAGTCCTGTTTTCTCGCAGGTTGCCGCAACAGCAGCATCGATAACCTCGGTATGTCCCTTGGCGGGAATAGCCGTGCCGGTGCCTATTTTCTCGCCGCAATCCTTGCAGTAGGTGTCGCCGGTGTAGCCGGGCTCGGTGCAGGTTGCGCCCTTAGCGTTGCTGATTTCGGTATTTTTATGATCGCAGGGCTTGGCAGTTTCCCACACACCGCTGACATAGTTGATGGTATCGCCGGCCTTGGCGGTCTTCGTTTCGGTGTAGAAGCCGTCGGCGTTGTGCAACTTGGCGGCGGTGATGGGGATGGTCACTGCATTATTCCCGTTCGCATTATACTGATAGGTCGCGGTTTCCGTGCCAGGTGTACCCTGCTGAACATATTTGCCGGTTCCGTTGCTGGAGCAGATGTCTGCGCCGCCCTTGGTGGTGTAGATAGCACCGATAGCCGTCAGGCTGCCGTTTACATCCACCTTGGCATCCTTCAGATCCGCATTGGTACGGGTATAGGCTTTGCCGGGAGCATAGGCAACAGACTTGAACTTGCAAGGACCCCAGACAAAGTTATCGGAGTTCCATTCGTCGCCGTCATAAACGTAGACATTCTTACCATTGGAGACCGTCAAGTCAGCACCCTCAGCAATGCTCACTTCGACACCTGCCAACAGTGCGGTATCCTGGTTGATGGTGACCTTTCCAGACTGAATGTTAATAGAGATGTTGTTGGTGATGGGGAGTACATAGCTTGCGGAGTCAACACTCATGCCCGCCAACTTCAGAGAAAGGGTGTTCAGTTCCGCCTTGCCGTTCACAGTCAGAAGCAGACGATCCGTCTTTTCATCGTAGTCTTTGGTGAAGCTGCCGGAGGTTACTTTGAACATGCCGTTGTTACCAATAAAATTGATGGAGGTGGTATATGTGGTACTCATTGCATAAACGCCGCTGAAAACCTTCTCGTTGGCGCCCGCATTAAGAGTCAAGGGAACTTCAATGTTCTGAACGAAATACTGAGAGAATGGAAAAACATTATGGTGCATGTTAGAGGAAGCACTACCGCCGCGGAAGTCTGCGATTTGATAGAACTCATATACGGTTGCGCCGGATTCTGCCAGCACAGAACCGCTGCCGGAGATAAAGCCCCATGCATAGAGATTTCCGCCGTTCTTCACCGTGATAGAGCTGTTATCCGCCATTTTAATATAGCCATAATCGCCCACAGGACGACCCTGCTGACCGCCGCCAGCTGCAAAATATCTGCCGCCCAGGCTGATGGCACCGTTGACGGTGATGGAAGTACCTTCGCTCATCGTCAGCGTCCGGAATGCCTTAGACGCCGGTGTTGTGCGGATTGCCGCAGGAGAATCTGTATATAGCGTTCCTGCTGCATCAAAGGGAATCAACAGAGTAATGCCCGACGGAATGGTATAAGTACCGCTGATTGAGCCATCGGTAGCCAAGGTGATCTTGGACTGACCGTTTTTCTGTGCGTAAGTAACCGCCTCGTTCAGATCTGCAAAACGCTGACCGCCAGTCTCAAAAAGCGCAGCGGTTTTGATTGCAAATTTTGCTGTGATTGTGCAGTCGCTTTCAATATTCAGAGCAGTGCTTGCGGCAGTTGCTATGCACTTGCCGGTGGTCAGATTGTACCAGCCAAGGAACTGATAGCCCGCCGCTGGGGTCGCCGCCAGCTGATAGGCGGTCATGGAGCTTTGCGTGTTGGTGTAGGCCTCGGTGATGGCCTTGCCGTCCACGGTATAGGAGCCGTTCTCGGCGGGCTGGAAGGTCACGGTGGCGGTCACGTTGGACACCAGCGTCACATTGGTCATGGTGATCTTGGTGGCGGCGCTGGTGCTACCGGACTTGATGTAGACCTTGATGCTGGCGTTGGGTGCCAGCTCCTTGGAGAACTTGCCGCCCGCCTTGACCGCCGTTCCGTCCACCTGAATGGTGCCGCTGTTCTGTTCAATAGCATAGTCGAAGGACAGCGTCGCCGTTGTGTTCTTGTTGTTGGTGATGGTCAGCGTGGAGCTATAATGTGTGTCGCCGCAGGTTCCGCCTAAGCCCGTAACCGAGCCGACAATTTGCGTACCATTTGCGCTCCACGCATTGTCCGCATCACCTGTGAAGCTCAAGCCGATATTTTCATCGCTTAGTCCGGCAACCGTGCCGGATGTTGCCGCAGCAGACGGCAGCGTGACGGACGGCAGAAAAGCCATTATTGTGAGAGCTACAAGGAGCAGCGCCACAAATCTTTCGGTAATTCTTCCTTTCATTTCTTTATCTTCTTCCTTTCGTTTTTATACTTCTTGCCCTTTATATTCAATTCGACATAAATACTTATGCCGATTATTAAGGATAAGGTTGCCCACATATGCGACAAATGGAAAAGAGTGTCCGTTTGCGCTTGGCGGAAAAACTCGATGATAAAACGGAATATTCCGTAGCTCATCATATAAAGGGGGTAGGCCTTTCCGCCCATCCTGCCTTTTACTATGCGCGGGCAGACAATCGCAAGCAAAACGACATAAAAAATCAGTTCCGCCTCCCTCGTCGGGAATCGCGTTCCGTCAAGGCCCGGAATCGGAAGTCCGAGGCAACATCCGGAAATAACGCAGTTTACTCGCGCGCACATGACAGTGAAAATCATACAGGGAGTAAAAATGTCGAATACTTCACGCATCGGGCGCTTCGAGATTTTTGCGCCCAGCCAGTATGCCAATGGCATGAAAAACACTCCGCCGAACAGACTCATATTGCCAAAAGTCTCTTTATTGAACCCGTTCTCGAGAAAGGCAAACGCCGTTACCGTGAACACTCCGTAGATCGTGTGAAATATCGCGAGCGGTATTGCCGCATACCATGCCATGTTAAGTCGCTTTCGCAGAACAATAAGCCATACCGAGGTGAATGCCGTACCTGCTGATAATAGAATCAGCAGCGGTATTTTATCCTGCAATAGAATCACCTACCCCTTCGACTTTTTTTCTTAGATAATGCTGCATTTTCTTCTAAACAAAAAGCTAAATATAATAAATTCAAGAGAAGAACCACAACGCCTATAAAAACAACAAAATTCGAAAATTTCATATAATAAAGCCACGCGAACAAATCGCCAAAAAGCTTTGTAATCGCAATTGGGATTCTCCCATGAGAAGAAATCTTTTTTACACAAGCTAAAAATTCAACAGCCATAATACAATCTATCACGAACGCAATAATTAACTGTCCATTAAAGCCGGGAAGTCGAAACATCATATAAAATAAAGCTATAAAACCAGGAAGCAACAATAGATAAAGCACTATGCGGATGTTTTTCTTTTTGCTTATTATCAGATAGCGCACATTTTGTATATAAATCACAATATCGATGACCGTCCAAACCAAACAGCCGAAGTTAAGTTTTTGTGATATCGCCCACTGATAAATCAACGAATTGATTTCCCATGCAAAATTCAAAGTCCCGGCCAATAGCGGCATAAAAACAACTGGCATCTTCCGGTACCTAAGTCCAAAACCTATAATAAGCGCATATGTCAATGTCCATAAAATAATCTGCAGAATATCAAACATTACATCAAAATCCCATTTTCAACTCATCTTCCGAAAATCGCGCTCTTATTACCTTTGCGGGCACACCTCCGACGACGGTATAGCGCGGAACATCCTTCGTCACAACGCTGCCGGCCGCGATAATGCACCCGTTTCCGATATGCACGCCCGGCAAAATTATAACGCGGTCGCCTATCCATACATCGTCTCCGATATAAACCGGCTTTTCGTCCTCGAAGCCTTGCTTCATCATCGGTACATCCGTTCTGTCAAACCTGTGATTCCTTGTAATGACAGTAACATCCGTGCCCATCATAACAAAAGCGCCTATGTGACATTCGCCGTATATCTTTGCGTTGATGCCTATGCCCGAATAATCGCCGAGCGTGACCTTTTGAGAAAAGACCGCGTCTTTCTCTATGTTCACCCCAACGCCGCAGTTTTCAAGCATTAGCTTTCCGCAAAATCTGCGCCATGCCGTCTGTCCGAGCTTTGCGCCGCTATACGACGGAGGAAGCTTTTGGGCAAATGTGTAATAAATCAAAGCGCCTATTTTTCGTTTTATTTTTTTGCTCATGCTGCTTTTCATTGCGTTCTCTCAAAGCCTTTCATGTTATTGAGCTGGTCGATTATATCGTTTACGCACGACTGCATGAGATTAAGCTGTTCGACATCCTCATCTGACCACGACGGATCGGCCTTTATCTCGCTGATATTCAGCCGCACATCAAGCATTTTTCCATGCTTGTCCGGTGCGCTGCCCAGGAGATAATCCCCTTTGCTCCCGCCGACGATAAGCTCAAACAGGAGAACACGGCTATTCCCGACGGTTCCGTAGAACCCCGCACGGTAGACATTATTGTCGGTGGTTTCCTCAATATCTATCTTCTGCACAACCTCCGACGGAAGAGTGAAGTTACCAACCGGCGTTGATATTGCAGCCACGGAAGTGTCATCCGGAGCTTCTCTGTTTTTGATCATAACCACCGCAACAACCACAATGGCAACAACAGCGGCAAGAGACACTGCCAGAACCGCTATCAGCTTCTTTTTATTGACCGATTTTGTTTTCTGTTCCATATTTTTCCTCAATTCATTTGGCTATCTGATGCTTCTTGTGTATACATCTATTTTCATTTTTTGCTGTTCGTCAAGATACTCCTTGTAAGAGCGCTCGGTGTCTATGATTGCGGCGTGCTCCTTGCGCTTTCTTTCCTCGGGCGTCGGTATTCTCAGATAATCGCCGTAAAGCTCGGTCAGCAGTTCTTCGTAGTGACTCGACACGGGAAATTGAGTATCCGCAAATGGTACCCGCACTGTTTTTTCAAACCATTCTCGCGGGAAAACGCTTTTTTCATATTTTTTGCTTGCCGCAAAAAACGAATGTACCATATCAGAGCCGCTGTCTTTACTTCGCACACAGAATCGCCTGAACGGCTCAAGCGGAAGCAGGCGGCAAAATTGCATAAAACATTTTTTCGCAATGCTGTCAGTCTCGTATCCGCGGGCATACAGCGCCTTTGCAATTACTATTTTTGAAGCCAAAAACTGAAGCTTTCTGACTGTTTTGTTATTCGCCAGGTTGTCACACGGAAAAATGTCTATATATACGCCCTGATGAATTTCGGGGTCTTTCGGATGATATTTCTCTATGCACGCCGTATTATTGAGCCGCAGCTTTGAGAACTGCATTGGCCAATGTGGGCTGAACTCCCGCTGAACAAAGTACTTCCCGGTATCAAAATCTTTTGCCGCACATTCAAAAAAAAGTTCATAATCTGGCCGCATCATAATGACATCTGCATCATCATCCCATGGGATAAAGCCGCGATGTCTGACTGCGCCGAGCGCCGTGCCCGCAAAAAGCATATAGCGAATACCATGCTTTTCGCACACTGCGTCAAAATCTTTAAGCATAGAAAGAAGTACTTTTTGGTGCTCGCTGAGTTCATTAAGCTGTATCAAGTCATTCATTTTTCACAGCCTCTTATGTTTTATAAATCCGTTAAAAGCATACGCCGCAAAAACCCTTACAGACTTTCCTAAGGATAATTTTTCTATTTCTCGGTAAATCAGCCACCTGTTTCTTGCGGATTTCAATTTATCGTTTGAGCGGGAACCATCTACAATGCGGTAATCAACAAGTACGTCTGTGCTTGCAGCAGCTATATACCCCGATTTTAAGAGTTCAAGCCAAAGAACATAGTCTTCATGATAATGCTCTGTAGAAAAGTGATGATGAATCAGGATAGGGCTGCGCATAAATACAGTAGAGCATCCTATTACATTTTTTCTAAGCATATCATCATATGATGTTCTCTCCGGAACAATAAAATCCGACAAATGCTCTCCGTTTTTATCCATCAAAGAGTATGAGCAATATATAATATCTGCGCCCGTATTTTCCGCTGCGACAAGCTGTTTTTCAAGCTTGTCTTTATGCCAAATATCGTCGCTGTCAAGCAACGCTACCCAACTGCCTTTTGCAAGAGCCATCCCTTTGTTGCGAGTCAGAGCAACACCGATATTTTTAGGGTTGCTGTATAGAGTTATTCTCGGGTCAAGGTCCGAAAAGCACCTTGCTTTGTCTGCTGTGCTGTCCGTTGAACAGTCGTCCAAAATCAGAAGCTCCCAATTTGTATATGTCTGCGCCATCACCGACTGCACCGCTTCCGATATGTACTCTTCGGCGTTATACGCAGGCATAATAACAGAGACAAGCGGTTGCTTCTGTTCTACTCCGGATTGTTCATTCACTTTCATTTAGCCTTTTTCTCCAAAATCTTTCTGCATTTTACCCAATCCTTATATCCCGTTTCGAGCATATGCATATCGCTGCCGAGATATTTAACATATCCTTTTTTTATCCAGGATATATACCATTTTCGCCGCAGAGGATTCTTGAAGCACTCGACATTCAGCTGCAGCGGAATCCCCTCGCCTATCAGCCTTTCTATATCTTCCGACGGGTATCTGTCGGCATGGGCGATGACTATCCGTATATCATCACGGTCGTTGAGGCGTTCGACCGTCTCCCATACCAGATCGGGCCATTTGTAGAACGGCAGCTCGAGCAGCAGTTCATTTGTCCCCTGCCGACACAGGCGATCAAGTCCGCTGAGCTGATCCATTCCGTCACAGATCAGCACTTCAGCGCCGAGAATTATCTCTGGCGCGCCATCCGGCAGATTTGCTTTCAAGGCTTCGTAGGTTCTTTGCCGCCTCGCAAGAAATGATTCCACACTCTCCTTGTGCGGATAAAAATGTGGGGTCGCGCATATGGTTTTTATTCCCACGCTTTTAGCCATTTCTATCTGTTTTAGCGATGTTTTTATTCCGTCGCTTCCATGATCGCACCCGGGAAGTATATGGGAATGATAATCAAATGTAAAATCCATTGCAATATCACTCAATTCGTGCTATTTGTACCGTCACTGTATGAATATTTGTAGCCGTACTTGTGTCCGTATTTATACCCGTACTTATAGCCGTACTTGTAACCGTACTTATCGCTGTATCTGTATTTATAGGAGTATTTAAGCGATTTCATATTCATATCGTTGACTACCACTCCGCACAGGTTTCCGCCTGCGCGATCAACCGCTTCAAGAGCCATGCTCAATTCATCGGTTGTGGTCGAGCCCGACTTTGCAACAACCACAACGCCGTCCACGAATGTTGAGATTATCTGCGCATCCGCAACCGTATTTATAGGCGGAGTGTCAATAATTATGTAATCATAAGTCTTGGTGCAGCGCTTGATAAACTGCTTCATTATATCCGAAGCAAGAAGTTCAGATGGATTGGGCGGTATCGTGCCGGTGCACACTATCGACAATGGCAGATTTTCTACCTTTACAAGTTCAAGCGGACCCATACCAGCAAGGAAATCGCAAAGACCCGTTGATATATCAACTTTCCAAAGTCTGCGCTGAGTCGGCTTACGCATATCTGCGTCGATGAGCAGCGTCTTTTTGCCGAGCATCGCATAGCTTATCGCAATATTTGCCGCCGTAAGACTCTTTCCTTCCGAGGGATTCGCGCTCGTTATCGCAAAGACCTTGCACGGACCTTCTTTGTCGGCCTTCATGCAAAACATCAGGCTGGTTCGAAGCTTTACATATGCCTCTTTTATTGCAAAGGGGCTATCGTTGTTTATGAGCCTTTTCCTGTTGACTGAAACAGTATCAGTCGTCGTTTTTTTTCGATTTATCATCTTTATCTTTCTTATTTTCACAGCGTATCACCCCTCCTTTCGTAAGTTTCCAATAAGTATGTTCATCACCGGACACGTCTATCTCGGGTATCTGACCCAAAACAGTTACGCCGGATATACTTTCTATATCCTCCGGCAGATATATCGTTGTATCCGAAAGCATCTTAAGTATAAGCGCGACCGCCATTCCGACGACGCCGATGAGAAAACCTATTGCGGTATCAAAGACGGTTCTCGGCGAGGATTTTTCCGAAGCGACCTCCGGTCGGTCAACAACTTCAACTCCGCCCGCCTTGGTTATTCTGACTATTTCGGTCGGCGCAACATTTGCAAATGATTTTCCTACATCGCAGGCAAATTCCGCGCTGTTGGATTTGATAACAACCTCGAGCAGCTGCGTATCGGAAACGACTGAAACATCAATCATCTCACTGAGATCTTTTCTGCTCAAGTCCGATTTGTCTCCGAGATCCTTTAGCACCGCGTCGAGCACCGAGTTGCTTTCAAGTATCTTGGAATATGTCGTTGCAAGACTCTCTGCGGCCTGAAGATCACTGTTGTTTATCGTGCTCGCATGATTTGATTTGTCGGCATTGTTATATACATAGAAGCTCACCCTCGACTCATATGTCGGAGCAATAAGAAATGTCGTAATTAGCCAAACTATGAGCGCACAGGCAAAGCCGGAAATGAGCAGCCAATAAAACTTGCCCAGCAGCAACCGTGCCACGCTCCATAATGTTATCTCGTTATTGTCCGTCACACCGGACGGAGTTTTAGTTTTCACCATATTCGCGATCTATCCTCCAATTTCTATTTCTATCTCGCGCCATCATGTGTAAACACGAGTTTCACTGTTTTTAATATGCATTTTATATCAAGCAGTATTGAACGCGACCCCATATACTCGATATCATAATCAAGCTTTGACTGTGGGTCGAGCTCATATCCGCCATTTACCTGTGCAAGTCCGGTCAGCCCGGGCTTAACCGCAAGACGATCCCGAAAATTGGGGATATCGCGTTCAAACTCCAAGTAAAAAAACTCTCTCTCCGGACGCGGTCCGACCAAACTCATATCACCCACAAGTATGTTCCACATCTGCGGCAACTCATCTATACGCGTCTTTCTCAGGAATCTTCCTACGCGTGTAGCTCTTTGGTCGCTCGCTATCGCCCACTGCGGTCCGTCTTTTTCAGCGTCGATATACATTGAACGGAATTTGTACATCATAAACGGCTTTTCGTCTTTTCCGAGGCGTTCTTGCTTAAATAACACCGGACCTTTTGAATCAAGCTTTATTGCAATCGCAATTATTGGCATAAATAAAAATAATAAAACGAGACCTACAACAATAGCAAATACTATGTCGAAGGCTCGTTTAAAAAACAAATATGCTTTGCCTCCCGAGACCTTTACAATCTCAGGGTCGGTTCCTTTTAAGATTTTGAAATCATAGGTTTCCTCTATGTTCGATAAATACTGTGCGTTTCCCGTTTCCATAGCAACCACATACCGAAAAGCCCTCCGCTTTTCAGTATTCCCGGTCTCCTCTCTTCCTGTTTTCCCCACAAATCTCCTATACGACACCCGAGTGGCATCATAGCTGTCAAACAGCTCATAAAAAATATAAAAAAAACGAATGAGAACACCCGTTTTATACACAATACTTGTCCGTTTTCGTAGAGTTATCTCATCAAATAAAGCTTTGATTCGATTTTAGAAGCCGATTGTTGAAAGTTTGTCCATATTCTCTTTTTTCATCTTCGATGAGGAGTGAACATACCTGTTGAGCGTTATTTTAACATCTGAGTGGCCGAGAATTTCACTCAATGATTTTATTTCAAAGCCAACTTCAACACATCGTGTCGCAAAAGTGTGACGTAATGTGTGAAACGTGACCCCGCTTATTCCGCAATCCCTTGTGTACTTTGAGAACCGATACTGCAAATTTCTGGGTTCCATAAAATGCATGCTGCTCCCGGTCAAGACATATGCCCCAGGCGATCCTATTCTCATTGCTGTGCACAATTCACGCACATTATCAGTCATTGGTATCCATCTGTCGGAAGAGTCGCTTTTCGGAGAACTTATCAGAACCTCTGTTTTATTTCCGATGTCTGAATCGGCTTTTTGAAGTCGCTGCATGGTATGACATATATGTATCACACCGTTTTCTATTGATATTTCACCCCATTTCAGCGCACATATTTCGCCGATCCTAAGTCCGGTATACATAGCGAGTATGACCCCGAATTTGCAGTTGTCGATATCAACTGTCAAATATTCAACCAGCCTTTTCTGCTCCTCGGCGGTGAGGACTCTTATGTCTCTTTTGGGACGCTTCGGGTATGTTATGTTTACCGGCGGGAGATCACGCTTATAAAAAAGTCTAATGTGTTTCATCACAGAATTTAAAACAAGCAGTATATCTTTTACAGTCTTGGGAGAAAGCGGGTTATTGTTCTTTGATCCCGATTCCAAAAGCGTGTTTCCGAATTTCATAATAACAAGGTCATTTATTTCTTCCGGATGCATCTCACCCAAAAAAGGTAAGATGTAGTTATTAACAATATTGAAATATTTAATGTATGTCGAGTCTTTTATCCTTGTTTTTATTACCGAAAGCCAGTCTTTGCAGTAATATTCAAGCGTTTTTTCATGTGATTGAGCGTTTACGACAGTTACTTTTACCCGTAGATTTTTGCTGTCTCTGTGCCCGGCAGGATTTAAGTTAGCAGGGGGCAAACACCTTTTGATTTGTCTTGCAGTAATTACGGCCTTTTGCTTCTTTGCTGACATAAAAATTACCTCCAATGTCATTTGTTTTGACTATTTGCAAAAATAAATGTTGTGTATATTCGGGACAAGCATCAAAAAACGTTGATATTACGCTATTTTTCTCATCACTTTTTAGAACGAAAAATTTTTATAATAAAAATGAGTCTATTTGCTAAATAGTCATTGCGAATTTAGGATTATTGTGCTATAATTAGGCGAAAATAGGAATATGATTATTTCATTGATGAGATAACTCTATGACATTATACGCACTTATTTGCAGAAAGCAATATCATTTATCGTACAGTAACTTTAAAATCATACAAAAATCCCCTGAAAATCGAAATTTTCGATCTTCAGGGGATTTGATTTATGCTATGCCGATTTGGACTAGAACAAACAAATATAATAATCGATACATCTGTATGCAGCAGAGTCGTTGATTGAGCCAATAGTTAAAATAAAAAACTGCAAGATTTACATCTTACTGCTCAAGTATTATCACTACACCTACTATGTCATTTAATCAAGCGACCCCAAAATTTTTTCAATTGCATCTGTGTTGATTTTCTTTTTATTCCCCATCATGGCAACGGTCATATTGCATCTTCTGAATATGTCCTTTGCTGCATCCGTTACCTGTTTTTTAGTCACTCTGAATCTACCGTAAAATTCATCCAAATAATCTATCGGCTCTGTTTTCAATATGTGATTATAATAAGCCATATTCCAATTTAAGTTGCTCGGCTTGTCCAAATCCAGTTCCCAATTAAACATCTCATAATTAAGATTCGCTTCAAAGTTAAACCGACCGTCTTTTGCCGCATTTAACAACTCGACAACCGTTTTGAAAACGTCCTCAATCTTATTTCTGTCAACTTCAAAGCTGAAGTTAATATTGCCTACATTGTCATATTGCTCAAAAGTGCTGTCGTATGAATAAATAATAGGATTGTCCTCGGACAGATAATTATACACCAGCGCTTTATCGCCATTGAACAGCAATGCATAAAGTAAATCATAGACTCCGCCCGGATATTTTGAACAATCAACATCAAATCCTATCTGAATATAGTGCCAATAATTATTTTTGATCCAAATTTTCTTTTCCCTATGAAAGAACTCGTCATTAACGGTAACTGCATTCGTAAAGCCCGGATTGCTTTGAGAAATATCAAGCTCACTGATTTTTTTGTTCAGGGCGTCGAGGTTCTCATCAGAAATATTGCCGGTCGCATATACAAAACAATTACCGGCAGAAAGCACCTTTTGTCTGAACTCATTTATTTTCTTGACAGAAACTCTGTCAACTGTTTTACAATAGCCCAATACTATCTTTTCAACTTCGCTGTTTTTCCAAACTATGCTGTCAAAATAAAAATCGAGTGAACTGCGCCGATCTTTTTCTCTGATTTCGGCTTTGATCCGTCCTTTCTCATTATTGAAATCATGCGAGGTCAGCTTGATTTCGTCAAACAATCCGCATAAAATCTCAATGGCAAAATCGAACTCATGCTGAGGCCCGTCTATAGTAAAGCTCACAAACTTCTTATAAGTTGAACCCTGAAAGCACAAGCCGTGCATTGCAAGGAGCTCATAAAAATTTTCGTATTTATTTTTAATATTTCTGAAAACGACATGTTCAAAAAGATGGCTGATGCCGTTATTGGACAAGTCTTCAAAAATGCTGCCGGCTCTCACATATAGCGACAGGCAGAAGCTTCTGAGATTCGGATTTGTCAAAGAATATATAGAAATACCGTTGACCGAAACCGAGCGTTCGTTCATACATAATCACCTCTTTATACAATGATTATATACTATTAGCTTTAAATCCGCAATATAGTAATTGGGTTGAGCCAGCCATTGTCTGGTTGCGTATACAGCTGATGGTGTTCGAGCGGCTTATGTATCGCTAAGCCGTTTTGGACTCGAACCAAGGACGCATACAGTCAGAAATATAGTCGCCTTACATGTGGATGCCCCAAAATGCGAGCATTTGGGGGAGAGGACGAGGTGCGTAATGAATGAGTTTTCGCCAAAGGCGAAAGCGAGTGATATGGAGCCACCGAGGACGAGGAGCGCTTCGCAACGCTCGTTGTTTCTTCCTGCTCATAGCACCGCTTCATCTGCCGCAGGCAGCGCGGTGCTCCGAGCCAGTTAACAGCCGGTGCGGCTGTGTGTGGCAGGGTCGACGGTTTGGGTCAGCAAGTAAAGTGAAAAAGAGCAGGAAGACTGGTGTCTCCCTGCTCTTTTTGGCTCCCCCCTGTTGGACTCGAACCAACGACCCTGCGGTTAACAGTGGTTGTGACGCGAATATCAAACAGTGTCATTTGATTCCATGCAGTGTAGAACCGTGATTTTTCCCATATAACGCAATTAATAAACGGTTCGCGTGGTGCGAAAAATCGCTAAATAATAATAGTGTTAGACGGTTTGCTTGCTGTTGTTTTATATAGCGGAGTGGAGCAGTTGGTAGCTCATTAGGTTCATGCCCTAAAGGTCGTGGGTTCAAGTCCCGCCTCCGCAACCAATATCCCGTGTGCATCCTTGGCTCAATGGTAGAGCGGCTGCCTTGTAAGCAGCGGGTTGCGTGTTCGAGTCACGCAGGATGCTCCAAAAATCCAAGCGCGAGGAAGCGCGAGAAGTTAAGTATCGGGCGTTCCGGGACGAATCGGGCGCACAAGTTTGCGGACGGTAAAACGACGGCTGACGAAAAGACGTGACTTGGATTTTAACTTAGGTTATCAAAAGGCTCATTCGCCTTTGTATAGGAAGCGTTACGACGTTTCCTTAGTTTTACAAATACCGCCCATATGGGCGGTTCAATTAGACAACTCCATTTTGTCGGCTGCTTACAAGCGGCTTCAAAATTTCATTTCTCATTAAACAGAACTTTGGGCGGGTATTATGCAAACGATATCCGCCCGAGTCCTGCAATACAGCGCTTTGGTGTAAGGGCAAGCACATCATCTGCGGCGGCACTACTTCGTCCATCGCCGCCAAATATCTGGGCAAGCCGCTCAAGGCGAGCCTCAATTTTGAACAGAGCGATGTTCCGCCGATAGCTGAGATCGAGGGCGTTGATCTGGTGACCGAAGGAGTCATAACGATAAACAAGGTCATTGAGTATGCCAAAGATGCGTTAGGCAAGAATGAACTGTATGAGGAATGGGGCTTCAAGCGCGATGGTGCTTCGCTCATATGCCGCATGCTGTTCGAGGAGGCTACCGACATCAACTTCTATGTCGGCAGAGCCGTCAACCCGGCTCATCAGAATCCCGATCTGCCTATCAATTTCAATATAAAAATGAACCTTGTCAAGGAGCTCTGTGCCTGCCTCAAAGAGATGGGCAAGAGAGTCAAGGTCAGCTATTTCTAAGGGGGATATCAATGAGAAAATTCGACACTAAGGTACAGTATCTTAAATATAAAGTCCTGCGCGAGGTCGCGCGGCTTGCATGGAATGACACGTTACTTGAAAATCTTTTCGAGATACCGAAAAACATCGTCCCCGGCAACACGCCGACCATGCGCTGCTGTGTCTACAAAGAAAGAGCGATACTCAGCGAGCGAGTCAAGATAGCTATCGGCAGCAACCCGAACATTATAGAGGTTATCGACATCGCCTGCGACGAGTGTCCCATGGGCGGATACGAAGTCACCAACGCCTGCCGCGGATGCCTCGCCCACCGCTGTGAGGATGTCTGCCGCTTCGGCGCACTCTCTTTTGACCGCGAGCACGTTGCGCATATCGACAAGACGAAATGCAAGGAGTGCGGCGCGTGCGTCTACCAGTGCCCGTTCGGTGCGATAACGGACAAGTCATATATGCTCGACGTTATTGATATTATAAAGAAGAGCGAGAACAACACTAAATACAAAGTGTTTGCAGTTGTTGCGCCTTCGATTTCAAGTCAGTTTACATACGCGAAGCTCGGTCAGGTCATAAAGGGACTCAAGGAGCTTGGCTTCCACACGGTTATCGAAGCCGCTCTCGGCGCGGACATGGTCGCATATGCGGAATCCGAAGAGCTGGCGGAGAAAGGCTTCTTAACAAGCTCATGCTGCCCCGCGTTTGTCAACTACATCGAAAAATCCTTCCCGAATCTCAAGCCGTTCATTTCCCACAATCTTTCCCCCATGGCGACTATATCCAAATATATCAAAGAACATGAGGCGCCCTGCAAGGTTGTATTCATCGGTCCCTGCACGGCAAAGAAAGCGGAGGTTCAGAAGGACGAGGTCAAGCCCTATGTTGACGCGGCGATGACTTTCGAAGAGCTTCAGGCTCTGTTCGACAGCAGAGATATTGATATAATGACCCTCTCCGAAGATGTTCTTGACAACGCATCGTATTTCGGCAGAATATTCGCCCGCTGCGGCGGTCTTGCCGATGCTGTGGCGCAGGGACTCAAGGAACACGGCATAGAGGACTTCGATCTCAAAGCCTGCTCCTGCGACGGAATCGAAGCTTGCCGCGCAGCTCTGCTCAGGAAGAGTAAGGGCATGCTCGATGCGAATTTCATCGAGGGCATGGCGTGCATCGGCGGATGCATCGGCGGCGCAGGATGCCTGACCCACGGCGAGAAGAACAAGAAAGAGGTCGACAAGTACGGTATGCAGGCTCACGAAAAGACCATAAGCGACGCAATATCAATACTCAACAAATAACAGTTGCCCCGTTCGACAGAGCGGGGCCGCTTATATGCGCTTATATGAATGATATGTAAAATACGGCGCGGATTTGTTGACACCGCCGCCGTAACGGGATAAAATATAATAAAACAATCTGAAAACAGGTGAAAAAACATGGACGAAGTAAGAATTCTTGAAATCAAGCAGAGCGTGTTTAAAAATAACGACGAGCAGGCGGACAAATTGCGCCGCGAGCTCAAAGAGAAGGGCGTATTCCTGCTCAACCTCATGTCCTCGCCCGGAGCCGGCAAGACGACTACCCTCAAGGCAACTATCGCCGCGCTGAAAGACAAAGTCAAGATAGGCGTTATGGAAGCGGATATTGACAGCGATGTTGACGCGAAGAGAATCGCCGAGACGGGAGTCAAAGCAATTCAGCTGCACACCGGCGGAATGTGCCACCTCGACGCGGAGATGACAAGACAGGGTCTTGACGGACTCGAAACCGACGATGTTGAACTCGCAATACTCGAAAATGTCGGCAACCTCGTCTGCCCCGCAGAGTTCGACACGGGAGCCGTTAAAAATGCGATGATCCTCTCCGTACCCGAGGGCGACGACAAGCCGCTCAAGTATCCTCTGATGTTCTCTATCTGCGATGTTGTTATCATCAACAAGATTGATGTCCTTCCCTATTTCGACTTTGATGTCGAGAAGTGCAAGGAATATATAAAGCGCCGCAACCCGAACGCCAAGGTATTCATGATCTGCGCCAAGACCGGCGAAGGTGTTGACGAATGGGCGAACTGGCTTCTCAGCGAAGTCAAGAACTGGAGAGACGAGAAGTAAAAGATATAAAAATAAAGGCAACCGAGCAGTAAGATTTAAGTCTTACTGCTCGGTTTATTAATTGCTGGAATGTCTGGTCAGAGAGTTTATCAATGACTTTTCTTCGCTTTTATCACGCCTTTGACGGTCTCGAATGCGTGGAGCGAGCCGACAAGCGGATGGTAGAGCATGATACGCGGACCGGAGTAGCGCATGACGGCTCTTATCTTTTCGCGCATGGCGGGCTTATAGCAATGGCACAGGCACTGGGAGCAGAAATTCTTTTCATTCCCCCAACGGCAGTGGTCGAGCCTGTAAAGCGCATAGTCGCACAGCTCCCGGCACTCGGGGCAAAGTTCTCCCCTTTTTGTCTTGTGCACGCCGTGACAGTAGATTTTCACCATCTCCGGCAGCATCTCTTTTTCGCGGGTTATTCTGTCTTTTGTCTCTTTCTTGCTCATGATAATCTGCCTCTGTAAACCGTATAAGCCTTGTCGGCTATTCTCGAAGTTGATTTTCTGTGGGAGACGAGCACTATGCTCTTGCCCTTCTTTGCCTCGTTTATCGAGCGCAGGATATGACCCTCGTTGAGGCTGTCAAGGTTACTCGTAGGCTCGTCAAGCATAATCATCGGCGCATCGCTGAGGAACGCCCTGGCGAGACCTATTCTCTGCTTCTCGCCGTCGGAGAGCAGATCTCCGAGCTCGCCGACATTTGTGTCATAGCCCTTGGGCAGAGTCATGATGAAATCATGGATAGAAGCTTTCTTCGCCGCTTCAACGACCTGCTCATGCGTGGCGTTGTAATCGGCTATTTTTATATTGGACTCTATCGAATCGTTGAAAAGCTGCGTCTCCTGACTGACAAGGCTCTGGTTGCTTCTGAGGCACGAGGTCTTTATATCTCTGATATCCTCGCCGCTCATCTTTATGCTGCCCTGCTGAACATCCCAGAAGCGCATCATGAGCTTGAGCGCGGTGGACTTGCCCGAACCGCTCGGGCCCGTGATACTGATTATCTTGTCCGGCTCGACAGTCATATTGAAGCCGTCAAGAATTTTTTCATCGCCGTAAGCAAATCCGACATTTTCGTTTTCCATGCCGTCGAAAGCAACTGTTTTTCCGTCTATGTTTTCTTCAACCACCGGGTTC
>OLQM01000671.1_pt1 | contig 39621 bp, 39 predicted proteins | sample 1673161 | NCBI WGS metagenome assembly OLQM01 (sample SAMEA3136761, study PRJEB25190) | human gut metagenome | reverse complement strand
CGCCTCCGGGATACGTCGGCTACGACGAGGGCGGCCAGCTCACCGAGGCCGTGCGGCGCAAACCCTACAGCGTCGTGCTGTTCGACGAGATTGAAAAGGCGCACCCGGATGTGTTCAACATCCTGCTGCAAATTCTCGACGACGGCCGCATCACCGATTCGCAGGGCCGGACCGTAGACTTCAAGAACACGATCATCATCCTCACCTCGAACCTCGGCAGCCAGTATCTGCTCGAAGGCATCGATATGGAGGGCAACATCACCGATTCCGCGAAGGAAGCCGTCATGGGTGAGCTGCACCGCGCGTTCCGGCCGGAGTTTTTGAACCGTCTCGATGAGACGATCCTCTTCAAGCCGCTCACGAAGGACAACCTCACCGGCATCATCGATATCATGGTCGAAGGGCTCAAGAAGCGCCTGGCCGACCGCTCGCTCAAGCTCTGTATCACCGACAAGGCGAAGGAGCTTATCATCGAGCGCGGCTACGATCCGCTCTACGGCGCGCGTCCGCTGCGCCGGTATCTCCAGAGCAGCGTGGAAACGCTGCTGGCAAGAGCCATCCTCTCCGGCGATATCGCCGCGGGCAGTACGCTCACGGTGGACGTCGAGAACGACGAACTCGTCTGCCGGTAAAACAAGAAAAAGCTGTGCGAACGAAAGTTCGTACAGCTTTTTCCTTTCTGATACGAAACCCCCGGCGCATAGGCTGCGCCGGGGGTTTCGTCTTTCGCCGGAAGATCCGGGAGTTGTGGTTTTTACATGAACAGCGGGGCGAAGATCGCGATCAGGGCAACGATCGTTGCGCACTGAATGACGGTGACGGCGGTGGACATGTACTTGGGAACGGTATTCATTGTTTCTTCCTCCAAATGAATTATTATTTAGTATGGACGGATATTAACACCGGCCACTCACAAAGTCAAGCTTGTTTACGAATAAAATTCAGCGATTTATGAAATTTATGAATCGTGAACGGGGAAACACGAATAAAAATGAATATACTGTGGATTTTGACAATGAATAAAAACAAATGTCCGGCGGACAGAGAACCGGCGGACATTTGTCGGAAAATGCTTTGGGATATCAGATCGCGATCGGCACGGCGTCCGGCTCGATGGGGCAGACGTAGCCGGATCCGGCTCGCCCGGCGTATTCCTCGCGGGCCTTTTGCAGCAGCGCGGGATCGTCGATGAGCGCGATGACGGCGGCTGCCAGAGTTTTTCCGGCGCAGAGGATCGCCTTGTGTGCAAGGGATGTTTTCCCGCAGGCAACGACCTGCCACGAATGGCCCGGTACGCCCGCCGGCCACGCGGCGATAAGCGCCTGCGCTGTCGGCGTCTGCCAGCTCACGTCGCCGACGTCCGTGCTGCCGGGGAGAAAGCCCTCGCCGGAGTAGAGAGGGAGGAGGAAGTCGTTCATGGGCTTGGTCATATTCTCTGAAAGCGCACGGGATTCTTTGGCGATTTCGCTGTCAAACTTTGCGCCGATGCCGGGAGCACGCGTCTGCGGCGGAAACGTCCGGCAGAGCGACGAGGCAAAGGCAAGCTCCTCCGCCGTATATTGCGGCACGCCGGTTTCGGCGAACGAGGCGTGCAGCAACGCTTCAAGCGTGAAGTTCGGCAGCGTTTCCGCCGTGCCGTCGATGAATACGCGCTCGTAGCTTGTCCCGGTCATAAGCGCCGCGCCCTCGGCGATGGCGTCCACGCGCTTCTGGAGCTTTACGGAATCGGCGACCTTGTTGGCGCGGACCATGTAGAGCACCGAAGCGTTTGCCTGCACAACGTTCGGCGACACGCCGCCCGCGTCCGTGATGGCATAGTGGATGCGGCAGTCGTCGGTCATGTGCTCGCGCAGAAACTGCACGCCGATGTTCATAAGCTCCACGGCGTCGAGCGCGCTGCGCCCGTTGTGAGGGTCTCCGGCGGCGTGCGCGGCAACGCCGTGGAATTTATAGAGCACCTGAATGCACGAGTTGTTCGTGCCGGTGGATATCTCGTTCGTGTCGGACGGGTGCCAGGTGAGCGCGGCGTCGAGCCCGTACCAGAGCCCCTCACGCGCCATATACGCCTTGGCCGCGCCGCCCTCCTCGCCGGGGCAGCCGAAGAAAACGACGGTGCCGGGCTTTCCGCTCGCGGCGAGATACTCCTTTACCGCCGCGGCGGCGGCGAGCGAACCGGCGCCGAGCAGATTGTGGCCGCAGCCGTGGCCGTTTCCGCCGGGGGTTACGCTCTGCGCTTCGGCAACGCCGCTTTGCTGCGAGAGGCCGGAGAGCGCGTCAAACTCGCCGAGGATGCCGATCACCGGATGGCCGGAGCCGTAGGAGCCGGAAAATGCCGTTTCAATGCCGCAGAGGTTCTTCTGCACCGTGAAGCCCAGCTTTTCCAGCGCGTCCGTATAGAGCGCGGCGGCCTTGAATTCCTTGAGCGAAAGCTCCGGCTCGTCCCAGATCGCGTCGGAGATCGCGGTGAAAGTATTTGCGTGCGCGTCGATCGTATGCAGCGCGGCTTTTTTGATTTCGTTCATATCACAACACCTTGGAGAGAAAATCCTGCAAACGGGCGCTTTGCGGGTGCTGGAAGATGTCCTCCGGCGTGCCCTGCTCCACGATGCGCCCCTCGTCCATGAATACGACGCGGTTGCCGACCTCGCGGGCAAAGCCCATTTCGTGCGTCACGACGACCATCGTCATGCCGTCGCGGGCGAGCTGCTTCATAACGTCGAGCACCTCACCGACCATTTCGGGGTCAAGCGCGCTCGTCGGTTCGTCAAAGAGCATCACGTCCGGCTCCATGGCGAGCGCGCGCACGATGGCGACGCGCTGCTTCTGCCCGCCGGAGAGCTGCGAGGGGTAAGCGTCGGCGCGGTCGGCGAGTCCGACACGCTCCAAAAGCTCCACGGCCTTCGCCTTTGCCGCGGCCTTGTCCGCTTTTTTTACAAGAATGGGGGAGATGGTCAGATTTTCGAGCACCGTTTTATGCGGGAAAAGATTGAAGTGCTGGAACACCATGCCCATCTTCCGGCGGTGAGCGTCGAGATCGATCTTCTTTCCCTGCGCGTTTTTCTTCTTCGTGATATCCGTTCCTTCGACGATCACGCTGCCGGAGGTCGGCGTTTCGAGCAGGTTGAGCGAGCGCAGGAACGTAGACTTGCCGCTGCCGGAGGGACCGATGATGACGATCACGTCGCCCTTGCAGATCGTGAGACTCACACCGTCGAGCGCTTTGACCGTGCCGTCGCGGAAGTGTTTGCAGAGGTCTTTGACCTCAATGAGTGTTTCACCGGTCTGCACGGCTCATCCTCCTTTCAAAGAATCCGAACAGCTTGCTGAGCAGGAACGTCAGAATAAAATAAATGACGCCGACGATCACGAGCGGCTCCAGAGGCAGATAGCTTGCGCCGCGCACGATGAGATACTGTGTCATGAGATCGCCGATAAAGAACGTGGACGCGAGCGAGGTGTCCTTCACGATCATGATAAACTCGTTGCCGAGCGCGGGAAGGATCGTTTTGAGCGCCTGCGGCACGAGAATGTACCAGGTGCGCTGGAACGAATTCATGCCGAGACTCATGGCCGCCTCGCTCTGCCCGGCGTCTACCGACTGAATGCCCGAGCGGATGACCTCGGAGACGTAGGCGGCGCTGTTGCAGACGAGCGCGATGGCGATGCAGAGAAATTTCTGCTTATTGAGCGCCGAAATGAGCGCGGGCAGGGCAAAGTAAAAGAAATAGAGCTGCAGAAGCATCGGCGTGCCGCGGATGATCTCGATGTAAGCTGTGGAAAGCCAGCGCAGCGGCGCGATCTTGGAAAGCTTCATTCCCGCGAGCAGGCAGGCGATCACCGCGCCGAACGCCACCGTGATCGCGGCGAGCAGCAGCGTATACGATACGCCGGTCACCAGAAACTTTTCCCAGTATTTGGTGAACAGCTTGACGATGTTTTCAAACTTTATGAAACTCATGGACGGATCCTTCCCCTCCGCCCGCCGGAGAGATCCCCCACGGCGGGCAGCTTGTTATTTGCAATCAGTCTTCGACGCTTACTTCGGCGGCGTTCTCCGACTTGGCAAGCGCGACGGCGTCCTCGTACCATGTGCCGTACAGTCCGTCGGCATAGGCCTTGGCGAGAGCTTCGTTGACAACGTTCAGCAGCGCGGTCTCGCCTTTGGTGATGAGAATGACGTTCGCCTCATACTCGGCGGCAACTTCAAATTCCCAGGAGCAGATCATAAGATCGGGGTTGGAATCAATGATCATTTCGGCGTTGCCCTTCGCAACGGCCAGCGCCTCGATGCTGCCGTTCTGCAGCTCCAGCACGCCCACGCCGAGATCGCCGATGGTGATGGGGTTCGCGTCGGGCAGCTGGGAGGTGAGGAGATTCATCTGGAGCGAGGCGTTCTGCGCGCCGACATCCACGCCGGAGAAGTCCTCGGCGGAGGCGTACTTGTCGGCGTCGGTCTTTTTGATGAGGATGACCTGCTCGGTCTCGTTATCGCCGGCGTAGTAGTAATCGGAGATCTCGTAGTTCTCGCCGCGCTCCTCCGTCCAGGAGTAGCCGGAAATGGACATCGGCACGGAGCCGGTGTAAACGGCAGTCTGGCAGGCGTCAAAGCTCATCGGCTCAATGACAAGATCCACGCCGATGTAGTCGGCGATGTACTTGGCGAGCGTCACGTCAAAGCCGACGTACTGCTCCTGCCCGTCCTTGGAGGAATCGACAAACTCCATCGGGGCAAAGTCGGGGGAGAGGGTGACGTAGAGAACACCGTCGGCCTTGATCTGATCGAGCACGCCCTGCGATTCGGCGGGAGCTTCGGTCTCGGCGGGGGCTTCGGATGCGGGAGCGTCGGCGGCAGGGGCTGCCGTGGGCTCCGCGGCGGGAGTCTCCGCCGCGCCGCAGGCGCAGAGCGCGAAGAGCATGACAAATGCGAGAGCAAGCGAGAGAACCTTTGAATACTTTTTCATTTTCTTTTCCTCAATTTTCACTTTTTGCTAAACATATTTATCTTTATTCTTCTGTACCGTTCACGACCTTGGCAAGCGCAACAGCTTCGTCGTGCCATGCGCCGTACATTCCTTCGCTGTAGGCTTTTGCCAGCGCTTCGTTGACAACGTTCAGCAGCGCGGTCTCGCCCTTGGTGATGAGAATGACAAAGGCTTCCGTCTCCTCCGTGATGGTGAATTCCCACGGACAAAGCACCAAATCCGGGTTGGCGTCCATGATGATCTCGGCGTTGCCCTTGGCCACGGCGAGAGCTTCAATGCTGCCGTTCTGCAGCTCGAGAACGCCGGTCCCGACATCACCGACGGCCACGGGATTGGCGTCGGGAAGCTGAGAAGTGACAAGCTGCATCTGCAGAGAGGCGTTCTGTGCGCCGATGTCAACACCGTTAAAATCTTCAGAGGACGTGTACTTTTCCGCGTCGGCGGTACGGATCAGAATGACCGGCTCAATTTTGTTATCGCCATCATAGTAATAATCGGAGATCTCATAGCTTTCGGCTCGCTCCTCGGTCCAGACGTAGCCGGAAACGGACATCGGAACAGAAGCGGTATACACGGCGGTCTGGCAGGCATCAAAGCTCATCGGCTCAATGACAAGCTTTACACCAATATAGTCGGCGATGTACTTGGCAAGGAAAACGTCCAGCCCTACATACTGCTCCTGCCCGTCCTTGGAGGAATCGATAAACTCCATTGGGGCAAAATCGGGGGACAGGGTGATATGCAGCTCGCCGGAGGCCTTGATCTCGTCAAGAACGCCGTTGGATGCGGCGCTCGCTTCGGTTGGGGCTGCGTCCGATACCGGCCCTGCGGCGGGAGACGACGCTGCTGTGCCGCAGGCGCAGAGCACGAAAAGCGTAATAGCGGCGAGAGCGAGAGAAAGGACTTTGACAAATGGTTTCTTTTTCATGGATGTATGCCTCCGATGCGAGATGGATTTTTATTTAAGATGGTGCGAATATTAGCATACTTGTCCACGCGAGTCAACACAAGAATGAGAAAAAATTCGGAATATTTGCGTTATTATAAATAATATACGGCGAATACGGAATATTATCCAAATGCTTTGTGCGTATTTGTATGCAACGAGCGAAAAAATATCCGGCAGCCTTTCCAAGGGAAGACTGCCGGATGGTTGCATATAAATGAAAGAATTACAGAAGGTATTTCAGGATCTGCACGGCGTTGCTCGCCGCGCCCTTGCGGATCTGATCGCCGCAGCACCAGAGCGTGAGAGCGTTTTCCTGCGTGAGATCCTCGCGCACGCGGCCGACCCAGACGAGGTCCTGCCCGCTTGTATCGAGCGGGGTGGGGTAGCACCGGCCCTCGTAGTCCTCAATCAGACGGCAGCCGGGGAAGGCGCGGATGGCTTCGTTGGCCTCGGCAACGGTGATCTTCTCCTTTGTCCGCACCGTGACGGCGATGGAGTGCGAGCGCATAACGGGAACGCGCACGCAGGTGCAGGTAACGCGCAGCCCGGGGAGATGCAGGATCTTGCGCCCCTCGTTCTGCATTTTCATTTCTTCATCGGTATAGAGATTATCGAGCATGCTGCCGATGAACGGGATGACGTTGAGCGCGATCTGCGTGGGGAATACCTTCGCCTCGCACTTTTCGCCGCGGGCGAGCGCGTCCATCTGGCGCTCGAGTTCCTCAAGTCCGCCCTGTCCGGCGCCGGATACGGCCTGATACGTGCACGCGACCATGCTCTCGATCGGCGAGAGGCGGTTGAGCGCGCCGACGGCCATCGCGGTGATGATCGTGGAGCAGTTGGGATTGGCAATGATGCCGGAATTGCTCTTCGCGTCCTCGCCGTTGATCTCCGGCACGACGAGCGGGATGGCCGGATCCATGCGGAAGGCGGAGCTGTTGTCGATGTATACCGCGCCGCTTTTCACGATGGCCGGGGCAAACGCGCGGGACATGCCGCTCTTTACCGCGCCGAGGACAAAGTCCATGCCCTCGAACGAGGCGTCCGCCGCTTCTTCCACGGTGAGGTCCTCCCCGCGGAAGGGAATTTTGCTCCCCGCGCTGCGCGCGCTCGAGAGGAGCTTGAGACGCGAAACGGGAATATCGTATTCTTCCAGTACGTTGAGCATCTCGCGGCCGACCGCGCCGGTCGCGCCGAGAATGGCGATATTGCAGTTTTTCATAAGAGGATCTCCTTTCTGTCAGCCGGTGAACCCGTCATACAATACGCGGATCGCCTTTTCAAAATCACAGTTTTCCACGCCCACGATGATCGAAAGCTCGTCCGCGCCCTGGGCGATGGTGCGAATGTTCAGCCCGTGCTCGCCGAGCGCCTGGAAGAGCTTGCCGGACGTGCCGGGGCGGGAGGGCATTTTGCGGCCCACGGCGGCGACGAGCGCGATGCCGTCCTGCACGCGCACATCGTCCGGGCGGCAGGTCTTCTGAATGTCGGCGATGACATCATAGAGCGTATTTTCCAGCGCCGCGGACGAAACGACGAGCGCGAAGCTGTCCAGCCCGAGCGTGATGTGCTCCACGCTTGCGTGGTAGCGGTCGAGGATCTCCAGCGCGTTGCAGAGCGTCGTGGAGGCGTTCATGTTGCGCTTGAGCACCGTGAGGATCGTGAAGTTGCGCCGCCCGGCAATGCCGGTGATCGGGCGCTCAAGCTCGCTTTCGCTTTCGATGTGCTCCACGATGAACGTGCCGGGTTCGTCCGGCCGGTTCGTGTTGCGGATGTTCAGGGAAATGCCTTTTTCCTTGACCGGCAGAATGGATTCCTCGTGCAGCACCGAAGCGCCCATGAACGCCATCTCGCGCAGCTCCGCGTAGGTGATGCGGGGAATGGGCCGGGGATTCTCCACAATGCGCGGATCGGCCATCAATATGCCGGAAACGTCCGTCCAGTTTTCGTATACGTCCGCGTTCACCGCGGCTGCGGCGAGCGCGCCGGTGATGTCGCTGCCGCCGCGCGTCATCACCTTGATCTTCCCGGTCGGCACGCGGCCGTAGAAGCCGGGGAGGACGATCTTCCCGTTCTTTTCGAGCGCGTCGGCGATGGCCGCGTCGGTGCGGGCGCGGTCAAACTGGCCGTCGAAGCCGAAGAACACGCAGTCGGCGGCGTCCACGAAGGCGTAGCCGAGCGTTTCGGCCATGAGCCGCGCGGTGAAGTATTCGCCGCGGGAGACGAGCTCGTCCACGCTCGTGTCACGCGAGAGCGTCGCGGCGTAAGCGTCGAATTCGTCCTCCACGCGGTAGGAAAGACCCAGCTCGTCGCGGATGGAAACGAACCGGGAACGGATCGCGGCGAGAATGTCGGCGCACGAGACGCCGTAGGTCAGATGCGCGTGGCAGAGATAGAGAAGGTCGGTGAGCTTGTGATCGTCGCTCGTGCGCTTTCCGGCAGCCGAGATGACGACGACGCGGCGCGAATCGTCCGAAAGGACAATGTCGCGCACCTTGCGGAACTGTTCCGCCCCTGCGACGGACGAGCCGCCGAATTTGCATACTTTCAGCATAGTTCTTCCTCCAGCGCCGCGAAGAACAGATCGTTTCCGTCCTTGCGGATGTTCTGCGCGAGCGCGTGCATTTTCTCCGCGCTCATCGGCTCGGTAACGGCGCGGACAACTTCGCCCTGCGCGAGCACCGACCGGAGCGGAAGCCGGACAGCGGCAAAACCGCCGGTGCGAATGTAGTAGGAATTCACCGCTTCGCGGTTATCGGCTTCCGCGGCGCGGCAGTTTTCCGGGAACATGGAGCGCGCGCCCTGCTGCGCCGCAGAAAGATCGCGCAGCACCGCCGAAGCGGTGGGGAAGCGGCCTGCGCCCTGCCCCATCAGCACAATGGAGCCGCAGCGTTTGCCGGTATAGCGCGCCATGTTGTTATTCGTGAAAACCGAGCTCTCCGGCGCGGCACGGGGGAAGAGCACCGGCTCCACATACGCCGAAACGCTCTCCCCGGCGCGGCTGCCGCGCGCCATAAGACGGCAGACGAGACCGCGGCTTTGGATATCCTCCACGTCCGCGGCGGTGAAGTGCTCCATACCCTCGCAGAGCATGCCGCTTTGCGGCAGCACCCCGAAGGCGACCGCGCACGCGAGCTGCATTTTCCGCAGCGCGTCTAGCCCGGAGACGTCCGCCGTCGGGTCAGACTCGGCATAGCCGAGAGACTGCGCTTCCCGGAGCGCGTCGCCGTAGGAAAGACTGCGGCGCTGCATGGCGTCGAGCATGTAGTTCGTTGTGCCGTTCAAAATGCCGGAAACGGCCTCAATGCGGTCGGTCTCCGCCGAGAGCGCGAGATTGTGGAGAAACGGCACGCCGCCGCCGCACGCCGCGCTGAAGAGAAACGCCGCGCCCTTTTCCCGCGCGAGCGCCGCAAGCTCCAGACCGTGCGCCGCGACCATCGCCTTGTTTGCGGTGATGAAGTGCTTCCCGGCCTCGAGCGCGCGCATACCATAGGAATATGCCGGGTCGAGCCCGCCGAGCGTTTCCACTACGGCGTCGACCGTCGGATCGCCGAAAATGAGCGCGGCGTCGCTCACCATGAAGTTCTCGACCGCCTTTCCGGGGCGCACGAGCACCGGACCTGCCTCCATGCCAGGGGCGTTCGACAGCATCGAATAAACGCCCGCGCCGACCGTACCGTATCCCAAAACCGCAACTTTCACGGCATCGCCTTCTTTCTCTGATTGGTCAAATGTCCTTGAGTTAACAACAAATGTTCTTGATGGAACGTATTGTAACAGAACGCCCGCGAAAAAGCAATGCTTTTTCACGGGCGATTCGATGAAATATACAGAAAAATGAAAGGAGTTTTTTACATATTGCCGGTGGCGTACATAAGCGCCGAGAGCGCGGCGACCGGCGCAGTCTCGCAGCGGAAGATGCGCGGGCCCATTGAGCAGATGTGCAGCTTCATAATGCGGGCAAGCTCCGCCTCAAACGGCTCAAAGCCGCCCTCCGGACCGGTGAGAATGGCGGCGGAGGCGATATTTCCGGCGCTCTCCACGGCCTCGCGCAGCGTTTCGCGCTCGCCGGTTTCGTGCATAAAGAGGGGCAGCGCGGTGGCATTCGCCTTGTTGAAGGCCTCTGCGAGATCGGGCAGGAATCCGACGGTGGGGATCACGCCGCGGCCGGACTGCTTGGCGGCTTCCTCGGCGATGCGCTGCCAGCGGGCGATCTTTTTGTCCGCATCGCCCTGGATGCGCGCCACGCACCGGCTGGAAGCAAAGAAATAGATCTCCGATGCGCCCGCCTCGGTGCATTTCTGGAGAATGTAGTCGGTCTTGTCGCTGCCCTTGGGAAGGCCCGCGAGAATGACGGTGTGCACGCTCGGCTCGCCCTGACAGGGGACGACCTCAAAGATCTCGGCCTCGACCTCGTTGGGCGTGATCTTCGTAACGGTGCAGTGGTGGTCCTTGCCGCCGTCGCACACGATCATCGTGTCGCCGATGCGAAGGCGCAGTACCTTGGCGTGCGCGGCGTCCTCTCCCAGAATAAACGCCGTGCCCCCGGCGATCGAGCTTCCGCCGGAGAGAAAGAATCTCGGCATGAGCACATCCTCCCACACATAACTTTATTTCTTATTATGGCATAGTTTGGCGCGGATTGCAAGACGGGAACCGAAGCGCGGCGGCGGAATAGACTGTACCGGGGAGGCGGTCGTATGGATACCGAGCGCATGAAGCGCGTATTGGAGCGCGTATATGGGCCCGCTGCGCCGGCAGAGGAGAAAAAACCACCGGACGCGCTGCGAGAAAGCATTCGTCTTGAGGCAGAGGCCGCGGCACGGCTGCGCTATCTTATGCGCACGAGCTGCGCGTGTCAGAATGCTTTCGGCGAAGCGCTGCGCCGCTGTGAGACGCGGCGGCGGGCGCTGCACGCCGAGTTTTTCCTCCGCGAAGGGGAGCGAGCGCCGCAGCTTCGCTCCGGCACCGCGCCGGGCGTTCTATCAGCGCTGCGGCAGATCGCGCTTTTGGCTCGCGCGCGGGTGCGGCTCTATGAGGGCGCGAAGGAAAACGCCCTGCCGCTCGCGCCGGAAACGGCGCGCCGCTTTGCCGCGGAGTGCCGCGCCGAGGAGAGCGCCGCGGCGCGCCTGCTCGCGCTCTCGATGAAGTAATGCCTTGACAAAACGGTAAGGAGAAGGTATAATAAATTATAAAATCGCAAAGGAGGGCAGACCATGACAAAGAAATTTCGTTTTATGACGGGCTTGCTGGCCGTAGTGCTGGCGTTTGTTATGCTGTCCTCGGTTGCCTATATCGCAGCGGAAGCCGGCCATGACTGTACCGGCGCAGACTGCGCCATCTGCCATCAGATCCATGTCTGCGAAAACCTGCTTAAGAGCATTGGACTTGCCGGCTCCGCCGCAGCTGCCGCAGCGGCGATCCGATATATTCTGTGCCGGATCCTTTCCTCCTGCACAGAGGCTGCCCGCACCTTTACGCTGGTATCGCTCAAGGTAAAACTTTCGGATTAAAATATAAGAATTTTTACAAGGGTGGAGTCTATCTGTTTTCGATAGGCTTTTGCGGCGCTGCCGTTGCCCTTGTATTTTTGCGCCCATTTTTACGTTCTTATTATGATCTGGAGGTCTATTTACCCATGAAAAGAATAATTCCCCTGTGCCTTGCGTTGATAATGACCGTTGGTCTGCTGGCAGGCTGCGGCAAGCAGAATGAGCAGACGGCTTCGGATGAAACGAGACTGCGCGTCGTCACCACGATTTTCCCCGAATACGATTGGGTCAGAGAAATTCTCGGTGACAAGGCGGATAACGCCGAAGTGACCATGCTGCTGGATAATGGCGCTGATCTGCACAGCTATCAGCCCACCGCGGATGATATCGTCAAAATCTCCGAGTGCGACCTGTTCATCTATGTTGGCGGTGAGTCGGATGACTGGGTGGACGATGCTCTGAAAAATGCCGCCAACGAGAACATGAAGGTTATCAACCTGCTGGAAGCTCTTGGCGACAGCGTTAAAACCGAAGAAGTGGTCGAGGGTATGCAGGAAGAGGAACACGACCACGACCATGACCACGAAGATGCCGATGAGCATGACGATGCAAAAGAACACGACCACGAGGAAGAAGCGGAGTACGACGAGCATGTCTGGCTCTCTCTGAAAAACGCCCAAACGCTTTGCAGCGCAATTTCCTCCGTGCTGCAGCAGATCGACCCCGACAATAAGGATACCTATGCTGCGAATGCTTCCGCTTATATCAAAAAGCTGTCCGCTCTTGATGCGGACTATCAGGCTGCCGTGGATGCTGCGGCCTGTAAGACCGTCCTGTTCGGCGACCGTTTCCCGTTCCGCTATCTGGCGGAGGATTACGGCTTGCGCTACTATGCCGCCTTTGCGGGCTGCTCCGCCGAGAGTGAAGCCAGCTTTGAGACCATTTCGTTCCTTGCTGGGAAGGTGGACGAGCTGAACCTGCCCTGCGTGCTGACCATTGAGGGCGTACAGCACAAGATTGCCGAAACCATTGTCCGGAACACGGCTGCGAAAAATCAAAAGGTGCTGATGATGGATTCCATGCAGTCCACCACTTCCAAAGATGCGGCAAACGGCACGACCTATCTCTCCGTTATGGAGCGGAACCTTTCCGTGCTGAAGGAAGCACTGGGTTGAGGAGGCAGGATAATGGCTCAGCTCATTTGTCAAGATCTCTGCGTCGGCTACGACGGGAAGGCTGTTCTGCAAGACCTCAGTTTTGCGGTCTTTTCCGGCGATTACCTCTGTATCGTAGGAGAAAACGGCTCCGGCAAGAGCACACTTATGAAAACGATCCTCGGCTTGCAGCAGCCTGTCCGCGGCAGGATTTTGACGCTCGACGGGCTGAGAAAAAATGAGATCGGTTATCTGCCGCAGCAAACGCAGGTGCAAAAAGACTTCCCTGCATCCGTGAGAGAGATCGTTCTCTCCGGGTGTCAGGGACGCTGCGGCAGCCGTCCCTTTTACAACAAAGAAGAAAAGCAGCTTGCGGCGGATGCTATGGAAAAGATGCAGATCGCGCAGCTTGCAAAGCGGTGCTATCGGGAGCTTTCCGGCGGGCAGCAGCAGCGGGTGCTGCTTGCCCGTGCGCTGTGCGCCACACGGAAAATGCTGCTTCTGGACGAGCCGGTCTCCGGGCTTGATCCCAAGGTCACGGCGGAGATGTATGCGCTTATCGAAAAGCTCAACCGGGAGGACGGTATCACCGTGATTATGATCTCCCACGACATTGCCGCAGCAGTCAAATACGCCAGCCACATTCTGCATATCGGCGACGCCGTTTTCTTCGGAACAAGGGCGGAGTATCTCCAAAGCCCGCAGGGCCGGCTGTTTGCCGCGGAGAAAGGCGGCGACAGACAATGACCGCTATTATGGAAAAACTGGCCAGCTATTGGGCGTACCCGTTTGTCCGGTATGCATTTGTTGTCGGCGTGCTGATCGCCCTGTGTTCGTCGCTGCTGGGCGTGACGCTGGTGCTGAAGCGCTTTTCCTTCATCGGCGACGGGCTTTCCCATGTGGCGTTCGGTGCAATGGCCATCGCTGCCGTGCTGCAGCTCACCAACGAAATGCCGCTGGTGATGGCCGTTACGGTCCTCAGCGCCGTGCTGCTTCTGCGTACCGGGCAGAACACGAAGATCAAGGGCGACGCCGCCATCGCCATGATCTCTGTGGGGGCGCTGGCTGTCGGATATCTGCTGATGAACATCTTTTCCGCCTCGTCCAACCTTTCGGGCGATGTGTGCAGTACGCTGTTCGGCTCCACCTCCATCCTCACTCTGTCGCTGACGGAGGTGTGGCTTTGCGCAGGGATGTCGATATCGGTGGCGGCAGTGTTTATCCTGTTTTATAACAAGATCTTCGCTGTGACCTTTGATGAGAACTTTGCCAGAGCGACCGGCACGAAAGCAGGACTTTACAATCTGCTGATCGCTGTTGTTACGGCTGTCATCATTGTGCTTGCGATGAATCTTGTCGGCTCATTGCTGATCTCCGCACTGGTGATTTTTCCCGCGCTGTCTGCTATGCGCGTATTCAAGAGCTTCCGCAGTGTGACGATCTGCGCGGCGATCCTGTCGGTCGTGTGTTCGCTGACAGGTATTTTGGTATCGATCCTTGCCGGTACGCCGGTAGGTTCGACCATTGTCGCGGTTCAGATCATTGCTTTCGCTCTGTCCTGGCTGGTAGGCACGGTCGTTGGAGGTGTGAGAAAATGAAAAAACGGCTCTGCGTATTGCTGATCGTCATAACGCTCTGCTCTCTTGCGGCCTGCGGCGCGGCGGCTGCGTCTGCATCGGAGCAGACGCAGCCTGCGCTCCCGGCGGAAACGCCGCTGCCGACAAGAGAGCCGACGCCTCTCCCAACGGCGGAGCCTACACCGCAGCCGCTTTCGGAGACCGAAACCGGCGAACTGGATCTGACAGGCATGAGCGGCACCATGCTCTATACGATGATCTACAACATGATGATGCAGCCGGACGACTATCTTGGCCGGACGATCCGCGTCAAAGGGCAGTTTTCCGCTTATGTGGATGAGAAGAGCGGGAAAAGCTATTATGCCTGCTACATTGCCGATGCCGCCGGATGCTGCGCGCAGGGGCTGGAATTTCTTCCGGCCAACGCGCTTGCCTATCCGGACGATTTTCCCGAGCCGGGGACGGATATCACCGTGAGGGGTGAGCTTGCCTTGATGCAGGAAGAGAACGGCTTTCAATATCTTGTGCTGAAGGATGCGTCCTTTACCGTAACATAAACATAAAATCACAGATGCAGACGCAGACAAAGAGCCGGTATCCCGAAAAAGGGGATACCGGCTCTTTGCCAGCAATGGCTTGAAATTTCTCGTTAAGGGTCGTTTTTCCAAAGGACTAGATCCCCCAGAACGATCTTCTGAATACCGTCTATGTTGATCGCGCTGCCCCATTCGCAATGGAGTTCCACCGCGCCGCTTGTGTACGGAGCGCTCAGCGCGCCGCCGGTGGAGAAGGCCGAGCCGTCGGAGAAGAAGAGCTGCGATTCGATGCATACCTTGTCCTCCAGCATGGACCAGACTTCCGCTTCCGCCGGATCGCCGTTCGGCGAATGGATGGCCTCGGCTCCCTCATAGCGCACCTTCCACACCGCGCCGAACGGCGTCAGCTCGAGCCCGGAAATCTCGATCGACTTGCCCGATGCCGCGTCGGTGTAGACGGCGTGTTCAAAATCGAAGTAGCGCGTCTGTTCATCCGTCGGGGTAAAGGTTACCGGCCCGAAGGTCTGCATATCCATGTCCTTGTCGGACATATGCACGAGAAACGGAAAGCTGTCCGTGCCGAGCGCCGCCGCGGCCTTTTCGAGAAACATGTCCTCCACGATGCACTCGAGCGTCAGCGTCTGCGTCTCTCTGTCGTAGGCGTATTGCAGAACGGCGTCGCGGACTGCCTCCTGCCCGTGCAGCGTGAGACCGGACGGAAGCCTCGGCGAGGCAAAGCCGCCGATACCGGTGCCGTCGATGCTCCAGGAGAAGTTGAGCGTACCCGGGTATCCGGGATAATCGGCGATGCATTTCTCGCTCACCGGGGAAATGTTTACATAGACACGCTGCAAATCTCCGGCGTTTACGGCGGAGAGCAGTACAAGTTCGGGCTCCGCCGCCTCTGCTTCTGAGACGTCGGATACTGCGCTGCCGGCCGTCCCCGGCACGGGGTATTCGGTATAGCTGCTTACGTTGTTCTCTTCGATCTTCAGATCGGTTTTGATCTCTTCCTGCCGGGCAGTGTGGATGCTCCATGCCGCGTAGGCCGTGATCCCCAGCGCAAGGATCAGCGCCGCGGCGAGCACGATGCTGAGAAAACGTTTCTTTTTCATGCGTACGATCCTTTCCGGGCCTTCCCGCATCGTCCCGGGAGCATAGACCGCGGCTTCACTGACAAACCGGTCGTCCAGACCGCCCAGCGCCGCGGATATCGTTTCCCGTTTCATACAAGCAATCCCTCCTTACTAAGATGATGTCGGAGTTTTTCGCGGAGGCGGTAAAGGCGGACAGCCACGCTGTTGGCGGTGGAGCCGATCATGGCGGCGATATCCTGCATGGAATCGGAATACCAGTACCGGCGCACGAAAAGGAACCGGTCAGTATAGCTCAGCGACGAGAGAAATGCATTGATCGCCTCGGAGAGTTCCTTCGCATCGTACGCCTCCTCCACGCTGCCGGCGGCGGCGAGACAGCCTTCCAGCTCATCGAGCGCGGCGTCGTAGCGGCTGTTTCGCTTTTTCGCGGTGTTGGCGTGGTACTTCGCCGCGGCAAGATTGCGCGCGATCTTGCATACGAACGTCCGCAGCGGATCGGGCTTCTGCGGCGGGATGGCATTCCAAACGGCGAGATAGGTGTCGTTGAGGCACTCCTCCGCGTCCCTTTCGCTGCCGAGAATGTTCCGGGCCACGCGCGCCGCGGCGCTGCCGTGCGCTTTGGCAAGCTCTGCGATCGCCTGCTCCGAGCGCTCAAAAAACAGGCGGATGATCTCCTCGTCGGTCATGGACTGTCACCTCCTTTCGCCTTCACCCATATACTATGGATCGACACCCAGTCATTAACAGAAAAAAGAAATATTTAAGCAAATATGCGAAATGCGCCCCGAGCGGGGCGCATTTCATATATGGATTCTTTAGAGCGTGCAGGCATAGACGAACGCAACGAGCGTGAGCAGCACGCCGGAGACGATCGAGCCGGACCAGAGAACATACCGAAGATCGGCGCCCTCCAGCGGCTTGCGCTTCGGTCTCACCGGCGCAGCAGGGCGCTGCGGCGCTGCGGCGTACGGCGGCGCGGGATAGCCCTCCGGCGCGGGAATGCCGCTTCCGTAAAAGGCGGACTCATATTCCGGCTGCGGGGCGCGCGGCATCTCCGGCTGCGGCGGGGCATAGGGTGCCTCCGGCGCGGGGGCGGAACCCTGCGGCGGGTAGGGTGGATAGACGGGCTGCGGCGCGTAATATGCGTTCGGGGGATAGGGGGCGTTATACCGCGGATCGTACGCCGGAGCAGCATAAGGATCGTAGTACGGCGCGCCGTAGGCGGGCGCTGCATAGCCCTGCGGCGGATAGGGCGCGGCGTAAGGCTCGTACCCGGCCGGGGGATAGGGCGCTGCATAGCCGCCGTAGGGGTCATAGCCCTGCTGCGGCGCGTAGCTTTGCGGTATATACGCCGGAGCGCTGCGGCGCTCAAACGGCATATCGCCGCCGACCGTTTCGTATACCGGCACATCCCGCGCCGGTTTCTTCGGCTTTTCGGGCGCGGTGAACGGGTTTTCCCATTCCGGCTGTGCCATGGCCTCGGGAGCGTATGTACGCGCGGCGGCCTCGTCGCGGGGGATGCGGTCCTGCATCTCTTCAGCGGGGCGGGCAAAGCGCTGCCGGATGCTGCCCATGACCTCCGCCGCCGTGGGGCGGGGCTTCGGCGGGGTGAATTCCTGCTTTCGCAGCGCCTGCATCATTTCCGCCTCCGAGCCGAAGGCGCGGCTGGGGTCGGCACTCGCGGCGCGATCCCCGCCGGAAAATTTCTTTCGGATATCGGCAAAATTCATCGGCGCGCCTCCACGATCTGCCGGGCGCGCTCGCCGTCGCGGGCGATCTGCGCGCCAAGCTCGTCGAGATCGGCAAAACGCCGCTCCGGACGCAGAAAATCAAAGAACTCAAGCGCAAGTGTGCGGCCATAGAGATTCCCGTCAAACCCGAGCAGATGGCTCTCCACGGTGACGACCGGCTCGCTGCTCACGGTGGGGCGAACGCCGATGTTCGTAACGGCGGGAAACTCGCCCTCCGGCAAAAGGGCGCGCGCGGCATAAACGCCGTGCGGCGGAACGAGCACGCCGGGCGCGAACTGCATGTTGACCGTCGGCGCGCCGAGATGATGGCCGAGCCGGTGGCCGTGGCGGACGACGTCCGTGAGGAAATGCGGATGCCCCATGAAATACTCGGCGCGAAGCATGTCCCCCTCACGCAGAAGCGAGCGGATGTAGGTGGAGCTGACGGTGATGCCGTCAAGCTCGACCTTATCGACCACATCGCATGTAAGGCCGTTTGCCGCACAGTAATCGCGCAGGCGCCCGGTATTTCCCTCACCGCGCCAGCCGAAGCGGAAATCGTAGCCGACGACAAAGCCGACGACGCCGAGCTCTGCCTGGATGCTGCGCAGAAACTCCTCCCACGGCATATGCATCGTCTCCTCCGTGAAGCGGAAAAACTCCACGCGGTCGATGCCGAACAGCCGCCGGATGAGATTCGCGCGGTCAGGCGCGCTGTTGATGAGCGGCACGGGCGTGCCCTGCACGAGCGTGTCAGGGTGCGTGTCGAAGGTCATAACGGCACCTTCGACACCGAGCGCTTCGGCGCGCTCGATCGTGCGGTTCAAAAGCGCCGCGTGGCCGCGGTGTACGCCGTCAAAAAATCCAAGAGCGAGAACGCATTTTCTCTCTGCCATGAATGATCAAACCTCAAAAAAACTTTTTACCGTAACGGCCTCGCCGTTCACGACGCGCCCGATGGCGAGAAATTCGCCGTTTTCGGAATAAAAGCGCGTCTCTCCGTCCGGCGCGTCGGTCCGGAACGGATTTCCGCAGCGGCAGCGCTTTTCCTGCGCGGCGGTGAGCGTCAGAGACGTCGCCGCGGAAAAGAGCGTGTCCGCTGGGAGAAGCGTATCGCGGTCGGCGCGCGTGAGCTCGCCGATGCGCCGGGCATTTTCCACGGAGAAGTTCCCGGAGCGCGTGCGCCGCAGCGCCGCCATGCACCCGCCGCAGCCGAGATACTCGCCGAGATCGTGGCAGAGCGTGCGGATGTAGGTGCCCTTCGAGCAGCGGATACGGAGCATGTGATCGCCGTTTTCCTGCCCGAGATAGTCGATGGAATGAATGGTTATGCGCCTTGCCTCACGCTCCACCTCCCCGCCGCGGCGGGCGATGTCGTAGAGCTTCCGGCCGTTGATTTTAATGGCGCTGTACATCGGCGGGATCTGCTCGATCTCGCCGGTGAACCGGGGAAGAGCGGCGCGGACATCCTCTTCCGAGGGTAAGACGTCCGACGAGCGCAGAAGGTTGCCTGTAATATCCTGGGTATCGGTAACGATGCCGGGCCGGAACGCCGCGACGTACTCCTTCGTTTCCGCCTCGGCAAACGCCGCCGCGCGCGTGGCGCGGCCGACGAGCACGACAAGAAGCCCCGTAGCCAGCGGATCGAGCGTACCGGCGTGGCCGATGCGACGCTCGCCCAGAATGCCCCGGAGCTTGGAAACGCAGTCCTGGCTTGTCCAGCCCTCGTCCTTATCGAGAAGCAGAATACCGTTTACGCCCATACTTCCTCCACGGCGCGGCGCACCGCGTCCGCCGTTTCGTCCGGCGGGAGATCCAGCTCGCACCCGGACGCCATTTTGTGTCCGCCGCCGCCGAACCGGGCGCAGACCTGCGAGGCGTCCACGCCGCCGTCCGTGCGCAGGGATACCTTGCTGCGCGGCGGGTCAACGGAGAGCTCGCGCACCGTTATGGCCACACGGTTGCCCCGGACCTGTCCGGCGAGCGAGGCGAGATCGCTGCAGTCGTCCTCGGTAACACCGGCGCGGCGCAGCATGTCAAGCGTAATGACGGCAATATTGATCGCGTGATCGCGGTAGGAGCGGAGCGAGGAGCACACCATGCCCTCGAGCGCGAGCCGCGCCGGGGACTTGGTGCGGAAAAAGATCTTGTTGAGCAGCGGCAGATCCGCCCCGGCGTCGCAAAGGCGCGCGGCGGCGCGGAACGTGGCGCTGTTGGTGTTCGCGTAGCAGAAGCAGCCCGTGTCGGTGGAGACGGCGATATAGAGAAGGTCGGCCTCCGTTTTGTCCGGCCCGCCGACCAGCGCATCGATGAGCGCGAGAACTAGCTCACCGCAGGCGGCGCTGTGCGTCCAGATAACGGCGTTCTCCGGCTGCTCGCCGCGGGGAACATGGTGGTCGAGCTTGAGGGAGATCTTCCCCTCAAACCCGCAGGCAAGGAGCTTGTTCTCCGCCACATCCACGCTCACGCACGTCTCGGGGACGAACCCCTCCGGCACATAGTACGGCGAAACGAAGGGGACGAACATCTCCGTGATCTCGGGGTTTTTATAAAGATGCGCCGTTTTTCCCAAACGGCGCAGTGCGTGGCACAGCGCAGAGGCGCTTCCGAGAGTGTCCCCGTCCGGCCTCTGATGCGTCACCAGAAGATAATTGTCGTGCGCGCGAAGATACGCGGCGCATTCCAGAAGTTCCATGGTTACCCGTTTTCCCCGTCTCTGGGCGAAGCGTCGTCCAGATGGCGGATGATGTCGTTGATGTGAGCGCCGTGCTCGATGGAGTGATCGAGCTCAAAGATCAGCTCCGGCGTATACCGCAGCGAGAGCGAGGTGCCCAGCTCGTGCCGCAGCCAGCCGCTGCACGATTTGAGACCCTTTTTGAGCTCTTTTTCGTTCACGTCGCCGAGCACGCTCAGATACACGGTGCAGTAGCGCAGATCGCCCGTCGTTTCGGTGCGGACGATGCTCAGCAGATCGCCCTGCTGCACGCGCGGATCCTTCACCTCGCGCAGGAGCGAGGCGAGCGTGCGCCGGATATCGTCGTTAATGCGCTGGATGTGATTGGACGGCATAATTTACCCTTCCTTTCTTTACAGCTGCTCGTTGACGAAGCACTCGATGACGTCGCCTTCCTTGATGTCGTTGAACTTTTCGACCTGCATGCCGCATTCGTAACCGGCGGAGACTTCCTTAACGTCGTCCTTGAAGCGACGCAGCGAAGCAAGCTCGCCCTCGAAAATGACGATGTTGTCGCGGTTGACGCGCACGCTGCAGTTGCGCTGGATCTTGCCGTCCTGCACATAGCAGCCGCACACGGTGCCGACCTTGGACACGCGGAACGTCTGGCGTACCTCGGCGTGGCCGATGATGACTTCGTGGAACTTCGGCGCGAGCATGCCCTTCATGGCGGCCTCGACGTCGTTGATGCAGTCATAAATGACGCGGTACATGCGCAGCTCGACCTTGGAGCGCTCGGCGCTGTCGCGCGCGGCGTTGTCCGGACGGACGTTGAAGCCGACGATGACGGCGTTGCTCGTCGAGGCGAGCATGACGTCCGACTCGTTGATCGCGCCGACGCCGGAATGGATGACGCGCACGCGCACTTCCTCGTTGGAGAGCTTTTCGAGCGAGGTCTTGACGGCCTCGGCGCTGCCCTGCACGTCCGCCTTGACGATGATGTTGAAGTCCTTGAGATCACCCTCCTGGATGCGGGCGAACAGATCCTCGAGCGAGACCTTCTTGCCCGCGCCCGCGGCAGCGGCGCTGCGCTGCGCGGCAAGGCGCTCCTCGGCGAGCGCGCGCGCCATGCGCTCGTCGGCGACGGCGTTGAACACGTCGCCTGCGGACGGCACTTCGGACATACCGGCGATCTCCACCGGGACGGAGGGGCCGGCATCGGTGATGCGCTCGCCGCGGTCGTTCGTCATCACGCGCACACGGCCGACGGCAGTACCGGCAATGATGATGTCGCCGGTGTGGAGCGTGCCGTTCTGCACGAGAACGGTCATGATCGGGCCGCGGCCCTTGTCGAGACGCGCTTCCACGACCGTGCCGCGCGCCGGACGGTTCGGGTTGGCCTTGAGCTCCATGATCTCGGCCTGCAGCACGAGATTTTCCAGAAGCTCCTTGACGCCCGCTCCGGTCTTTGCGGAGATCGGGCAGACGATCGTGTCGCCGCCCCACTCTTCGGGGACGAGATCGTATTTGGTGAGATCCTGCTTGATGCGGTCGGGGTTCGCGCCGGGGAGATCCATCTTGTTGATCGCCACGACGATCGGCGTACCGGCGGCCTTGGCGTGGTTGATGGACTCGATCGTCTGCGGCATGATGCCGTCATCGGCCGCAACGACGAGAATGGCGATATCGGTCACCATCGCGCCGCGGGCGCGCATGGTGGTAAAGGCCTCGTGGCCCGGGGTGTCGAGGAAGGTGACGGGGCTGCCGTTGACCATCACGCGGTACGCGCCGATGTGCTGCGTAATGCCGCCCGCCTCGCCCGCAACGACGTTCGCGCTGCGGATGCGGTCGAGCAGGGAGGTCTTGCCGTGGTCGACGTGGCCCATGACGACGACGACCGGCGCGCGGGGGACGAGTTCGTCCTCGGTATCGACGTGGTCATCAATAAGACGGTCCTCGACCGTCACAACGACCTCGTGCTCCACCTTGCAGCCAAGCTCCATGGCGACGAGCGCGGCGGTATCGTAATCGATCACATCGGACACGGACGCCATCACGCCGAGCTTGATGAGCTGCTTGATGACCTCGACCGCCGTTTTCTTCATGCGGGAGGCGAGCTCGCCGACGTTGATCTCGTCGGGGATGCTGACCTTGAGCTGCTGCTTCTTTGCGACCTCAAACTGCAGGCGCTGCATCTTGTCGCGCTCTTCCTGGCGGCGCTTGGCGCTTGCGACCTGCTGCTGGCGCTGCTTGTTCTTGTTCTGGATCTTCTCCTTGCCGCCGCGGCGGATGTCCTTGTCCTTCCCGGCGTTGCCGGCGTTACCGGCGATCTTGTCGAAGCGCTCGTCGTATTTCGAGAGATTCGCTCCGGCGGAGCCACGGGTATCGACGACGCGCTTTTCCACGACCTGCTTCGGCTGGGCGGGCTTCTCCGGCTTCGGCTTCTGCGGCTGCTGTACGGGCACGGCAGCGGCTGCTGCGGGTGCCGGCGCGCTGCCGGCGGTCTTTTCCTGCGCGGGAGCGTCGGGCTTCTTCTCTTCCGGCGCCTTGGCGGGGGCCTTCTTCTCCTCCGGTTCTGGGGCGAAGATCTCGGCAATGCTGCCGACCTGGTGATGCTGCGTCAGATACTCGAAAATGAGATCCAGCTCGGCGTCCTCGAGAACCTGCATGTGGTTCTTCGGCGTCGTGGCATAGTCGGTGAGGATCTGGGAAATATCCTTGGAGGTCATGCCGAAATCCTTGGCAACCTCGTGAATGCGGTATTTAAAATCAAGCGCCATACTTATTTCCTCCTTTTTCCGCTCTCGGTGTGCTTACGGGGCGCGGCCTTCCGCCGCCTGAGCTTATCCTCGCGCTGGGCGAGAAGTTCGGCTGTTTCCTTCCAGCCGGGAAGCTCCTCGGCAAGCGCGGCGGCGAACCGCGCGGCGAGGGGCAGATCGGTGAAGCAGAGCATGCTGCATCCGCGCTTGCCCATCATGGCGGAAAGCTCCGCCTTCGTCCAGGGCAGCGTCTGCAGCGGTGCGCGGTGACCGTACAGAAAACCCGCGGCGCGTTTCTGCGCGTTGGGGGAAGCGTCGGCGGCGAGCATCAAAAGCCGCCCCTTTCCGGCGGCGATCGCCGTGCCGCTTCCTTCCTCGCCGACGGCGAGCATCCCGCCCTTCCGGGCGAGACCGAGATACTGCGCTGCCTTATCCATCGCCCGCCTCCAGTTCCGCCGTGAGCCGCGCCCACACGTCCTCCGGCACAGGGACGGACAGAGCGCGCTCGAGCGCGCGCGATTTGACCGCGCGCTTCAGACACTCGCTGCTGCGGCAGAGATAGGCGCCGCGGCCCGGCACCCTGCCGCGCAGATCGATGGAGAGTTCCCCCTCCGGGGAGCGGACGACGCGGATCAGTTCGGTTTTCGGTTTTTGTTCACGGCAGCCGATGCACTGCCGGAGCGGTACGGTTTTCGGCAAAAGCGCTCCTCCTGAAATGTATGTGGACTGGCGGGGTTTGTTTGATGGGTGGTTTATTCGTTCGCGGCGCTCTCCGGCTTGATATCGATTTTATAACCGGTGAGACGCGCGGCGAGACGGGCGTTCTGGCCCTCCTTGCCGATGGCGAGAGAGAGCTGGCTGTCCGGCACGATCACGCGGCAGCTGTGGCCTTCCTCGAGCACCTCAACGGAGAGAACCTCCGCCGGGGAGAGCGCCGAGGCGATGTACTGCTCGGGATCCTCGCTGTACTTGATGATATCGATCTTCTCGCCGCCGAGCTCGTTGACGATGCTCGCCACACGTCCGCCGCGGGGACCGACGCACGCGCCGATCGGATCGATCTCGGGATCGGCGGAGTAGACGGCCATCTTCGTGCGGCTGCCGGCTTCGCGGGCGATGGAGCGGATCTCCACCGTGCCGTCGAAGATCTCGGGCACTTCCAGCTCAAAGAGGCGCTTGACGAGACCGGGGTGCGTGCGGGAGATGAGCACCTGCGGGCCGCGGGTGGACTTGCGCACCTCGACGACGTAGACCTTGATGCGGTCGCCCTCGGTGAGCTCTTCGCCCTTGATGCGCTCGGTGGCGGAGAGCATGGCCTCGGTGAATTCGCTGTTGGAGCTGATCTTGATGGACACGGCGCCGGTGCGCGGATCGATGCGCGTGACAACACCGGTGAGGATCTCATGCTCCTTGGAGGTGAACTCGTCATAGATGATGCCGCGTTCCGCCTCGCGGATGCCCTGGATGATGACCTGCTTTGCCGCCTGCGCCGCGATGCGGCCGAATTTCTTCGTTTCGACCGGGATGCGGACGGTGTCGCCGATGCCGGCCTTCTTATCATAGTGATGCGCCTCGTCGAGCAGGATCTGCGTGGCGTCGTTCACATACTCGCTCTCCTCCACGATGGTCTTGAGAACGAACATGCTGATGGTCTTCTTGTTCTCGTCCATGATGACCTCGACATTATCCTCGCAGTCGGGGTTGTCGCGCTTGAAGGCGGTCAGCAGGGCCTGCTGGATCTTCTCCTGCATGTATCCGCGGGGGATGCCCTTTTCCTTTTCAATCTGCTCGATGGCGTCAAAAAATTCGGCGTTCATTGCACTCATCTATTTTTGCTCCTTACGTTATATCACGTTGTGATTTTTTACAGCACGCGCAGCCGTACCTGCGCGATCTGGGCCTTTTCAAAGGTGGTCTCTTTTCCGGCGATCGTCAAGGTAACGTCGCCGTCGCGGTATCCGGAGAGCGTTCCGACAAAGGACTTGCTGCCGTTCACTGGCTTATAGAGCCGCACCTCCGCGCCGCTGCCCATAAAGCGCGCAAAGTCGCCGGGGCGCTTGAGCTCGCGCTCGGCGCCGACGGAGCTGACCTCAAAAACGTAGCTGTCCGGAATGGGGTCTGCCTCGTCCAGCACGGGATCGAGCGCGCGGGAGAGCGCCTCGCAGTCGTTGATGGAAACGCCGCCGTCCTTGTCGATGTACACGCGCAGAAACCACTGTCCGGCCTCGCGGATGTATTCCACATCCCAAAGCTCCAGACCCAGCTTTTCGGCGACGGGCGCGGCCAGCGCGGTCACGGTCTCGGTGACTTTACTCATAAAAAATCCTCAATTTCCAGTTTCTGACAAATTCTTTTAAATCAACAAAAAGAGTGGGTTTTGCCCACTCTTCCTGTTTCTTACGTTCGTACGAGGGGATTATACCACCCTCCGCGCGCGATTGCAAGTGATTTCATTAAATTAATATAGAGTATACGGGAAATTTTCACCCGTTTACCCGTTCATTGCGGTGAGGACGTTGCCGTAGTCCACCTGATAGTTCGCGCCCTCGTAGGTGCCGTTGAGCATGGACATGGCGCGGTTCCAGGCGTCGCCGCCCTCGGTGTAGGGCTGGGGCTGGTAATTGTTCAGCGTGTTCGGCCCGAGCACGGTGCTGTCGGGGCCAACGGTGCTGCTCAGCGAGCAGGGGATGAAGGAATAGCTGTCGAGCGTTACCTCGCCGCCGACGCGCTTGAGCGTGAGCTGCGCGATGCCGGTGTCGTAAGCGCCGGGGTCGGTGCCGTTGCCGGGGTTGGTGTGGCCGCCGAAAATAAAGTTGCCGAGACCGTAGAAGATAACGCCGCCGTTATAATCCTCCGCCGGCTGGAGCCGGTGGGCGTGCGTGCAGTATACGGCGTTGAAGCCGGCGTCCACGGTGTAGCGGCAGAGCTCAGTCTGCACGTCGGTGGGTTCATAGTATCCCTCGCGGCCCATGTGCAGGCACGCGATGGTGAAGTCCGCGCCCGCCTCCTCAAGCGATTTGAGCCCCGCGGCGATCTTGTCGCGCGACGCCGCGACGAGCTTTTCCTGCGCCTGCGCGGAGAGAATGCTCATGGCGTTGTAGGTGAGCTGGTTATAAAGGCAGTAAATGCCGACCTTCACGCCGCCGTCCTTTTCGTAGATATACGTTTCGTCCTCGCCCGCGTAGGCAACGCCCACGGCGTCGAGCGCGGCGGCCGTGTCGTCATAGGCGTTCTGGCCGAAGTCCATCGTGTGGTTATTTGCCAGCGTCACGAACTCCACGCTGCCCGCGGTGAGGATGTTCGCGTAATCCGCCGGGGCGAGAAACACGAACTGCTCAATGGAATCGTAATACTTGTCCGAGAGGTTGCACTCAAGATTGGCGATCGTGAGATAGTCTTTTTCAAAGTACTGCACGGTTTTGGCGAAGGGATAGTCGTAGTTTTTCCCGACGACGGTCTGCAGTGCCGTGCCCCACCCGCGGCGGGTCTTCGCCTCGGCGAGCGTGCAGTCGCCCACCATGGAAACGGTGAAGTATTCGGGGCTCGGCTCCGGCGTGGGCTCCGGCGTCGCGGTAGGCTCCGCGGTGGACGCAGCCGAGGGTTCGGGCGTGAGCTCGGGGCCGGAGGTCGGCGGCACGGGCGTTTCGCTCGCCGCCGGCGCGAGCGTTTCGGCGCTCTCCGCGTTGTTTACCGAAACGGCGCGCACGGCAACGAGCACAACGAGCGCGAGCGCGAGCAGACAGAAAACGATCAGCGCCGGAACGGATACCCGGCGGGAAGGACGGTGTTGCATGGCGTATCTCCCGTGTTATTCGGTGAAATGGATGTGGTTGTTGATGTGATCCTGACAGAAGCAGTGATACCCCGCGCAGCGCGAGCAGTAGCGGAACTCCAGCTCCGGATGGTCCGTGTCGGTGCGGCCGCACACGGCGCATTTGTAGCGGTACGGGGCGCTCTGCTGCTCGCGGCGGATGCGCTGCGCCTCGCGCTTGAAGTTCACGGTCTTACGGATCTGCCCGGGCCGCCGGAAGTGTACGGAGCCGAAGAGCATATCCCCGCAGAAGAGCAGATAGTTGAGCGTCGCCACGACCGGCAGAAGATTGAGCGGGAAGCGGAGCGCGAAGATCTCATAGACGAAGTACGCCGCGTTCGCCACGGCGAGCCACTTGATCTTGATCGGGATGATGTACATGAACAGCACCCGCTGGTCGGGATAGTACGTTGCGAACGAGAAGAACATCGAAAGATAGATGAACTCCGCACCGATGCTCATCGTGATGCCGCCGAACAGATAGACAAGGAAGGCGTACAGGATCGTGAACACCATACCGGCGAGAAAGTACATGTTGAACTTGGCCTGTCCCCACTCGCGCTCCATCGAGGTGCCGATGAAGTAATAGAAATAGAGGAACAGCAGCCCCCAGATGCCGCCGGTGTCCGGGATGAGCACGAAGGTCACCAGCCGCCAGATCTGCCCGCGCAGGACCATCTGCGGATTGAGCGCGAGAAAATAGCGCACCGTGCCGGTGCGGTCCATCAGCGTCAGCAGCCAGACGACGGCGTTGCCGATGATGAGATAGCGCATGAGGTTTTCCACGCCGAAACGCGGATGGCGGACGCAGTAGCGCTCGACCCAACGCATGAATGCTTTCAAATCAAAACTCCTTTCCAGAGGAAAACTGTAACGGAATACTTAATTATACCACATCCGGACGAAATTTCAATCCGGGAATTGCCGTTCCGATAGGGGAGGGCCGGGGAGAAAAAAGCGGATTCAGGGTCGCATTACGTAAAGAGATGTGATATAATTACTTTTATGAAAAAGTACGCCTTATCGCAAAGGAGGGAGAGCATGGCGGAAAAGCAGGTCAAGTCCAGACAGCGCGTTGCCGACCACGGCGAGGTCTTTACCGCCGAGCGGGAGGTTAGGGCCATGTGCGATCTGGTGAAATCGGAAACAGAGCGCATCGATTCCCGGTTTTTGGAGCCGGCCTGCGGCGACGGGAATTTTCTGGCGGAGATCCTCCGGCGGAAGCTCGCCATAGTAAAGCAGAACTACACTCCGCGCCGCGGCAGCTGTCACGACTACGAGCTGTATGCCGTGCGGTCGGTCATGAGCCTTTACGGGGTGGAGCTTCTGCACGACAACGTTCTCGCCTGCCGGGAACGGCTCTTCCGCATTTTTGACGAAGAGTATACCTCCGTCTGCAAAAAGAACGCCTCCGACGAGGTGCGCGCCGTTGTCCGCTATGTGCTCGAAAAGAACATCCTGCAGGGCGACGCGCTCGCGCTCGTGCAGGTGGACGGGGACGGGCAGCCGACGGACAAGCCCATCATCTTTGCCGAGTGGACGTTCCCGATGAACGACGCGCGGGTAAAGCGCCGGGATTACCGGCTGGATGTCCTTTTAAAAGAGAACCCCGACGAGAGCACCCACGATACGCAGTTTTCGCTCTTTGAGGACGACGCGATGAACACCGACTTCTGGGAGACGGACCCCGTCACCAGACAGCCCATCCCCAAGCCCGTCCGCGAATACCCCCTAATTCACTTTCGGAGGATAACGGAGAATGATGAACAGCTATAACCCCGATGTGCTCTCGTGTCTGGCCAACCTCTCCAACGACGAGGTCTTCACCCCGCCGGAGGTGGCAAACGCCATGCTCGACCTTTTACCGCAGGAGCTTTTCTCTGACCCGAACACAACGTTTCTGGATCCCGCCTGCAAATCCGGCGTGTTCCTGCGGGAGATCGCCAAGCGGCTGCTTGACGGGCAGCTGCCCGGCTGGAAGCAGCGGGTCGAGACCATGGATACGAAGAAGAGCTTCGGCGAACCGCTGACATCCGAAGAGGAAGAATTTCAGGAAAAGCTGCAAAGCACGCTGGATCATATTTTCCATAAACAGCTCTTCGGCATCGCCATTACGGAGCTTACGAGCCTTTTGTCCCGCCGGAGCGTTTACTGCTCCAAATATCCCAACAGCAAATACTCCGTTTCCCGGTTCGATGACCCGAGCGGGAATATACGGTACAAGCGCATACAGCACCGCTGGCAGAACAAGAAATGCGTATTCTGCGGAGCGTCGCAGGGGGAATATGACCGCGATCCTTCGCTCGAAAGCCACGCATACGAATTCATCCACACGACCAGACCTGAGGAAATTTTCAAGATGAAGTTTGATGTAATTATCGGAAACCCGCCGTATCAGTTGAGCGATGGTGGGGGTGATGGCAGTAGCGCACAGCCCATTTATCAAGAATTCGTCTGTCAAGCCAAGAAACTGTATCCAAAGTATCTAACAATGATAATTCCTGCTCGATGGTATTCAGGAGGAAAAGGATTAGATGACTTTAGAACAGCCATGTTACATGACAAACGAATAAAAGAAATTCATGATTTCCCAGAAACAGCAGATTGCTTTCCAGGAATTAACATTCGCGGTGGTGTATGTTATTTTTTGTGGGACAAGATGCATCAGGGCGATTGTACTGTTGTCAATCATAATCATAACGAAATAAATATGATGGTCAGACCGCTTTTAGAAGAAGGAGCAGAAACGTTTATTCGATACAATGCCGCAGTATCAATTTTATTAAAAGTTATGACACGACAAGAGGAAACAATGAATCATCGTGTAAGCTCCAGACTTCCGTTTGGTATTCCTTCAAATTTTTCTAATTATGTGAAGCAGCCCGATACCCAACATACAGTAGTTTTATATCGAAGCGAGAGAAATCGAAATGCAGAGAAAAAGGTTTATATTGAACCTAAGTATATTCTCAAAAACATTGAATGGAAAAACCGAATAAAGGTTCTAGTATCCAAAGCAAGTCCTGGGGGTGATGAATACCCACATGCAATCATATCGGCTCCTGTATTAGCAGAACGAAATTCTGTTTGCACGGAAACCTATCTAATTGTTGATTTTGTTGAATCTAATGCAGAAGGGCATAATTTGATTTCATATATGCAGACTCGCTTTTTTAGATTTATGGTGTCTCTTATCAAGAACACGCAAAACATATCTAAAACAGTGTTTTCGTTTGTCCCTGTTCAAGATTTCTCTAAGCCATGGACAGATGAAGAACTCTACGCCAAATACGGCCTTACCGATGAGGAGATCGCTTTTATCGAGTCCATGATAAAGCCGATGGAGTTGGGCGGTGACGACGATGAGTAACGCGGAGTTTTTCCCCCGGCGGCCGGATGCTCATCCGATGATCTATGCCTACGAGGAGAACAACCCCAACTATAAGGGCCTGCTGAAGGTCGGCTACACAAAGAGCGATGTGGAGCGGCGCGTGGCGCAGCAGTACCCGACGCTCCGCCCCGGCGGCGTGCCCTATAAGATCGTGTTCAAGGAGTCCGCCATGTACTGCGACGGCGGCTGCTTTACCGACCACGACATTCACCGGTATCTTGTGTGCCACGGCATCCGGCGCGTGGACGGCGAATGGTTCCGCTGCACCGCGGACGATGTCCGCGCCGCGTGGATGGCGGTGAAAAACCGGACGGAGAACAGCGAGAACCGCACACGGGATTTTCCCATGCGCCCGGAGCAGGCGGACGCCGTCGCGAAGACGATGGCATATTTCCGCTCCACCGACGGGGAGACGACGGCGCAGATCCCCCGGTTTCTCTGGAACGCGAAAATGCGCTTCGGCAAGACGTTCGCCTCGTATGAGCTGGCAAAGAAAATGGGCTTTACCCGTGTGCTGATCCTCACGTTCAAGCCCGCGGTGCAGAGCGCGTGGAAGGAAGACCTTCTCACGCATGTGGATTTTGAGGGCTGGCAGTTCATCGCCCGGCCGCAGAATCCCGCCGAGCCGACCATCGACCAGCAGTATGAACGCGCGGATAAGAGCCGCCCGATCGTCTGCTTCGGCTCCTTTCAGGATTTTCTCGGCCTGAACAAGCTCGGCGGCATCAAAGCGCACAACGAGTGGGTACATGCCATCAACTGGGACCTTGTCATTTTTGACGAGTATCATTTCGGCGCATGGAAGGACAGCGCCAAAAAGCTCTTCGACGGCGAGGACGAGGACTCCGTGGACGAGGGCGAGGGCTTTGATAACAACAACGCCTGCGACGAAACGTGGCTCCCCATCACCACGCGGTACTATCTCTATCTTTCCGGCACGCCGTTCCGCGCGCTCAATTCCGGCGAATTTATCGAGGAGCAGATCTATAACTGGACCTACTCCGACGAACAGCGCGCCAAGGAAAACTGGGTCGGCGAAAAGAATCCCTATGCTTCGCTCCCCCGCATGGTCATGATGACCTACAAAATTCCCGACAGCATCCGCCAGATCGCCGAGGAGGGCGAGTTCAACGAGTTTGATCTGAACGTATTCTTCAAAGCGGAGGGGAAGGGCAAAAACGCCCGGTTCGTCTACGAGGATTATGTGCAGAAATGGCTCGATCTCATCCGCGGCGCGTATCTCGAAACGGCGGTGGACGAGCTGAAACTCGGCGCGCGGCGCCCCGCTATGCCGTTTTCCGATGCGCGGCTTCTCAACGTTCTTTCGCACACCGTCTGGTTTTTGCCGAGCATTTCTTCCTGCGAGGCAATGCGAAATCTGCTCGCGCAGCGGCAGAACGCCTTTTATCACGATTACACCGTCAATATGTGCGCCGGAGCTTCCGCAGGCATCGGGCTTTCCGCCCTTGCCCCGGTGCAGAAGTCCATGGCCGACCCGCTGGAGAGCAAGACCATCACGCTCACCTGCGGCAAGCTGACGACCGGCGTTACCGTGAAGCCGTGGACGGGGATCTTCATGCTGCGCAATCTCAAAAGCCCGGAAACCTATTTTCAGGCGGCGTTCCGCGTGCAGAGCCCGTGGGAGATCGACGGCGAGATCATGAAGCGGGAGTGCTATGTATTTGACTTCGCTCTCGACCGGGCGCTCAAGCAGATCTCCGACTACAGCTGCCGGCTGAATCCCAACGGAAAAGTCAGCCCCGAAAAAAAGGTGGAGGAATTTATCAACTTCCTTCCCGTTATTGCCTACGACGGCAGCTCCATGCGCCAGATCAGCGCCTCGGAGATCCTCGATTACGCCATGTCCGGCACCTCCGCCACGCTGCTCGCCCGCCGCTGGGAGAGCGCGCTTCTCGTCAATGTGGACAACGTCACGCTTTCCCGGCTTATGGCCAATCAGGAGGCCATGGCAGCCCTCATGAAGATCGAGGGCTTCCGCAGCCTGAATCAGGACATTGAGACCATCATCAATAAGTCTGAAAAGGTCAAGAAGGCCAGAAAAGAAGGCACCGCCGAGAACCCGGCGGAGAAGAAAAAGATCACCGACGAGGAAAAGGAATATAAGACCCTCCGCAAACAGATCCAGGAAAAGCTCATCAAGTTCGCTACCCGTATCCCGATCTTCATGTATCTCACCGACTACCGTGAGCAGACCATGATCGACGTTATCACCAATCTGGAGCCGGATTATTTCAAAAAGGTCACCGGTCTGGATACCAGAGATTTTGAGCTTCTCATGTCGCTCGGTGTCTTCAATGAATCGCTTATGAACGACGCGGTGTACAAATTCAAGCGCTATGAGGATTCCAGTCTCAGCTATACCGGCATCAACCGCCATGCCGGGGAAAAGGTCGGCCTTTTCAGCACGGTGGTAGACTTTGACGAAATGTTTGCCGACCAGCAGTCCTCCATGGAAGCGCCTCCGGCCGATGACGGCGATATGCCGGAAAACCCGTTCGCCTTCGTCGCCGAGGAAGAGGAGGACGGGGAAGAGCCGCCCGTTCCCGAAAAACCGGCAAAGAAGCGCGGTGGGCGCAACGGCGAGGTGGTCGTCATCCATCCGGCGGCCGCGGCGAACCGCGCGCCGAAGGCGGCTGCGGCCGTTTCGTCTGCCGCGGCAAAACCGGCGCCGGCTCCCGCTGTCCCCGCCGCGCCGCCCAAGCCGTCCTTTGACGTATCCTCCCTCTCCGTCGGCACGGCGGTGCTGCACAAAGCCTTCGGCGTCGGCACGATCACCGCGATCGATCCCGACAACATCAAATTCCGGTATATCACCGTGGCATTTCCGGATACCGAAAAGCGGTTTCAGATCCCTAACGTCTTTCTGCAGGGGTTCCTGAAATTGCAGTGATTTAAGCAAAAACGCGCTATGTGTGATCGCGGCAGTATAAAACGCTGTAAAATTTATTGTTGAATTTTACAGCAGAACGGCGTATACTATTCGCAAAGGAGTTGATCACTATGCCGAACATCAAGCCGATCTCCGATCTGCGGAATTACACGGAAGTATTGCAGGATGTGGCGGCGGGCGCGCCCGTTTTCCTGACGAAGAACGGCCGCGGCCGGTACGCCATTGTGGACATTCAGGATTTCGAAAAAGCGCAGGCCACGCTGAAGCTTATGAGTGAGCTCGCAAAGGGCCGCCGATCCGGTGAGACCGAAGGCTATCTGACTCCGGAGGACATGAGAGCGCACTTCCGCGCCAGAGCGAATGAAGAATAACATCCATTATTCAGCGGAGTCCCGCCGTGATCTGGACGATATATGGGACTATATAGTGTCGGAGCTTCAAAACCGTGTCGCGGCGGAGCGCGTGGTGAATCGCATTCTGGACGCGGTTGAACGCTTGAAAGATTTTGCGGAAATGGGCGCTCTGCTGTCCTCCGTCGCCGACGTCGGCGGGGACTATCGGTTTCTTGTGAGCGGGAACTATATGGTTTTCTATCGTGTGAACGGAAGAGATGTTTTTATCGACCGAGTTTTATATGGCCGTCGTGATTATCTTCGGGTTCTTTTTCGGGATATGAGCATGAAGCAGGACGATTAAAAGTAACCGCAGCGGTTCCAATTTTGGAGCCGCTGCGGTTTTCCTATCATATACTCAATCCATCGGGAGCGGGATGGGCTTTTTTAGCTCCAGACGGCCGTAGCAGACGAGCTCTGCCGCTTTGTCCGGCGGGATCATGCGGTCGTCTTCGGCGTGGGCGCGGTTCACGGCGAAGAGATACACCGTGCCGCGGCTGTCGGCGCAAAACTGCCGGAAGACGATCCCTCCGTCCGTTTCAAAAAGCCCGATGTCGCCGTCGTAAAGCTCGGTGCGCCGCCGGAGATACGCCGTGCCGCCCTTTTTGATCCACGGCGCGAGCGAATCGTCCGTGACCGCAACGGCAAAATCGGCGTCCGTGCCCTTCGGCACGGGGATGGTGTCCCAGAGCATGCGCTCACCGCCTTTCGCTTGATCTTTCCTTCAGCATACCGATTCCGGACGGAAAGGTCAAGACGGCAGAAAAAAGAAAAAGCAAAAGTGGCGCTTTCCGTTGCAGATGGCGGGATCGTGTGGTAAAATATATTATCTATACCTATGCGTATACCTATGCGCATTGTTAATATGAAAATATAAAGAAGGAATTTAACGATATGGAAAACCGTGAACAGGAGATCCGTCAGGACAGGGAAGACCTGATCGAGGGGCGCAACGCCGTTGCCGAGGCGATCCGCGCCGGGCGGACGATCGATAAAATTTTCGTTGCCCGCGGCGACACCGACCGCACCCTTGCGCGCATTCTCGCCAAGGCGCGGGAAAACGGCATCGTCGTCACCGAGTGCGACCGGCGCAAGCTCGATTCTCTCAGCGCCACGGGCGCGCACCAGGGCATCATCGCGCAGGCGGCAATGCGCGAGTACGCCTCCATCGAGGATATTCTGGAGCGTGCCGCCGAGCGGGGCGAGGATCCGTTCATCGTCGTGTGCGACGAGATCGCCGATCCGCACAATCTCGGCGCGATTTTGCGCACCGCCGAGTGCGCGGGCGTCCACGGCGTCATCATCCCCAAGCGGCGCGCCGCCGGGCTCACCGCCGTGGTGGACAAGGCGAGCGCGGGCGCGGCGGAGCATATGCTCGTCTCGCGTGTGACGAACATCCCCGCGGCGCTCGGTGAGCTGAAGAAAAAGGGTCTCTGGGTCTACGGTACGGCGGCGGACGCTCCCGCCGATCTGTGGCAGACGAAAATGACCGGCCCCGCGGCGCTCGTCATCGGGTCGGAGGGCTTCGGCATGGGCCGCCTCGTTTCGGAGCAGTGCGACTTCACCGTGGGCATCCCCCTGCTCGGCAAGATCACATCGCTCAACGCCTCCGCGGCGGCGGCGATCCTTATGTATGAGGTCGTCCGCCAGCGCAGAGATTCCTGAGACGGAGGGAGCTATGGCAAAACGCGATACAGGCGGCGTTCCCCGGAGCTTCGGCGTGCCGGGCTTCTCGCTCGAGAGCATTCTCGAGGAGTGCCGGGACAAGGCGCCGGAGGAGACCGCCGCGCCGGAAACGGCGGAAACGGAATACCGGCCGGAGACGGAGGGCTGTTCCTCCGAGCAGGCGGATTACCCGGCAGAGACGGAGTATGAGGCCGAATATCCGGACGAAGAAGCGGAATACCCCGAATACGAAGAATTTGATACCGGCGCGCCGGAGTATGAGACCGCGCCGGACACCGCGCCGGACGAGCCGGAGGAGACCGGGGAACCGGACGGGCGGTACTATGAGGACGCGCCGGAGCCAGAAGAGGCCGCCGAGGGCGAAATATACGACGAGGGCTTCGAGGACGACGCGGACTTTTACGCCCCGCCCCTTGAAGCGCCGGACGAGCCGGAAGCCTCGGAAGAAGCCGAAGAGCCGGACGAGCCGGAGAAAAAAAGCAGAAAGAAAAAGGGCCTTGGCAGCGTATCCCGCCGCGGGCGGGGCCGCGCGCCGGGGCCTTGGGGCAAGCTCGTGGGGCTTCTCGCCGCGGCGTCGATCCGCCGGGCGAACGATCTCTCCCAGCCCGACCCGGAGCCGGAGGACGTAACGCTTGAAATGCCGCCGCAGCGCGCGGCGAAGCATTATGCCGCGCAGATGCCGAGTCTGCGCCTGCGCTTCTTTGCGGCGGCGGCAGTCTGCGTGCTGCTCGCGTGGATCACTCTTTCGTATGACTTCGGCCTGCCGCTGCCCGGCAGTCTCGGCACGAACGCGAGAGCGACGTCGCTCGTGTGTCTCATCGGGATGCTCTCGGTGATGCTCATCGGACTGGACGTTGTGACGGCGGGCGTCATGGGTCTCATCCGCGGCCGCGCCGGGGCGGAATCCATGATCGTTCTCGCCGCGATCGCCGCGGCGGCGGACGTGATCTATATCGCTGCGAGCAGCGATGGCTCGCACGGCGTCACCTTCGCGGTGATCCCCGCGGCGGCGGTCATGTTCGCGCTGCGCGGCGCGTGGTACAGCTGCCGGGCGTACGCCGATTCCTTCCTTGCCCTGCATCACGCCAAGGACGCCTATGCCGTCACCTCCGAGGTGCTGCCGGGGAAGAAGGAGCGCATCCTCATCAAGTCTCGCCGCTCGTCGGACGGTCTTGTCCGCCGCAGCGAGGAGCCGAGCGGCGCGGAAGCGCTCGCCATGGCGGCGTTTGTGCCGATGGCTGTCGGCTCGCTGGCGCTGGCGCTGGCGCTCTCGCTCGGCGCGCAGGATATGAAGGCGTTTTTCCATCTCTTCTCGCTCATGACGGCGCTTTGCGTTTCGTTCAACTGGACGCTCTCGTTCCCGATCCTCTTCTCCCGCACGGCGCGCCATCTCATGATGCGCGGCAGCGCTCTGGCCGGATGGTCCGGCGCGCGCGATGTCGGCCGGTCGCGCCGGCTCGTGCTCACCGATACCGACATTTTCCCCGAGGACGCCATCGAGATCACGGGCGTGCGCTTTATGGACAAGAGCCGCGCCGCGCAGGTGCTCGGCATCACCGGCAGCATGCTCGATGCGGCGGGAACGGGGCTTGCCGCGCCCTTTGCCGAGCTGATGCGCCGGAAAAACGCCGCCATGCAGACCGTGGAGGATTTCTCCGTCGGCGAGGGCGGCGCGAAGGGTATGGTGCAGGGCGAGGAGGTCCGCATCGGCACGCTCGCGTATATGCATCTGAGCGGCGTGAAGATCCCCGACAAGATCAAGGAGGAAAACGCGCTCTATACCGCCGTATCCGGCGAGCTGGCGGCGGTGTTCCCGCTGCGCTACCGCCCGATGGCGAGCGTGCAGCGCGCCCTGGCCGACCTGCGCCGCGAGCATCGCAAGCCGATCTTCGCCGTGCGCGACTTTAATCTTGACCCTCTTCTTCTGCAGAAAACGTTCGGCGTATCCGCCGAGGGCTTCCAGTTCCCGTCCTCCGCCGAGCGGTACCGCATTTCCGGCATCCCCGCCTCGGCGGGCAGCCCTGCCGCCGGTGTGATGGCGCAGGACGGTCTCGACACGCTCGTGGACTTTGCCGAATGCGGCACGAAGCTCCATTCCTACGGCCGTGTGTGCGCGTGGTGCTGCGTCATCTGCGCCGCGCTCGGCGCGATCCTTGCGGTGGTCCCGGCATGGCAGGGACTGTGGACGGCAATCGGCGCGGGGCGTGTGCTGCTCTATATGCTCGCGTGGATCATCGTGCCGCTGGCGCTGCGGACGCTGCTGCAAAAATAATTATTGCCAAAAAAACTGTCATAGTGTATAATTTATCCTCGTGGCGCTCCCCTGTTTTTTCGGAAGAATGACAAGGCCGATTCACAGGACAATGAATTAAAGTTTTTTAAGATAATTATTAAGGAGAGGACAACCCATGAGCTACACAACCAAGGACATCCGCAATGTCTGCCTGCTCGGTCACGGCGGCAGCGGCAAGACCACCCTTACCGAGAACATGCTCTACCTGACCGGTGCCATCGACCGTCAGGGCAAGGTCAACGACGGCAACACCGTCTGCGACTATGACGCGGAAGAGATCAAGCGTCAGGTAACGATCTCCGCGGCTATCGCTCCCGTTTCCTTCGGCGGCAAGAAGATCAACGTGATCGACTGCCCGGGCTTCCAGGACTTCGCCGGTGAAGTCGCCGCCGCGCTGCGCGCGGTCGAGGCGGGCATCATCTTCTGCACCGCGAAGGACGGCCTTTCCGTCGGCGCGGAGCGCAACTGGAAGCTGCTCAAGGCCGCCGGCAAGCCGGTCGCCTTCTACGTCTCCAAGCTCGATGAGGAGCACGGTGATTACTTCGGCGTGCTCGAAGCGCTGCAGGCCAAGTACGGCAGCATCGTCTGCCCCGTGACGATCCCCGCCTCCGACGGTACCGGCGTCATCGATCTCGTGCACAACATCGCGTATGAGACCAACGGCAGCAAGACCGCGAAGGTCGCCGTCCCCGCCGCCGACGCCGGCAAGGCCGAGGAGCTGCGCGAGGCTCTTATGGAGACCGCCGCGGGTGCTACCGAGGAGCTCATGGAGAAGTATTTCGAGGAAATGACCCTCTCCGAGGAAGAGCTTGTCACCGGCATCAAGGCCGGTCTGAAGGACCGCAGCGTCGTTCCCGTGTTCTGCGGCGTCGGTACGACCGGCGTCGGCACGCAGGCTCTGCTGCAGGCCATTCTGGACTATGTCCCCGCGCCCGACGAGGTCGAGGGCATCGATCCCAACGGCCCGACCGCCGGTCTCGTGTTCAAGACCGTGTCCGACCAGTTCGGCAAGTACAACTTCATCAAGCTCGTCAGCGGCAAGCTGACCGCCGATATGTCTCTGCGCAATTCGCGCACCGGCAACACCGATAAACTCGGCCGTCTGTACACCATGTGCGGCAAGAAGACCACCGAGGTCAAGGACGCCTGCTGCGGCGACATCGTCGCCATCGGCAAGATGGACTGGAAGACCGGCGACACCGTGTGCGACCCGAAGGCCGAGATCGAGCTTCCCGCCATCGAGATCGCGGAGCCCTGCTACTCCATGTGCATCTCCCCCAAGACGAAGGGCCAGGACGACAAGATCGCCAACGGTCTCGCCCGTCTGAACGAGGAGGACATCTCCTTCACGGTCGTCAACAACGCCGAGACCCACCAGATGGTCCTCTCCGGCGCCGGCGATATCCAGCTCGACGTCCTCTGCGCCAAGCTGAAGAGCCGCTTCGGTGTTGAGAGCGAGCTCAAGCCCGCCCGCGTGCCTTACCGCGAGAAGATCAAGGCGAAGGTCGAAGCCCACGGCCGCCACAAGAAGCAGACCGGCGGCAGCGGTCAGTTCGGCGATGTCTGGATCCGCTTCGAGCCCCAGGAGGAGTCTGAGGAAATGATCTTCGCCGAGGAAGTGTTCGGCGGCAGCGTTCCCAAGAACTTCTTCCCCGCGGTCGAAAAGGGCCTGCGCGACGCCGTCAACAAGGGCGTTCTCGCCGGTTATCCGCTCGTCAATCTCAAGGCCACGCTGTATGACGGCTCCTACCACCCCGTTGACTCCAACGAAATGGCGTTCAAGACGGCGGCGCAGCTCGCCTACAAGGACGGCATCCCCCGCGCGAAGCCGACCATTCTCGAGCCCATCGGCCTGCTGAAGGTCACCATTCCCGACGCGAACCTCGGCGATATCATGTCCGATATCTCCTCCAAGCGCCGCGGCACGGTGCTCGGCATGACCGCCGAGGACGGCATGCAGATCGTTGAGGCCGAGGTCCCCATGGCCGAGATGAGCTCCTACACGATCGACCTGCGCTCCATGACGCAGGGCCGCGGCTCCTTCACCTGCAAGTTCGTGCGCTACGAAGAGGCCCCCGGCAACGTCCAGCAGAAGGTCATCGAGGAAGCCAAGGCTCTCGCCGACGCCGAGTAATTCTCCAATCGAATACCAAAAGAGGCGGCTCTCGGAGCCGCCTCTTTCGTATG